>ERZ1026772.1527-NODE-1527-length-12171-cov-6.509574_pt1 | contig 12171 bp, 9 predicted proteins | sample MGYA00380124_ERZ1026772 | MGnify/ENA primary metagenome ERZ1026772 (study PRJEB33269, sample SAMEA4719760) | human gut metagenome | biome: human-associated habitat; feature: organic feature; material: feces | place: Cameroon | collected 2013-10 ...
ATCACATCTGCTGCTGGCAGATGTCCATTCCCCCTCGCCATTTATGGAGAGGGGGGGGCCGACAGGCCGGGGGTGAGGTCAAGAGTTATTGGGCGAGGTTATAAATATTGCTTACAAAGTATATATATACAAAAAAAGCGGCTCAAATGAGCCGCTTTATACTTACGCTTCTAGCGAAATTGCGATGATTCTAGCACCGCAGTGGCTTTGATTATTATTTACATGATAAATAGCCAGCACCATTGTCTGTGCATTTTTTAGGTGCAGTGCACGTATACTCTTTGACCATATTCTCGTCTTTATTCCAGATATAGCCTAGAGTATCCGATACGCAATTGCCCTTACACTTGCTTGTTCCACCTTTTACACAATTAGTGAGGTTTTGGTCGCCATTACACCAGAATACGCCACCATTAACATAGCACTGAGGACAATCTTTCTCTTTTAGCTCATTGCTTGAACTGCAGTAAGTGACCTTGTCACCTGCTTCACTGCAAACTGGATTGGTTGTTGCTTTATCACAAGTTTTACCAGTGCCGGTTCCACCCGTGCCGCTTCCGCCACCAGTGCCGTTTGGATTATCGCATTTAACTTTGTTGTCACTACCAACTGAGCAAATGTTATCTTTGCAAGTCCACTTCTTTACGGCGCCTTTAGCACAAATGAGAGCATTTGCATTTTCGTTGATGCAAGAAACCTGATAGGTTGCAGGATCGCAGCAAGCTCCTTCTTCACCACCCGTTGGGACTTTTTCGCCTGTGCATTTCGTATTGTTTTGTGTCTTGCAGACATCTGCTTCAGTAGCTCCGCAACCTACCCATCCATTAGAACACGCAAAACACGTACCGGATTCACATTTGCCTTTATAATAACCATCATCTCCACAGATATATGGCTGATTATCTTTTGCGCTACACATACCTTTGCTGGTGCCTTTTACACAAGTCGTTGGCACATCATCGGGGAGTTCTGTCGTACCTTGGGCACAAATCACTTGAAGCGGTTTTTCAGCATTCGCTTTGCAATCGTTGTTGGCGCAATTCCATTTTTTGACAACGTTATCCCAACAAACTAAGGCATTGGCACCGCCATTAATACATACTTGTTGGAAGGTTGATTTGTCGCAAGCATCGCCTTCTTTGGCTGGTGTTTCGTTACCACCACTAGGCTTGCATGCTTTCGTCGCATCATCGCAGGAATCCTTGCAATCTTCTACTTTACTCCAGTTTCCGTCTTTGCATTCTTGAAGTTGTTTACCACTGCAACGCTTCTCACCAGCCGTCGTGCAAGCACCTGTTTCAGGAGCTTTTTCTTTACACACACCCGTCGCTTTATCGCATCCGTCAGCACAAGGCGTCCCCTTGCTCCAGTTACCATTGACGCAAATTTGAGTATTGTTACCATCGCAACGTTTTTCACCCATCTTGCACGAATCGCTATCGTCGTCACTACAACCGAAAGCGCAACATGTCGAAACGGCAACTAACAAGGCCAACAACTTCTTACTCATATCTTTCTCCAAAAGATAAACGACCGAACCCATGCGGTCTATGCCAAAAGTCGATCTCGAACCTCTCGAAAACGACTCCTTTCGGCAACGTCTCTAATCAGTTCACCAGCATTGATCAAGTTTTTAAGCCGTCATTTTTGAAATAAAATGAAATTTACTGCGGTTATTTGGCGCGTATTGTGCGCTATGTAGGTGTGGATTTGAATTTTCTACAAAATACCGCAGCAATTCCGAATTATATTCCATTCACGACGACGATCTTGCCATCTTTGCACGCTTGGCATTTCCCATTGGGCGCGCAAGTGACCGATTGTTTCGAAATGCCATAGACCTCGCCACCGTCGTGGACTTGGCAAGCGACGATTTCGTTTGCCGCCGTGCACTGCGGCGCCATATTGGCACTGCAGAGCGGGTAGACGCATGCCGTCGTATCGCAGATGCCGCCATTGGCGGCGCAATCGGTCGTCGTCGTTTTGCCGCTGGCGTCGCAACTATAGAGCACATTGCCCAAGCAAATCGCCGTCGCATCGATGACGGTGAGTGCCTTGGCATCGACTTGCGATGGCGCACACAAGCTCACGATATACGCCTCTGTTTGGCTGTTGTAGCTACATTGCGCCGCACCCGAAGCCGTGCACGAACGGCGGCAATCGGCATAATTGCCATAGACGCTACACGTCGTCATGCCGCTCGTATTCGTGCTGCAGTCTTTCGTCACGACGACGTCGTCTTCGTCGAGGCAATACGACAGCGAGTTACCGTCGCATTTGCCCTCACTCGTCAAGCCGTTGCACGGCTCGCCTTCTTGAGCAGGTACGCAAATGTCGTTGTCGGGTATGCCTTGGTAATCGCTTTGGCAATGCGCATAATATGTTTTGCCATCGGTGTGGACGACATGATTGCAGTCCGTCTTTTTGGGGGCGTAGACGCCGTCTGTCGCCACGCACTGAATGAGCATATCGCCCAAGCAGTGCTTCTTGCCCATCGGTGCATAGCCATATATCGCGCCCATCGCTTGGCAGATCGATAATTCGCCGCTGGCGCTACATTTTACTTCGTTTTCGTTTGCACTATCGCAAAGCTCTATGCATTTGCCTAGCGAGGCGATGCAAGTCTCGCCCGTGCCACAAGCTTTTGTGACGACCTCGTCGCCATTGCACGAGACTTGCGTTTGCGCATCGACGCAAAGCGAAGCCCCTGTTTCGACGACGTTTTCGCCGCTAGCGCTTGCGACGCAACGCGTGGCAAGCGATTGGCTACACGTCACCGCCGCGGCATCGGGATCCGAACACGTCGCGCGGCATGCCGCTTTGCCCGACGTGACCGCACAAATCTGTGGGGTTTGAACGCCATTTTGCGAGCAATCTTCGACGATGGGGCGCGGCACGATGTAGCGCATATCGCAACGGCGCAACTGGTTGCCAAAGCACGTGCCCGCCTCCGAAAATGTTTCGTCGCATGCCTTGGGCTTTGCACAGCCCGCCAAACCGCCCGAATACGTTTGGCACTTCGCATCGAAGCCGACGAGTTCGACGCACGATGTCGTCGTCATCGTGCCATCGGCGCGAGTCGTTACGACGCTTTTGTTATCGGGCGTGCATCGTTGAGAGACGATGCTCGTCGACGCCACGGGGGTTTGGTCGGGCGTGAGGTTGACGAGGCATGCGCCCTCGATACATTGGGCATTGCTGGCGCATATTTCGTTGCGCCATGCCGTTTTTCCATTGCCCAAATCGATGCATTTCGCCGCCATCGTTTGGCTCAGGCATTTGGTCGATCCAAGATTGCAAGGCGCCGAATCGGGCGCATATTCGACGCAAACCGGCTTGTCGTCGATATAGGCACACGCCGTGCCCGCGTCGCAAACCGTTGGCGTCCATTTGCCACTGCGGCATCGATGTATCGTCGTCGCATCGGCGCTACAATAGGCGGGTTGCTTGTAATCACACTCATCGGCATCATCGTTACACGACACGCCCACAAACGCGCTCGCCAAACATACACAACTCAAAATCCATCGACGATCCATCGGTATCCTCTCATCTGTCGTCAAAACATCGAATCGATTGCGCACCAAAGACAATGAGCCTACGGCACGCATAAAACCCGAAAACTATTAATGCATTGTCGATTTTTCGCATAGTAAAATGATACTTATTCAAATTGTGGATGGCATATATGTGTAGATCTGCGACATGTATGCTTCGCGTTTGGAATATCCAGCGCCCCAAAAAAAGCCGAGCGTATGCGCGCAAGCCGCTTGCGGCGGCACATAGCTCGGCAAGCGCGGCGTATTGAGCGCAAGCGAAATAGCCAAGCCGACGCCGTATTGCCAAAGGCAAAAGGCGGCGAACAAAAAAAAGCGAATAAAATGCGATGATGAACAATATAATCGAAGAAAATGGCGATTTGCGCATCGATTTTGAATCGGGTGCAGTCGTGATGATAGCGGCGGTCGACGATGCGATGGGGCTTGGGCGGCGCGGGGCGATACCGTGGAATGTGCCAAGTGATCGGGCTTTTTTTCGGCGGCAGACGATGGGGGCGGCGGTGATCGTCGGGCGCGTGACGTATGAGAGCTTGCCCGTGGGGGGCGATGGGCGGCGCGGGTTAGATGGGCGGCTTTGTGCGGTGCTTTCGCGGCGGAGTGTGGCAGCGCCTGGGGCGGGCGTCGTGTGGGGGAGCGATGCCGGCGAATTGTTAGAGCGGTGCCGAGCTGCGCGCGGCGTCGTCTATGTGGCGGGCGGTGGCATGGTCTATCGTGCGCTACTGCCGCAAGCGACCGATGTGTTGCTGAGCCGGATTGCCGGCGATTGGCAATGCGATGTGCAGTTTGTGGCGGTCGGTGCGCCCGAGTGGCAGCTCGTGGCGGCGTGGCCGATGCCGGGGTTCGTGCTCCAATGGTGGCGCAAAAGCGCACACGACGGCGTTTGAGCTTGTCATTTTCGTGGCGTTCGATATATGTAGGCCCGTGCCGCATGGGCGGCGAAAATTGGTAATTGGCGCGCGCGGCGCATGGGCGGTCGATGCCATGAGCGGTGGGCGTTTGTGACGAGTAGAGGTCAGATATGTTCGAGCTTTTTGCGATGGGTTTAAATGAGTATTGGGGCGAAAGCAACGCCGAAGACGCCGCCGAGTCGGTGGCCGAGCTCAAGGCGGTCTTGAGCGCCCACTATGAAATGACGGTCGATTGGAATGACCCCGAAGTCGACGCGTCAAACAAAGACGATGAGATTTCGGTCGACGTCATCGAAGACTACCAATTGACGGCACTCCAAGCCGTGGCGGCTAAACTCGAATTGGATGGCAACCTCGACGGCTTCGAGCTCGATCCCGAGTTCCCATGGGAAAGCGAAGTGTTCAAACGCCTCGCTGAACTCGAAGACGAAGAAAACGAAGAATCGATTTCGAAATTCACCCACTTGCTCTCGATTGGCAATAGCCGCGAATGCATCTGCTTACCCGTCGATTTGCCGTCGGTTGCAGAAATCAACATCGGCGACGAAGACGACGATGACGACATGTGCGATTGCGGTTGCGGTCACCACAAATGCGATTGCGACGAAACGTGCGGTTGCCACGGCGATTGCGATTGCGATTGCGACGATGAAGATTGCGATTCGTGCTGCTGCTGTGAAGAAGACGACGGTTGCGTCGACATTTCGTCGTTGCAGGCCCTTCGCCGCGAGCTCGACCTCGTCGCCGACGGCATGGGGCTCGACAAAACACTCGACATCGACGACGACGACGCCATGGGATCGCTCGACGCCGAGAGCCCATTCTATCCGTGCAGCATCGGCTGGTATCTCATCAGCAAACGCGTCGACGAGGCACTCGCCGCACAAACGCCGCTCATCATCCGCTATGCCGACGACGATGAATACGACGACGACGACGCCATCGACGAAGAATAATCGTTAGTCCGCCGATCTTTGCGCGTTTTGGCACGGCTATTGGCATTCGCCAATACGCCGTGTTTTTTTTCGCCCTATTTCGCTCGCCGCTCAATACGGGCTCTGGCACGGCTATTGGCATTGGCCAATACGCCGTGCTTTTTGGTGGCGCCGCCGCGAGGTCATGCGTAGCTTGGCGCATCACAATGGCAGGGAAACGGGGTTATTTGACGAGATAGATATGGAAGCGTTCCGCATCGCCTACATGCAATTTACTCGTTTTGATCTCGGTGGGTTCATCGGCTAAGAGGTTGACGAGTGTTTTTTCGCTTCCGAGATTGCAATCGCCGCCACCTTCGGGGCCGGCAATTCCGACGATAATCGTTTCGGTGCCATCGCTCATTTCATAGCACCAGAGTTGATCGTTGGGCTGGTCGATATTCTTTCGCGTACCTCGGCGAATCGCTGGGTGCTGTGCGCGAATCGTTCCGAGTTTTTGGACGTATTTGAGCGCACCTTTTTGCTCGTTGTTGAGCGCATCGCCAAATTCCATCATGCGACGGTTATCGGGGTCGTTTGCACCTTCCATGCCGTACTCATCGCCATAGTAGATGAGGGGAACACCGGGCTGCGTCAACAATATGGTCATCGCTTGTTTGACTTTGAAATAAGACTCCCATTTGGAATCGGGGACTTCTGGATTTTGCTGCCATTTGTCTTGGAATTGGCCGGCGGCGACAGAGAGTGCGCGAGCGACGTCGTGGTTGCCCATAAACGTGCCCATGAGATGGGTGGGGTAGGGGGAATTGTTCAACGACGTTTGGTCATATATAACTTTCCCCATATTGCCCGTTCTGAGTACTTCTTGGATGGAGTAGTAGAGCGGGAAGTCGAATTGGGCGTGGAGCAAGTCGTTGCCAATGTATTTATTGATGAGTCCGACATCGCCTGTAAACGTCTCACCGACCATATAGAACGTGATGCCCGTGTTGTTGAAGAGCGTTTCGACGGCAGATCGCAAATCTTTGATGAATTGGATATTCATGTGTTTGACGGCGTCGACGCGGAATCCGTCGATGCCCGTCTGTTTGATGAGCCAAATGGCGTGATCGACCATGAGTTGGCGAGCTTCGGTGATTTCGTAGTTGATATCGGGGAGATCGGCCGAAAACCAGCATTTTTCGGGATAGTTATCCCAATTATTATCTTTGTCGCAGAGCCTGCCATTGGGGGCGTCGTTAAACCAGTTTTGGTGGTTTATATAGATGGGGCTCTCGCGGTGGACGTGGTTGGCGGCGAAGTCGACGAGTACGCGCATGCCGCGTTCGTGGCAAGCATCGACCAAGGCGCGGAGCTCTTCCATCGTGCCAAAGTGCGGTTCGATGGCTTTCATGCCTTGGAAATCGGTGTCTTTATTGGCGTCGGTCATAAACGTCGTAATCGGCCAATACGAGTGATATGCCGAATACGTTCTGTTGTCGGTGCCTTTGCTCGTGCCTTGGGTATTCATCGAAACCGACGAAATCCAGAGCGTGTTGACGCCCATATTGGTAAAGTAGCCTTCTTCGACTTTTTGCTTCAAGCCCTTGAAATCGCCGCCCATCCAGCGAGCATCCGATGTGCCCTCGTGTGAGGCTTCGGTCGTTGGGTTGTTATTGCTCGAGTCGCCATCGACGAAGCGATCGGTAAAGGCAAAGTAGAGTAGGGCATCGCGCCAATCGAACGCCGTATCTTCGACCCAAACGGGGGCATAGACGTCGCCTTTGTCGGTCTTGATATCGTAGTTATAGCGCGTGTTTTTATCGACCGTATCGGTGACGACAGACCCCGTATATTGTGCGTTTTTGCCCCCCGTCACACTCGTAATGTTGACGCCGTCGGACAACGTAATGGTGACGTTTTTGCCATTGACGACGATGCTCTTAATGTGGTTGTCACCGAGGACGACCGTGCCGCCACCCGTATTTCCGCCCGTGTTTCCGCCTGTATTTCCGCTGGCCGTTCCCGATTTGCCAAAAGAAATGCCGCATTGGGTGATCTTTGCGATCGAGTTGCCGTCAGCGTCTGTTTCGCCATTGGCAGGATCGGTTTTCCAAGAGTCTTTATCCCAACCATCGACGTAATACTTGTATTTGTAGGAACCGTCCTTTTGGACTTCGATTTTGATCGTATGGTTGCCATTGCCATCGCTCGTCATCTTGTAGTCGGCTTTGGAAGGCGATGTAATCGCACCATCGACGGCGTCGAGCCAGTTGTTAAACTCTCCGACGAGGTAGACGTCGAAATTACTTTGGCCGCCCGAGGCGGTGTTCGTGTACTCGTTGAAATACGTAAACGTCGCATAACACTTGCCATCTTCGTTTCCCGTATTCCCCGAGTTTCCGTTGTTTCCGTTGTTCCCCGAGTTTCCGTTGTTCCCCGAGTTTCCGTTGTTCCCTGTGTTACCGGTGCCATCTTTAACGCATTCGCCTTTGGCGTTTTGCGTATATCCCGTTACGCAAACGTTACAAATTCCTGCCAAATTGGTATTATAGCCTTCGTCACAGATGCACACGCCACTTTCGTTCTTCGTGCCATGACCGCAAGCCGACGATTCATTCGTATCGTCTGCGCATCCAGCAATAAAAGCCGCAATAGCAAAGCAAATGACTGATTTTTTCATTGCAAACCCTCACCGACAAAGTTGTTGTTATCCGAACCTAAAAGCCGCGCGATAAGCCGCTTAAAGCGGTGCAAAATATACGCGAAAAAAGCGAAAAATGCAATATTCTGGCACTTTTGGCACTCAAAGAATACGCGCCCCAAAGGCATCGTTTGGCACTTTCCGTGCGCGACCGTATGGGGGCGATAAAAAGTGACATATCGAAGCGCGATCTGGTGTATAAGCACGTGGCGCATTGGCATGCGCCGAGCGAAAGTCGCGCTATCGTAGCGATAGCGCATGATTTGTATTGTTTTCGAGAATGGAGTCCAAAAATGAAGATTCTGATGGTAGCTTCGGAAGCCGTCCCTTATGCCAAGACTGGCGGCCTAGCCGATGTCGCTGGCGTCTTGCCCAAATTCCTCAGGCAACTCGGGCACGACGTGCGAGTCGTCATCCCACTCTATGGGAGCATCGATCGCTGGAAATATCACATGGATGACGTTCCTGGAGCGATGGGCGTTTGGATGGGCGTGATGGGCGAGCTTTGGTGCGGGATCAAAGAATCGCGCCTTCCCAATAGCGATGTTCCCATCTATTTCGTCGATTATGAGCGGTTTTATGCACGTCCCCAACTCTATAACGAGCCCAACGGACAGGGCTTTATGGACAACGACAATCGCTTCGTGTTTTTATCGAGAGCGGCTCTTCAACTTTGCAAAAAGCTCGATTTTGTGCCCGATATCGTCCATTGCAACGATTGGCATACGGCGGCAGTTCCCATCTTCCTCAATACGGTCTATCGCGACGATCCGTTCTTTAGCCATACGGCTTCGCTTTTGACGATCCACAACATGGAATACCAAGGGCGATATTATTCGGGATTGATGGATGTGCTCGACATCGGTTGGGAACATTTCAACCATCTCGAACTCGAATGGCAAGGGCAAGTGAATTTGCTCAAAGGCGGCATTTATCACAGTACTTTGTTCAACGCCGTGAGCCATGGCTATGCCGCCGAAATCCTCACGCCGCAATTTGGTCATGGGCTCGAAGGCGTCGTTCAAGATCGCCGCGACGCGCTTCGCGGCGTGCTCAATGGCATCGATTACGAAGAATGGAATCCAGCGCACGACGTCTACATTACGGCGCCATACGACAAAGATCAGATGGCTGGGAAAGCGGTCTGCAAACATGCGCTCCAAGAAGAAATGCATCTCGTGCCGCGATCCGATGTTCCGCTCTTTGGGCTCGTCGCCCGGCTCGTTGATCAAAAGGGCATACGGCTTTTGGCAGAAGTTTTCGAGTCGCTCATGGCGCTCGATCTTCAGATCGCGCTATTGGGCAGTGGCGAGTCTTGGGCGCACGACTTTTTCAACGCGATGGCGGCAAAATACCCTGGGAAATTTGCTTGTTATCTGGGCTATAGCAATCCGCTCGCGCATCGCATCGAGGCGGGTTCCGACTTCTTCCTCATGCCGAGCGTTTTCGAGCCGTGTGGGCTCAATCAGCTCTATAGCTTGCGCTATGGTAGTTTGCCCATCGTCCACGCCGTGGGGGGGCTCAACGATACGGTCGAGAATTTCGACGAATACAATCACACTGGGACGGGCTTCAAATACAACGATCAAACGCCCGGGGCTTTCTACGATACGATTGGTTGGGCTCTGAGCACGTGGTATCACCGCCCCGACGATATCGCCGGTTTGCGCTGGCGTGCGATGAGTCAGGTCTTTTCGTGGCAAGGATCGGCGTCGCAATACGTCAACATCTATCGCGAAGCGATTTGGCGTCGCACGGGGCAAAGCGTCGATTAGACGCGCCGTCTTGCCCGAATTTCGATATAGACCGCGTTGTGCGCCATCTTGCACAAATTCCGATATAGACCGCGCCACGCGCGCTGTCTTGCCCGCATTCCGATATAGACGCGCGCCGCGCGCGCCGTCTTGCCAATCATTCGATATAGACGCGCGCCGCGCGCGCTGTCTTGCCAATTTACGGTAAGTTTGGTATTTTATCGCGCGGTATCCCGTATTGTTCCTTTAGGCTTTTTTTCAAAGGCGTCATAGCTATGGCAAATCTCGTTTTGGATCTCAAAGAAATCGAAGTGGAATACATTGCTCCCCATGTCATGAACGGTACGGGGCGTATTACGCTGTTGCTGACGATGGTGCGTGGTGCTCGCGGCAAGCGCAAACTCTTGGGCGAGGCCTTTGCTCGCACGATTTATCAGCCGATTATCCATTTTAAAGTATTCGACGATGTCGGCTTGGAATCGCTGTTTTCGCGCTTCTTGCAGCAGCTCATTCACCGCGGCTATCGTCCCGTTCAATACCGCGAGCGAGATCTCGACGATCATCTCTCGAGCTGGAAACCTTGCGATATCGCTTCGCTCGACGATACCGATCTCAAACGCGGTGAAGATGCCGATATCAACTTTGGCGAAACGTTCGAAGATTTTTAGGCGATATGGCGACGATACAATCTGGAACGATAAGGGTCATCTACGAAGACGACAATTTTCTCGTCGTCGATAAACCGAGTGGTATTCCGACCCATGCGCCCAACGATTCGATTCAAGGCGTAGCCGAGATATTGGGTGAGGTGCGTGGTTTGCGCCTCGGCGTCCATCAAAGACTCGATGCGGCGACGAGTGGCGTTTTGGCGTTTTCGAAGTCTGCCCAAGGCGCCACGCGTTTGGGCAAGGCATTCGAGTTGCGCAACGTCAAAAAGACGTATCGAGCACTCGTCTGTGGCATTCCAAAAACTGCCTCGGGGCAATGGACTCATACACTCGTGCACGAAGGCGGCGTGACAAAGGCTTCGCCACAAGGGAAGATGGCAAAATTGCGCTACCGAACGGTCGCCACGATCGGGCCGTTTGCGCTTCTCGAAATCGATTTGATGACGGGGATAACGCATCAAATCCGCGTGCAATGCGCTCTAGAGGGCATGCCCATTTTGGGCGATGCCCTCTATGGCGGAGGCAATTGCTTCGAACGGCTTTGCCTCCATGCGCAAAGACTCCTCATCACGTCGGAGCCCAATTTGCCTGCGTTTTATGCAAAGCTGCCGATGTGGCTCGACGCGCCGAAACTCGACAAATTGTTTTCGGCGATTTTGTCTCGTGCGATGGAACCGTGGCGCAACGCGCCAGGCGGCTTTGCACAAGACGAAGTATTTCGCGTCTTTGCGCCACAACATAGCGGAATTCCCGAGATCGTCGTCGAAAGGCTCGGGCGCACTTTGCTCGTGCGCCATCTCGAACCCGATGCCGATACGCTTTGGCGCGAAGGCGATATGCGCATATTTGCAAAGTGTGCTCTCCGAGAATGCCAATGCGATGACTTTTGTTATCGAGTTCACGAATCGGCGTCGAAGCGGCACGCGTGTCGATCGCTGGCGCGAGCTTTCGACAAGGCTTTCGATCCGTTCGTCGCCTGCGAGCAGGGCATTGCCTACCAGTTCGATTTATCGGGCAATGCAACGGGGCTATATCTCGATCAGCGCGATAATCGCCACTGGATTGCACAAAATGCCTCGGGTAGCGTCATCAATTTATTCGCCTATACGTGTGCTTTTTCGGTTTGTGCGGCGACGAATCCAAAGGTGACGTCGACGACGAGTATCGATGCCGCGCCTGCCGCCCTCAAAAAGGGGCGATTAAACTTCGAACGCAACCACATAGATTTGAATGGGCATAGGTTTATCAAAGAAGATGCCATCAAATATTTGTCGAAATGCGTTCAAAACGGAACAAAATTCGATACGATTATTTGCGATCCACCGAGTTTTGGACGCTTCGAAAAGAACGTGTTTTCGCTCGAAGACGACTTGGACGATCTATTGTCGCTTTGCTGCCGCGTGGCGGCTCCGGGGGCTTTGATGCTCTTTTCGATCAATCATCGAAAAATCCGCCTTTCGAAGCTTCGTTCTGCGTTCAAAGAGGCAACGCGAAATCTCGAATACGCACCCAAAGACGTCTCGATATTCGTCAACGACGAGACCGTGTCGGTTCTAGGCGTTGGAACCGATCTCAAGACGATTCAATGCCGTTTTAGTCGTGCAACGAATCAGGGCTACCGCATTTACTTTTTCCGTTGAAACAGCACATCAAGCATGGCAAG
>ERZ1026772.1529-NODE-1529-length-12163-cov-82.559878_pt1 | contig 12163 bp, 11 predicted proteins | sample MGYA00380124_ERZ1026772 | MGnify/ENA primary metagenome ERZ1026772 (study PRJEB33269, sample SAMEA4719760) | human gut metagenome | biome: human-associated habitat; feature: organic feature; material: feces | place: Cameroon | collected 2013-10 ...
TATCTCAAAGCATATTTAAAGACGTTGGTCAACCACACGATTGTAGATTGTTAGATAAACAAAACAACTTTCTTGCTTAATTCATAATCATAATTAACACCAAAATCATCTATAAACAACAACGATACTTCTTTATGTTTTAAATAGAAGAATAGTGCAAGTGACTTAATTGAATCTGGTTCTACATCTAAAAACTTCAAGTAACTATTTTTATGTTTCTCAACTAGATATAAATTATCAACCACTATAAGTTCTCTATCAATATCAAATTCATCTCTTAAAAATAAGCTAAACTCTTTGCCTAGATTGTTTTCTACAATCCATGAATATACATCATCAATTTTCATACTAGATACAAAACTCATAACATACCTAACAAGCGATTCTTTTGGTTGTTTAGTATTATTGGCAATATATCTAAACAAGGACAAATTGTCATCTAAATAATCTAAATTCAACCTATCCGCATTGATCAAATCTAAATTCTTAAAACACTTTTCTTTATTAACATAGTTATATGAATATACTAACAAATCATTAATAACTAACTCCTCATAGATTAATTTTGAATATTCATTCTTCTTATATAAAAATCTTATTTCTTTATCTTCTTTCTTAAATACATATTCAAAACAAGCATATTTTTGATTACTATCAGCGTTTAAAACAATATCTTCACTATTGCCAAATAACAAACCAACAATATCAAATAATGCCTTACCTAAATTACTCTTACCAGAAGAGTTCTTTCCATACACAATAGCTTTTGTAACGACGCCATCAACTATGCATTCCTTATTAAAACGATAATCATGTTTAGACACCAAATCCAAACAAACTGTATCATTAAAACCCCTATAATTAGAAACACTAAACTTTATTAACATATCAACCACCTACCTATAACATATAATGATTAGCACCATTTTTCAATCTGTTCCGTAATTATTTTACGGAAGAAAAATTTGCCCACATAAAAAGATGAATCATCATATCAATTCATCCTCTTTTTTAGAATTAATCTTTTCTTCTATTGACTGGCACAATTCATCGATCATTTGATAATCAACACGTTTATAATTTCTTAAAAGATAATTAAAATCTATTAAATAAGCATAGATATTATCGTAATCAGAATTACTCTTGTCATTTCTCCAATCAACATGAGCTTCACCAACATAAGCCAAATCACCATCACGATATCTAACAACATCTATATTGTCATCAAATTCTTTTTTCTTATCATAAGGAAGAATAAATGCGTTTCTCACTTTATCAGTCTTATCGATTTTTGATACATAATCACCATAAGTAATTTGTTTTTGTAGAGATTGCGTTTCTGGCAAATCTTCAATTTTATGAGTTACACCAAACCGATACATCTTCGAATCTAATATATAAGTTTTACCATCTCTTTTAAGAATAGTATCAGGTCTTAAAGAAGAAGCCTTTTTCTCTCCTTGATTATTTAACTGCCAATAGCCATTTGGATTATATTGTTTCTTTTTCTTTTCATCCAAGCCATCAAACAACATATCAACCATCGTTTCAAAAACATAGTAATAGTTTTCGATTCCGTAAGTATAAGTATTAGAACTTACTTTCGTTCCTTCAGAAGTGTTTAATATTTTCAACATATGATTAAAACGCATTCTTCTAATATCATCAAAAGTGTTATCCAATTCTTTCTTAATAATAGAAACCATTTCTGTTACAGAAACAAATTGTTGTGCTTCAATGTGAAAATCAAAATTATAAAGCCATCCTATTTTAGAAACACTGTGTTTCAAACACAATTTATAAATCTCAGCAACCAAGTCATTTGATGCCGCCATCTTAGAAGTAACAAGCTTATCATAAATAATATTTCCGTTAGAAAAGATGGGAACTTGTTTTAAAGTTTTCTTCCAATCAATTTTCCCACTATTAGAATTTGAATAAGTTTTTTCTCGATTATAATAAAAACCATTTTCAAGATAATCCCTAACAATCCAAAGATATGATTCTACTGGCCATATGTTATTTGATTTATCTGGGCCCTTCTTATTCTTTTCTATTTCTTTTGTCTTTGCTAATGATATTGATTTTAATAAAGCGATTAAATCAGACTTATACTTATCTTCTTTTCTAAAGGATTGAGGAGCATATACAGTTACTCCATTTTTATCAATATTAAAACCAATAAAATCATTTGCCTTCTCTACGTAAATAATATTAATGTCTTTATTCATCTTCTGAGCTATTCTTTAAAATATCTACCAAATCATCATTAAATAATATTTCTAAAGGACCACAACCAGATTCGTTAGTATTCTTGTCATAATTCTTTATATAAACTTCCATCTTTTCATATAAGTTATCATAGGAAGTAATGTCTTTATTAAATAAAATCTTATGATCAAACTTTGTAACATCGTTATATAAATAATCAATTACGTTAGTAACAAATGGAATAAGTTGATCTCTTGTTCCATCTTTCTCAACATCTGAAAGCATACTCTCTCTAACGAAGAATGCACCAATTTGTTTATCTTCAGAAATAGTTACATCAGAATCATCGTTTTGTTTAAGAATCTCTTTGTTAATAACAGTTGCAAACTTTTCCCAAGTAATATTCGTGCATGGAACATATTTGTTTCTGAAAGAAACTTTATCCCAGTCTGCAGTTACCATTTCTCTATCCCATCTTCTCTTAAATGCAGTATCTAAAGGGAATACGTTTTGGTCACTAGTATTCATAGTCGCAAAGATTGTTAGGTTACGAGGAATATATATTTGCCCAGAGGTATAATCAACTTTTTCTTTCTTAAAATAATCCTCAATAAAAGCATTCGAAATAGGATACTCACTATCACCTACACGTCTTCCATCTCTATCTTCTTTTAAACGGTCTAGCAATTGGAACACATCGCCAAATATAGCTGCCGCATTACCTCTATTGATTTCTTCGATAACAAGATAAATCATCTTACCTTTATTATTGAATGCACGTTCTAACGCTTCTGTAAAAGGTCCAGGAATGTGAGTATATGTTACATCTCCCTTTTCATCTACATGAGGATATAACTGTCCTATAAAATCTGAATTAGCATAATCTAAATAGAAAGTTGTTCTGATAACATCCTTCTCTTTATCAACACCATTTAACTCAACATTTTCAACATGATAACTCTTGCCGCATCCAGGAATACCATAGAAGATTTTGTTATAACCTACTAAATCTACAGAATCAACACTTATTCTATTATCTGTTTTTAAAATTGTATTTTCGTTCCTATCAACAAAATACCTGTCTTTAATTAAAGTTAATGAACGATTATCTTTTGTTAAATAATCCGTATAAACTTTTAAATCTGCAAATTTCCTATTTAAATCTTCTAGATTTTCGCCCAAGCACTCCGTATTACAACATTCTAAAATATCATTCACAGGATAATTGATTTTTAATGTGTTTTCATCAACTTTTGTAAAATAGTTTGAACCGATATACATATTAAATAATCCATTAATATTATTTTTTTCATTATTAGAAGCGAAACTAAAAATAAATTCTAAATCTTTCTTTGTTATACTTGTAATATTTTTATTCTTAGCATATTTCAAGGTTAACAACAATAAATGGCAAATTTTCCCATCAATAGGTTGAATTAGATTTAAAAATACAATATCAAAATAATCCTTAACTGTTATTTCGTTTTTAGCCACTTTTTCTGCCAAAGAACACAATTTTAATTCCGAATTCATCCAAATGCCAAGTTCATGACCAATGGTGTATTGTTTAGCAAATTGGTCTGTGCTGTCTCCACTATAAGTTCCTTTAGTAAACCTAAATAGTTCATAAGCATTTTCTAGCATTCTGGCTATATCTTTTTTATCTCCGTTTTTCAATTGTGCTTGATATGAAGCGTGAATTAAACACAACACAGTTTCTGCTTTTTCTACTCTTCGTAGGTTATCAAAATATAACGAGTCATGATTCTTGCAAAATGCCATAATAGTTACCCTCCTAAATATTCATCTATAAAATCGCTGACTGCTTCTGATAATTTTTTTGCAAATAACGAAGGAACAGCATTACCTATCATTTTATAAGCCGCTCCCATAGCACAAGGGAATTCAAAGTCATCAGAAAAAGTCTGAATTCTAGCTGCCTCTCTAACCGTGATAGTCCTAGCTTGTTCACTATCATAGTGAATAAATCTAAAGCCATCTTTATATAAATGAGCCAAAATAGTAGTGCTTGGTTCATCTTTTCTTAAAACGTGATACTTATGCACAGCTGTTTTTTTACCGGTTGTTTCTTCGTACAACTGTATAAGATTTTCAGTACTAGAATATAAATTTGTTCCATCTTCTATATCCTTACATAATTTTTTAAATACCGCTATGTCTCTTTCGTTTTGATATCTAGGTACATGCCAAGAAACATTTGTATCGCCACAAACTTCATAAGCAATCTTCTTTCCGTTTTCAACATAAGGATTAACAGGTTTTATTTTTGGTAAATCTCCAATAGCACTTTGTAAATCTATTTTTTCATTCGTTTTATATCTAGAAAGAATATCAAGGTAGAAGTGTTTTAGTAAGTCTTGTGCGTTTTCACAACAATCACTTCTTATTCCGATCAAAATTACTCTTTTTCTAGATTGTGGAACCCCAAACTCGCTAGTATCGATAAGAGCATAATCTTTTATATTATCTATTATCTCATATCCTACTTTTGATAGGTCACGTTTAATTAAATCGGTAATCAAAGTTCCATCTGGCATTGCTGTTAACATCCCTGGAACATTTTCAAAAACAAATAGCTTAGGTGAATAACGATTAATTACAGAAATATAATGTTCAAACAAATAATTTCTATAGTCACCTTTCATTCTTCCAGCATTTCTTCCAGCCACAGAATATGCTTGACAAGGAGGGCCACCAATAATTACATCAATACCGTTCTTTTTCTTTACTAAAGCATCAAGCCCTGGATGCTTTCCATACTTGTCGTCATCAAAACCTTCGAATAATTCTTCTTCTCTTTGGATGTCAAAACAAATCACTTCCTCTTTGGGATTCTTACAACCCCATTTAGTTTCAACTCTATGTCTAAGCACTTCTACAGGAGCTTTTTCCCATTCAACAGATGCCACAGGTTCATATAAGCCAGATTGCATGAACCCATCAAAAAGACCACCACATCCAGCAAACAAATCTATAAATTTAACCTTATTTTTCATCGTTATCATCCTTATCTAAATACAGTTTTATTTGATTTGCTAATGCATAACCTAAAAGAGGTGGAACCGCATTGCCAACTTGTTTATACTGTTGTTGTTTATTTCCATAGAAAATAAAATTATCTGGGAAACTTTGCAAACGAGCATTTTCTCTTACTGAAGGAATCCTATTATATTTGTAATGAAAATGAGTTCTATGACCAGTATCGATTGTTAATGATGGTTTTTTACTGTTGTATCTATGTAAACTTTCATGGTATTTAAAATTTTTAGATAGTTCAGGCGGTAAATCAGTATATTTACCTCCATCTGGAATCAGCTTAATATGTTCAATAGTTTTTTGCGCATGTTTTGTAGGAGTATGATTATAAACATGAGCTGAATTCTCTCTCATTTTTCTTTCATATTCACTTGAAGGATTTGCAATATACTCCCTCACTGTTTTAACATTGTAATCTTCATCGCCTTCCAATGATGGTAAATCTCCAATCGCCTGTTCACAAGTTATAAAGTTTTCTTCATTAAGTATTGGTTCTGGATATATAAATTTCTCTTCCGAATCCAAAATTCCAACAAAAAAAGCTCTTTTTCTAATTTGAGGTACTCCATATTCAGGTGCATAAAGAACTTGAACATTCATCTTATAACCAATTTTTTCAAAGTCCTCAAAAATCTTCTCTTTTACTTTTCCACCATACAATTTCAACATACCTGGCACGTTTTCAAGCAAAACAATGCGAGGTCTTAATAAATCAGCTGTTTTAACCATTGCTTTATACAAAGTATTTCTTTCATCTGATTCAACTCTATTTCCAGCAAGTGAAAAACCCTGACATGGTGGGCCACCAATAAGAACATCTAATTTTGAAACATTTTTCTCTTTTAATTTTTTTTCTATTTGTGAAACGTTATCCAAATCAAAAAGATCCAATTTAAACGCTTCTGCATCACCGTGATTTTTTGAAAATGTTAAAAGTGCAGCATCATCCCAATCTATGCCAAATTTAACATCGTACCCTGCATCTAAAAAGCCTTTTGATAAGCCGCCCGCTCCACAAAACATATCCACTACACTGTATTTCATATCAAATTTATCTCTCATTTCCATATACTTCTTACAAGATTTCAATAACATCATCAAAAGTACAATTTAAAAATTTACAAATTTTAATTAATGTTTCCATAGATACGATTTCGTTTTTTGATAATTTTGCTAATGTGTTTGGATTTAATCCTATTTCTTTAGCTAGCTCCGTTTTTTTCATTCCTTTATCAATCAATAATTTAAATAATCTATTATAGCTTATCATCTTGCCCCTCTTTAACCATCAATAGTATATCATTTAAACCGACTAACTCATATATACAAAACAATATATTATATATCTTTTAGATGATTTTTTATATCAATTTATATGTAATTTTGTTTATTTTCCTTAGATACTTAGTCTCTTTTTATTAAACTTTTTATATATTAAAAAATGGCGTTATTTTTTAACGCCACGTATACATTTAGCTATTTTTCTTATTTCTTCTTCTCGTTCTTTCTTCATCTCTTCAAACATATCATCCCACTCAGTTTCTTCTAACCATTCATCACCCTTGGGGATAACAGCTCTTCCATCCTCATTATATGTAGTATTCCTTCTTGCTAATTCATAATCTCTTTCGTTATATTCGCCCACATTCATACTTATTTTAAAAGGAATAGCCTGTTCTCTTATAGCCTGTTTAGCGGCTAAAGTAAAGAAAGTGGTCATATCAAGTCCTAAATATGATAATAATTTTTGTAATTCAACCTTTAATTTCTCATCAACTCTAATTGTAATATTAGTATTAGCCATTATCTTCTCCTTTACATTACATTTTTATAACGTTGTTACTATATGTACAGTATATCATATATACATTGCTATTACGTTATACACATAACCTCTCTTATTCTATGGACTAGATTCATCAACATTAATAAACACAATCTTCATTATTAAGATAAAATAAACATATGAACAAGAAAGTATTAATTATCTACACTGGTGGAACAATAGGCATGTCAAAGACGGAACATGGCTATGCTCCTGAAATGACATCATTTTTAAATAATTTAAACAAAATGGAAGAACTACACGATCCATCACTACCTAATTGGGACATCAAAGTAATGAATCCTATCCTAGATTCATCAAACATCTCAGTAAACGAATGGAACAAAATAGCTCAAATGGTAGCTGATAACTATTTTTATTACGATGGCTTTGTAATACTACATGGTACTGACACTATGAGCTATAGTGCTAGTGCCTTGTCTTTTATGCTAGAAAATATCAACAAACCCGTAATCTTTACAGGATCACAAATTCCTTTATGTGAAATAAGAAATGATGCTAAAGATAATCTAATAACTTCATTAATAATTGCTGCAAGAGATGACATTAATGAAGTATGCTTATACTTTGGAGGCAAACTATTAAGAGGTAACAGATCAATCAAAGAATCATCAAGCGGTCTACAAGCTTTTGTATCACCTAATTATCCATTATTAGGAGAAGTAGGCATAGACATTCAAATAAACGAAAAAGTCTTATTACCTAAGACCAACAACGAATTCAAACTACACAAACTAAAAGAGATTCCAATAGGAGTAATCAAAATCTTCCCTGGAATCCAACTAAAACTATTTGAATCAGTACTAACAGAAAAATTAAAAGGCATCGTCATCGAAACCTTTGGTAGTGGTAACATCCCTAACTACAAGGACGATCTTTTACCAATGCTACAAAGAGCCTTCAACAACGACACCATCGTAACTGTATGCTCCCAATGTACTCACGGTAGCGTCTCTTTAGGCACCTACCAAACAAGCAGCGCCCTAAAAGAAGCTGGAGCACTATCAGGATATGACATGACAACTGAAGCTGCCGTCACAAAACTATACTATTTATTTAGTCAAGATTTATCTATTGAACAAATAAAACAACAAATGGAAACCAACCTAAGAGGTGAACTATCCAATCTTAACACACTGTAGTGCTACGCACCCTGGACCACCCTGAGTAATAAATGAAGCTGAAAGCTCATACTCATCAACAACACAACCCTCAAAAGTTTCCTTTAACTTGGCCACAAACAAATCAGCCATCTCTTTATTGTCTGCATGAGAAACTGAAAAACGATAAGTACCATCTACATGTTTCTTCAACAAATCACCAATAATCTCACTACAAGCCTTCTTAGAAGTACGCGCAACATGAAACTTCTCAAGACCCTGGCCCTTTTCACACTTTCTCATAACTGGAGTAAGTTTCAACAAACCACCAATCTTAGCCACAAAACCCTTAACACGACCACCTCTTTCAAGGAAATCAAAATCAATAGGTACCAAATAAGAATGCTCATGATCCCTTGCATACTCTACCATCTTTAAAATCTCATCTGCACTCTTGCCTTCATCTGCCATTTGTTTTGCAGTATCAACAATCAAACGATGAGGACCACACAAAGTATAAGAATCAATCACATGAACCTTACTTGGATAATCACATGTTTCCTTAGCTGTCAAAGCCGAATTATAAGTACCGCTCAAACCTCCTGCCATAGCGATATCAATTACTTCATCATCCTTAGCCAACTTGTTATATGTTTCAATCTTCTCACCAATAGAAGGTTGTGAAGACTGAGGAATCATGCCCTCTTTAATCAATTCAATAAGCCCCATTCCTGTTAGCTCATCTAAGTCCTTATAAGACTTACCGCCAACAGAAACATGCAAAGGCACTACATTAATACCTTTTTCTCTACCTTGTTCACTAGAATACAATGTTGAACTATCTGTTACTATTTTTACCATAACTATAATGTAATGCATATAGTATTAAATGTCAATTAATCTAGAATTAATTACTAGATTTGATAATATTTAAAATTATGTTACACTAACAATATGAAATTCGAATTACCTACATGGGAACAACTCCCAAACGTTGACTTATACATGGACCAAGTATTAACCTACTTAAACGACGAACTAGGACAATTATATTTTCATAATGAAAAATTTGTAACAAGTTCTATGATTAACAACTATGTAAAAATAGGAATAGTTAAAAGACCTGAGAAGAAACACTACACTAAAGAACACCTAGCTTACTTTATTGCGGTAACTATTCTTAAGAAATCATTTAGTATGCAAGAAATTGCTGAAATGATAAACATTCAAATAAACATGGAAAACAGTTCTATTGAAAAAGCCTATGATCTATTCATCTTTAGATTCACTGAATCTTTAAACGCCATTATGGAAAACAAACAAATGCCAGTATATAAAAATAAGAATGATAAACAATCATTATTTGATAAGGTAGTTAAAACAGTTGTCTATAAAATAGACATTGAATCTAAATTAAACGTGTAAGCGGTTTCGTTAAAAAACATCAAAAAAACGTTAATTTGTTGTTGTATTCAAAAGGCAATATAGTAATATAGATATTGCCTAAGCTAAATGCTTAGTTTACATACAGCAAAAACGCTACTATATGTAGCGATTAATATATAAAAATTACACATATTTGTGTTTAGATAGATGACGAGAAATCGTCTTTTTTTTACTTTATTTGAAATACTTACCCAAAGCCCTATTCAAATCATCCACCACCAAAGGCTTAGACAAATGCTCATTCATACCAACATCCAAGCTCTTCTTAACATCATCACTAAAGGCATTAGCACTCATCGCAAAAATAAGCACATCCTTATCAATTGCCCTTATTCTTCTTGTAGCCTCATAACCACCCATAACAGGCATCATAATATCCATAACAATTAGATCATACTTATTATCTTTAAACTTACTTAAAGCATCCTCACCATTATCAGCACAAGTCACATTAGCACCCTTTTGTTCAAACACAAACCTTGCTATCTCTTGATTAATCAAATTATCCTCAACAACCAAAACATTTCTTCCCTTTAAAGAAACATCCTCAATCACATCATCATTATTTATCTTACTTTCATCAAGCTTAAAAGACTGAACATATACAAAAGTACTGCCCTTGCCAAGTTCACTACTAACGTTAACACTACCACCCATCAAATCAACAAGCTGCTTAGTAATAGCCAAACCTAAGCCTGTACCAGTATAGTTAGTACGTGCACCATTCTTCTCTTGTGCAAAAGGCTCAAAAGCATGTTTCATAAACTCCCTAGACATACCAAGACCAGTATCCCTGCATTCCATCTTATAAGTAACAGTCTTGTCATCATTAAAAACTTCTTCAACCGACAAGTAAACACTACCGCCCTCATTAGTATACTTAACCGCATTACCTGCAATATTTAAAACAACCTGCTTAACATGTAAAGGTGATCCAACAACCATACATCCTTTGACATTACCATAATCGGATATAACTCTAACACCTTTGTTTTCACCATTCATCTTAGTGATGCTTTCAACTTCTTTTAACAGCTTAATGAAATCAAAAGAAACATCATCTAGTTCCATTGCCCCAGACTCAAGTTTGCTCATATCTAAGACATTATTAACAAGTTCTAATAAGAAATTAGACGCATTTTTAACCTTTTTACGACATTCTTCCTGCTTCTTTAAATCATTAGGATAATGATCCGCAATATTAGTCATACCAATAATCCCATTAATAGGCGTTCTAATATCATGAGACATCCTTCTTAAGAAATCAGTCTTCACAAGACTAGCCTTCTTAGCCTCCAAGTTACTTTTTACAATCTGTTCTTGATACTCTAACTCTTTAACCTTCTCACTTGTAATTACTCTTGGAATATATAAAACCTCGTGGGCACTACCATCGCCGTTTCTTGTTTTAACCACAAAACGAGCACTAACCCACCTACCATCACTAGCCTTATAATCAGCATGTATTGTATTAGTATCCCTTAATCTATCTTTTAAAGTACTAAAGTCAAAAAACTCTTCCATCACTTTTTTATATTCATCAGAAACAGTATTATTAAGAACCCTATTTATGACATCCAACGTCTCAGCCTTTTTGTTAAAATCACTATAGAAATTAGTAATACCATGAACCACATCATAAGTATTATCATTTAAATTAATATCATAGATGGCAATATACATCTTACCTATTGCCATAATCACATCCCTATTCTCATTAGCCTCAACTAAAGCTTCCTTAAGCTCGTTATTCCTTAACTCTAAACTAGCAGTCTTAACATCTACTTCTTCCTCTAGTCCCCTAATCAAAATAAACAAAACACTTGTTGTTAAACCAATATTACAACCAGGGAAATAATAATTATGCATCTGAATAATAGAACCAATCACAATAGGCAAATAGAAAATCAATGTATCATACATCGCACTCTTCTTTCTCTTATCATTAGTTCTAAAATACCTAAAAGGAAAACTCACAAAAGTAAAAATAGTATAACCATTTGCCAACACAAAATAGAAGAAACTATATAAAGGGCCTCTAGTATAATTGCCTAAATTATCGACTGAAAAAATTATCCCAAAAGGATAAGACAACACCAACAACACAACAGTCAGTATCACGGGCAAACTAATTATTATCCTAAAAGGCTTCTTATTAAAAAGCTTTGGCTCATATTCCTTTTCCATATAGTAAAAAAGAAAGAAAGCCACAAGCGCAAAAACCAAATTAAATAAGGCATTAAAAAAGAAAGGCTAATCAAATTTTCTGGGGGTTTGTAACTTGGGGGTTTAAACTGGGGGACAAACTTGGGGGTCTAATAATTAAAAAAGTTCACTATCGTTCACGTTAACAGTTAGCCAAATGTGGCTAGCTGTTTTTATATTAGCTTAAGATATAATTTAAGTAATGATAGATACTAACTTCTACAATGGTTCAACAAATAATAGTAACTATGATAGCTTTGATTCTTATCTAGAAAAATATAAAGGTGATAAACCTAAC
>ERZ1026772.1530-NODE-1530-length-12152-cov-12.233529_pt1 | contig 12152 bp, 6 predicted proteins | sample MGYA00380124_ERZ1026772 | MGnify/ENA primary metagenome ERZ1026772 (study PRJEB33269, sample SAMEA4719760) | human gut metagenome | biome: human-associated habitat; feature: organic feature; material: feces | place: Cameroon | collected 2013-10 ...
AAGGCTCCACAAGTTCATCTACATCCTGTCCCATGACACGATGCAGTATGCAGTCATCGATTCTTCCTCCTACATATCCATTGATTTTCACCGACTTTACCTTCAATTCCGCAGTCTTTGCGTGGCTGATGTTTCCTCCTGCACAGATCGGGCAGGCGAAAACCGTGAGCAGCGCGCCCAGGACAAATGCCTGAACACCAAGATTGTTTTTCATATTTATGAACCTTATAATTTTGTGCAACTAAGTTACGAAAAAAATGACCTTCTCTCTAAGACATCTTTACCGGAATGATGAAGCCGTTTTCATCAAATTCGAGACGGTCAATGCAGACTACGCGGTTGTCTCCGTCGGTGGAATCGAGCGGATGGCGATGGTAGATAATGTAGTAATCGTCGCCACGTCGCACGACGCTGTGATGTCCGGCACCTGTTCCGTGTTCCGTGTCGCTTTTAAGAATAGTGCCTACTCTTTCAAATGGACCATAAGGGGTGTCGGAAATGGAGTAGGCAACACGGTAGTCGTCCTCGCGCCAGCTCCCTTCGCTCCACATGAAGTAGAACTTACCGTCACGCTGAATCATAAACGGTCCCTCTACATAACCTTCAGGTGTGACCTCGCGGAAAAGAGTTCCGTCTTCGAAAGGAACAATGGATGTGAAGTCATCAGAGAGACGGACGAGATTGCAGTGGCCCCATCCGCCGTAGAACATCAGCCAATCTTCGGATGCGGGGTCCTGATAGACGAACTGGTCGATCGGCTGTGCGCCATTGACGATGTCGTTAAGAAGCGGCTTGCCGAGGAGGTCGCGGAAAGGGCCTTCTGGCTTGTCGGACACGGCTACACCTATGCCTCCGGTTTCTCCCTCATGAACATCGTTGCAGGCGAAGAAAAGGTAGAACCTTCCGTCCTTATTCACGATGGCAGGAGCCCAGAGAGCCTTGTGAAGCCAGCTTATCTCTTTGTTGGTGATGATGTTGCTGTGCTTGGTCCAGGTCTTAAGGTCTTTGGAGGAGAAAGCATCCATATAGAGCTGTTCCTCAAAAGGATGCGATGCTGTGGGATATATCCACAGTTCATCACCGATTATTATTCCTTCAGGGTCGGCATACTGTCCTTCGAAAAGAGGGTTTGTCCATCCCGTCCATTCCGATGTCTCAGGCGCGCATGCTGATGTTATGAAAAAAGAAATTGACGCAATTAATAGATTTATTCTGAATTTCATATGTTTTGTCATTATAAAAGTGGCTGAGACCGCTGTGTGGAATCAGCCACTTTCAGTTGGTAATCAATGTGTCAGTGCATAGTCAAGCCCGGAATCAGTTGCCCTGATATGAACCTGGCCATACGGCTGAGCCGTTTCCGTAGATGCCGAAAGCATTGATGCTGTCGAGCCAGCCGAGGAAGTCCTCACCCGCCTTGCTTCCGTCATATACCTCAGCAGAGCCGGCATAAAGCTTTCCGGTGTTGGTGTTGCTGTATGACTTTATAGCAGAGCGGAGCTGTTCAAGCGTGAGCTTCGTGAGGGTTGTGCTGCCGTTCCAGAGGTAGTGCCTTGAACCTGAGTTCCAAGAGAGGGCGAGTGCCGCAGCCGCAGCCCTGTTGGCAAATGTGTCGTCATTTGCCGCAGACTCGTACTGGCCATTGGCATTGATGCTTCCGACTATCACGTTGCCGCCGAGAGATTTAAGTTTTCTGCCGGAAGACGACATGTCTATGGCTGTCCTGTCCTGCTCCTGGATGATGAGGCTATTGATGAGTCGTGAGCCGCTCTTCGGGTCTGATTCGCAGCGGATGGCCGGATTGGCATTGGATGCAACGATTGTGCTTGACGCGATGAGCATTCCTCCGGATCCGTTTATGGCTCCGGTTGCGCCACAGCCGCTGTCATTTCCGGCGAAAGTTACATTGTGAAGGCAAACGTTGCCTCCGGCATCATTGAGATGCGCGAGAAGGCCGAAACCGCCTCCGCCAAAAGTGTTGTTGACAAAAGTACATGCATTGAGATATACACGGCTCTCTTTCTGGGCAAGACGTATGAGACCACGTACACCGCCTTCCGCACGACAAGCGTCGAAGATTACGTTGTCAAGCTTTGCGAGTCCCTTCCTGACCATGATTATCGGATTCTGTCCGCCGGATGCCGTACATTTCTTGAATGTGCAGTTCGAGAAGGTTGCGCGGGAGTCACCGGACCCTCCGGCTGCCAACATGATGCAACCATCGCCGCCGCTCTTCAAGTTCGTGAAGGTGATGCCGTCGAACGCAAGTTCCGTCTGGTTGCCGAGGGTGATGAAGCGGTTGCTTCCGCCTCCGTCGAACACAGTCTCAGCTCCCTTGCGGCTGACGTCTGTTCCTGTGCTGGCAGTGTCGTAGCCGCCGTGTACGCGGAATTTTACTCTGGACCTGTATCCGGAGTATTCCACTTTTACCTGGGATACTGAATATGTTCCGCCGGTAAAGTAGAAGTCTCTGTCGTCCACGTTGTCAGCATTCTCATCAGACTCTGACTGACTTCCGTTCTTCTGTTTGATCATATTGAGGAACTCTGTCATTCCCATTGCGTTTTCCCATGAGTGTCCGTCTCTTGTTCCACATGCCTGCGGCTTTACGAAGTAAGGAAGCAGAGGAACTTTCTCAGCATCGCCTCCCGGAATGACAATGGTGCTTTCGTCCCAAGGATCCACAGAAGGAGTGTCAATGGAGATGATGGTTTCAGAGATGTTTATTATCATATCATATCTGAAGCCTTTTTTCAGTTCAGGTACGCCGGTTAATGTGATATCTTTTCCTTTGTAGTTGAAGGTGACGAATACCTTTGAGTCATCAGCCTCAGAAGGGACTACAATCGCAGTATAGGTAGTTCCGTTCTGTCCGGAAATTGTTCCTTCTGAAGCGACAATATATGGGCTGATGTACATCCTGTCTGTGTTCGGATGTCCTTCGGTGAATCCAGTCGAAGTCCACACGCGGAATCCCTGGACACGGGCGCTGCCTTCAATTCCGGCCAAAGTGAAACTTACTTTGGCCATCTGACGTTCCATTTTCAGACGGAGGCTTCCGTCACTTGTCTTGACGGCATCAGCAACTGTGCATGTCATATAATCAGCCGCAGCAAGACGATCCGCCGTGCGCTGCGAAGACTGTAGTTCAAAGTTGCCGAAAGTTGTCGATGTCTCCGTGGCTGGGTAGAATGCCGAGTAGCTGACAGGAGCGGAACCCCAGCGCAGATAGTAATTGTCTGTAGTCTTCCATCCTTTGTCTGTCAGTTTGTAGGTCACGTGACCGTCGTTGCAGAGCAGTGCGATCATGTCACCATTGTTGAACTCGGTTTCTTTTCCATCCGTAACCGGATTTGATTTCGTATATGGAGAAGCTATTTCCGGGATTATGCGTATGGCACGTTCGTCGCTGTCAAACGAAGGCAGCTCTTTATCCTTCTCGCAGGAAGAAAATGCAAGCATCGCTGCAAAAACGGCCATTATTTTTGATATTCCTGATTTCATAGTCATTTACCTGTTATTTTGTGGTTATTGACATTTGGCCGGAAGAGGCCGATTTTGTTGTAGAAATGTTTATTGTGAGCTCGGCTGTCTTTCCCTTGGCGAGTGTCACATCAGACGATGATTCCCAGACATACTGGCGTTTGTTGAAAGTCGCCTTGACCGTCAGGGAGCCAGTCGTGACAGTCTGCGGCACAGTGATGAGTTCATAGGAATCATCCCTGACATTCGGGAACATATTGACAGGATCGCCGTCGGCGACAACTTCAGGAGAAGCCGCATTGAGGTCACATTTTCCCTCAGCCCTCAGCCCGCCTACAGAAAGAGATGCGATTTTCGATGTCTCTATTGGCGTACCGTCCAGGGTGAGTCTTATAATCAGCCTTGTGTTGAGATGACCGAGTTTAAGCTGAATCTTGCCGTCAGCAAGATCGGCCGATGGATTTACACTGCCTTTCCAGAGCACGAAGTCTGCTGCGGTGAGTTCCGCTGCTGTCGCCTGATTGCTTGGACATGACACATGAACAAATCCGTCAGCCGCATCTGCATAAGGGGCATACGCGGTGACTGTTACTGTCGTGCCCTTACCGTCCCAAAGCATAGTTTCTCCGTCGTAGGCAACGTATTCGTCTCCGAGCAGAACCATCTTCTTGTTGTATGAATAAACACCGTTCGGGTTTGTGAGAATAAAGCCGAACGATTCCGGACGGCTGGCGGTGTTTCCGGAAAAAGTATCGGATGATACGCTGAAGCGCAGAGCCTTGGAAGCTTCACCTTCAAGGCACGGGTCGTATGCACCAGGAAGGAGTTTTGCCGGATTTCTCGACTTGCCGCGGCCGTCCACAGCAAAACCGTCACACCATTCTGCGAAGACCTTACCGATTTCTGGAACAGAACATGATGCAGGGTTGAATTCCCTTGCATAACCATCGAGTTCGGAGGCTGTGGCGTATGTTCCGAGGGAAACTTTGGAGTTGTCCCAAACATATGCACCATCCTCAAGAGAACCGAAATTCTTCAGGTCTGTGTCGTATGTGACATCCGAAGGGGATGACTGGAGTTCTCCGGCTACCTTGTTGAATATGTTGTGTCCGCCTGAAACTGCGACCCTTCCGCTGCCGTTGAGCAGGAATCCCGGTGCGCCGTTTGTGTTCAGGCTGATGTTGTTGGCAAAGAAGGAACCATTTCTTGAGTCTGACTCGCAGCGTATTCCGGCAGTTGTGTCATCTGAAATAATTGTAGAGTTGATGATTAGCATTGCACCGCCGCCATTGACGGTTCCGCCCGCTCCGTTGTTGCCCACGGCGTTTGAGCAGAACGTCGAATTGTTGACGCAGATTGTTCCTGATGAGAGCTGCAGACCTGAGCCCCAATCGTTTCTTACGCTGTTGCCATGGATGCTGCACCTGTCGAGGAACAGGGTGGCCTTGTCATTGTTGCATCTGAGTGCGCCACCTCTCGAAACTCCTGAGCATCCACTAACTTCGCAAGCTTTAAGTCTCGCCTGTCCTGAGCGGACATAGACTGCGGCACCTCCGGCATAGCCATTAGTGGTGGCTGCACTCACACAATCCTCAAAGCGGCAATTGACAAACTCAATCCAAGTTTCGGCATCTCCATCGACAGAGACACCGGCTCCGCTCTTCTGTGAGGAAGCAGTCTTTTCATTGATATAGCCATTGCGGAATGTGATTCCGTCAAATGACGAGTGCCCTCCATAGACGCAAAGAAGTCCGCAGTCTCCCTCGTCGGCCCTGTTGTTCTTGTTTACATCGCCACTGAAAACTGTCGCGTGATTCACCACGTCTCTGACGCTTACATCTTTACCTTTGCTCAGAATACTGTATCCGCCCATCACAGAGCTGATATTCTTCCTTATCTCCGGGCCGAAAACGGAACCGCTCGACATATAATAGTTGCCTTCAGAGACATAGATTTTAGTTTTTGACAAATCCGTCTGGTCTGTAAGCAGACCAAGGAATGTGTCAGCATCAAAGGCGTTCTCCCACGATGAACCGTCCATTTCTCCCTCACCGAACGGAGTGACGAATATGGCAGTTTCCTTCTTTCCTCCGAAATCTTCGTCTTCGAGGCTGTCATCGTCCGAGGACGCTGACGGGGGAGGAACCATCTGATATGTCTTCTGACAAGAGCCGACGCCCAAGAGGTAAATGGCGGCCAATGTCATAAAAAATGATCTTCTGATATTCATAGTTATCCTTCCTTATCTGTTAATGTCTTCATATCCCGGGTTCTGTTTGAGATGTTTGTTCTGTTCCAGAGCCTGACGGGAAATAGGGAAAATTTCATAGTGTGTGTCGGAATCCTTCGGTTTGTCCCACCAAGCCTCCTGGAATCTTCCGAAACGGATCAAATCTGTCCTGCGGCGTCCTTCCTGGATGAATTCTCGTCCCCATTCGTCGAGCATCTCATCGAGATCAAGTTTTACGCTGCCCTCCGGCTGATACGCAATTGAAGAATTGAAATCGGCATAGTTTCTCTTTCTGACCTGGTTGAGGAGCTTTCCTGCCTCGTCTGCATTGCCGGTGCGGAGAAGAGCCTCTGCCTCCGAGTAATAAATTTCAGTGTAGCGGATGAGGGTGAGGTCAGACTCGATATAGTAGCCTCCGGAGAATGAGTAAAACGGATATTTTACACAGAAAAGACAGGAGTTGAAGTCTCCGTTGCCGAGTTTGGATTCCTTGCCCGGACCGACGATGACACCTTCCTCAGCCTTGTTCAGGAACTGGCCGACCTGGTCGCGGAGATAGATTACGTATTGGTTGTCCGGATTCATCGCATAGCCTGAAGCTGTCTTCGAGTTTGGAATTCTGCCCTCAAGGAAAAACATTCCTTCGCGGGTGTTCACGCTTGTGTTCTTGTATTGTGCCCAGCGCTTGTCACCGGCATATTTCTGGAACTTCTGTGATGGCATTCCAAGTTTGTAGTCGAAGAGCTGGCGCGGATTCTGGTTGTCATAGCTAGGCGACAGAGCGTATTTCGGGTTTCTCTCGCCATTGCCTTCGACGCCCAGATAATTTGCGCAGCCGTAAGGAAGAGAACGTCCGTAGAATGTTCGGCGGTCGTTCTGCATGTGCCAGCTTTTGGTGGTGTATGAGCCTGGGAATCCGAAGATGACTTCGTTGCAGGTTTCATTGTTCCAGTCAAACGGCTCCCACCAGTTCTCGGCAAGAGTGTATTCGCCGAATTCACCTCCACGGATTCTGCGGCACCAGCTGATAACGTCATCGTAGTGGGGAACACCAATCCATTTTTCAGCATTGAGGTAGAGTCTCACCAGGAGTGCTGCTGCTGCGCCTTTGGTAAAGGAGCCCTGAGTTGAGCCCGGGCCGGAAGTCCCGACCTTTGCAGGAAGGTCGTTTACACCAGTTTTGAGCTCAGATTCAATGAATTCGAACAGCTTTTCCGGTGACACCTGCGTCCTGTTTTCAGGAAGATTGTTTACAGATGCGTCGGATGTTGTGGTGAGAATGCAGTTCCTGTAGCAGTTGAGAAGCCTCAGGTAGAGATATGCCCTCATCGTGCGGAGCTGACCTTTGAAAGCTTCGAATTCCGTTTCCGTAAGAGAGTACTTTGACGGGTTGAGCCTTGAGAGGTCGTCAAGTACGAGGTTGCACTGTCCGATGCCGGTGTAGCATGCGTTCCATTCCCCGGTCCAGCTCCAACTGTCTTCAATGCTGCTCCAGTTGTGGCGGTGGAGTATCTCCCATTTTCCGCCGTCGTACCACCATGTGCCTCTTGTCGGGGTGATGAAATGGTCCCCGGTCAGTTCCTCGTGCTCGTAGAAGTCATACTCGCTGCAATAGACGTGCTCAAATGGGCGGAATACAGCTTGTATGATATCGGCCTTCGTGTTATAATAGTTGTTGGTCATCACCTGATCATAGACCGTCTCGTTGAGGTCCGTGCAGGCTGATGCTCCGATAATTACGGCTGCAATAGCCGAAAACCTTATGATATTTTTCATTTTTCTCATAATTTTAGAAGCCTATCTGGACTCCGAATATAAACTGGAATGCCGAAGGATAGTAGTTGTACGAACCTCCGAAAGTTCCCGGGGTGAGGCCGTTAACCTCGTAAGTCGAAGGATCCACGCCCTCGAAGCGGGTTAATGTATAGAGATTTCTTGCAGTACCGAAAACTCTGAAACGGTCAATGAATTTGCGGTTCAAGTTGAGAGAGTATCCCAATGTGACATAGTCGAGCTTGAGATAGTCGCCTTTCTCGATGAAATAGTCGGTGATGACATTCAGACCGGTCTTGATGTGGGCATTCTTCGAATATGCCTTTGTGAGGACATTTCCGGTCATTCCCTGAAGTCCGAAATAGAAGTCATGGACATTGAAAATGTCGAATCCTGCCGCTCCGGTGAATGCGACTGCAAGGTCAAAGTTGCGCCATGTGAAATTGTGGGTCATACTGCCTGTGAACTTCGGCAGGCCGTTTCCTGTCACGCACTTGTCTTCCTCAGATCCTTCCGCAATAGGAATTATATTGTCGTTGTGGTCGTAAATGAGCCAGTTTCCTGACTTGTCCACTCCGGCATATCTCCAAGTGTAGTAGTTTCCGATGCGCTGTCCCTCCTCGATTCTCTGGAGGTATCCAGGGTTGTTCGGATTGGACATCGTGCAGACATTATAGTATTTCTGTCCCTGATATATGTCATTGGAGAAACTTACGAAGCGGTTGTCATTGGTGGCTCCGACGAGAGAGATGCTCCAGCTGAATTTTTCCTTCCTTATAGCATCAATGTTGATGTCGAACTCGAATCCGCTGTTGCGTAGTGTTCCGACATTGGTGAATATTGTCGTGAAAAGGTGTGGTGGAACTGAAACATTGTAATCGCCCAACAGGTCTGACTGCCTGCGGATGAAGTAGTTCAATGAGCCGCTGAGCCTGTACTTGAAGAGGGAGAAATCTACACCGATATTCTGGTTGTGTCCCTTTTCCCAGCGAAGTTCAGTGTTCACGTTCTTGGAAGGTCCCCATACATGGAAACTTGATCCGTTGTATTGGTAATAACCGAATGCGCGGTAGGTAGCGAGTGAGTTGTAGCTGCCGAAATCCTGGTTTCCTGTGACACCATAGTCATACCTGAACTTCAGGTCGTTGAGCCAAGATGAAGCCCATGACATAAACGGCTCGTCAGAAATTCTCCATCCTACTGAAACGGCAGGGAAATTACCCCATTTGTGATTCTGTCCGAACTTTGAAGAACCCTCGTGACGAAGTGAGACGGACAGGAGATAGCGCTCTTTCCAGTCATAATTCAATCGTCCGTAGAATGATATGAGTTTGCTGTCGTTCTTGTATGAGCCGAGGCAAATCTGTCCTTCCTTGGATGCCCATTCGCCTGCTCCGAGGTTGTTGTAGCCAAGTCCGTCTGAAGTGAAATCCTGGTTGCTTGCGGACATTCCGGAATTGACGACATAGAAATAACTATATCCGACCATTGCTCTGAGACGATGGCCTCCGAACTGTGCGCTGAAATTTGTCACCCAATCGAAATTGGTCTGGGAACTTTTGTCAAACGACCTGGATGCATCACCCTTGATCTTGTCATTCTGATGCCATGAAATTGTAGAAGGCGCGAAATAACCGTTGAATTTGTCCACCTCATATCCGGAAACGGTGGCCTTTGACGTGAGGCTGAAATCCGGATGTTTCGGAGTAAAGAGCGGAAGGAGATTCATCTGTACGCCGGCATTCCACTCAAGAAGCTTGATTTCCGTGTCGTTCTTGACCTGGGTCATAGATTCGACCACGTTGGAATAGTTTGAGCCTGCCGGGAAATGGTAGTATCCGTTGGATGTCGTTTCGTCGTATATAGGGGCCGTCGGGTTTATGACCAGGACATTTGAATATGAACCTGTCATCTTGTTGCGCTTGATGATTCTCGGAGTCAGATTGGCCGTAAAAGTGAAGAGACCGCTTTTGGTCGTGTGGTTCACACCTGCTCTTGCTCCGTACTCGCGCCTGTCAGAACTCAGGTCAATGCCTCGTGCATACCTGTAGTCGGCTGTAACACGGTAGTTGGTCTTTGCGTTGCCGCCGGAAACCGTAAGAGTATGCAAGTGGTTGAATCCCAGTCTTGTAGTGGCTTTGAACCAGTCGGAACTTGCGCCGAGGTCATCGAGAGGATTATTTACTGTCCTGTACGCTCTGTACTGCTCGGCAGTCATCATGTCAAGTTCATTCTTCGGAGCATTCAGAGTCACTGTTCCGCTATAGGTCGTGTGGATGTTTCCGTCCTTGCTTCCCTTTTTGAGATTGACGAGGATGACACCATTACTTCCGCGCGTTCCGTAGATTGCTGATGCCGCACCGTCCTTGAGCACATCGATAGACTCGATATCCGCAGGGTTGATGTTGGTCAGGTCTCCTCCAGGGACACCGTCAACGACTATGAAAGGACCATTGCCTGCGCTTCGTGACGACACACCACGAATCTGGATGCTTCCGATGTTGTTCGGATCTGCAACCGCAGTGTTGGAGACGCTCACGCCGGAAACTTTTCCCTGGATGAGCATTGATGCGTCAAGGCTGCTGACTGAGCTGAAGTCCTTTGCGCCGATGTGGGAGATGGCGGAGGTCATTTCCTTCCTTTTCATGGAGCCGTAACCGACGACTACAACCTCATCAAGTGCGGTTGATTCCGTTTCGAGTACAACCCTCAAATCACCGCCGCTGACATAAACTTTCTTCGATTTGAATCCTATTGAAGAAATGTACAGAGTGGCTCCCTTGGGAGCATTGATTTCAAATGTTCCGTCAATGTCAGTGACGACTCCTGTCTGAGTTCCGTCAATGACGACACCGGCCTGAATTACCGGTTCTCCATTTGAGTCCACAACCACTCCTTTCACTGAAGCGACCTGAGCAAAGGCTGAAATAGCAGAGAAAAATGTGGTAAGGACAATGATAACCGGCAAAAGTTTTTTCTTATCCATTTTATTGATATTATTAGTTTTTAGTTAAGGTTTGCTTACCTTCGACCACGTTCGGCCAGAGCATTGATGAGCTTTTCCGGAGCGTCAGTCATTATCATCTTCACGTCCGGGAATACAGAAATGAGCTCGTCAAGCTGGGCTCCGTCCACATCATACTCAGGAATCTTGTCGTTAAGGACACTGAGCATACATACGGAGCAGAGCATGCCGTCGCGAACGGCAGAGCCGATAGATGTGCTGCCTGAAGAAGGCGAGTAACTGTACTGGACGAAATATGGCCCTTCAAGTCCTTTGAGCGGCTCGTAGGCCGTTGCCCAGGTGTAGGCGTGTGCACGAGGAGAAATTGCGAGAACCTCCTTGCATTTTTCCACTGAATTGCAGTAGAACCATACCTGTTCCATCATTCCGAGTTTCTCCACAACTGCCATTACCTCTGCAGTTGATGCCGTTCTTGGGGAATAGTCGAGATCCACATAAATTTTTCCGCGACAGGCCTTGAGGAACTCTTCGAGGGTAGGCATGGTCTCGTTTGTGACATTGCCGTTGCGGTCAAGCAGCTTGTAGGATTTGATTTCTGCAAGCGTCAGGGATGGTATGTCTCCGGTTCCATTGGTTGTCCTGTTGATGGAAAGGTCGTGGCAAATCACAATCTTACCATCCTTGGTGCGATGTGTGTCGCATTCGAGAGCTTCGGCACCTGATGCAATGGCTGCTTTTACCGCAGAAATTGAATTTTCAGGAATTGACTTGTCAGTGGTATGGGCCCTATGGGTCATTACCCAGATCTTCTTGTAGGAAGGGTCCCTGAAGTTCCGTTGTGCGGAAGACAATGCTTCCAGCGGATAACAACGGATTGTTTTGCTGAAGTCTTCGTCCAAAGCCTCGGAGGATACATTTATCTTCCAGTCTGCACTTTCTGAATAGGCGTGAACTGCTGCGGAAGGAGTGACTGCCTCCACTGTGGTGCCGTCACCGAAATCGACGGTGAAAGTCGTGCCTGAGCCGACACCTTTAAGGTATACATTTACGTTTTCCTTAAGCATTACACGTGTCGGAGCTGACACGGAAGGATTTACAGGGATTTCATTACTTGGTGAACATCCCGCAATGAGAAAGGCGACGAGCGCCGCAACTGCTGTTTGCATTACTTTCGTGAATGACATTGTTTATTAGTTTTTCTGGTTGGAAATTCCGGATTATCCGGCTTGTCCCATAATTGTGCACACCGCAAAAGTATAAACTAAATCGATACATTATTACACCTTTTCCGCCGCAATTCCTGCAAAGGAAATCCAAATAGGTCTAGGGAAATGTTATTTTATTGAATATCAAAACATTCCCTGATTCGAACAAATCGAACCAGGGAAATGTAATTTTGTCATTTTTTTAGAGGTTTTTACAATTCTTTGAGCATTTTTTCGAACTTTTCTTTCGGTATGGCGAGTTTCGGATTTATGCCGGAACGTTTGTTATAGACAGTCTTTATGGAGTAGTGCAAAAGTTCGGAAATCCTTGCGCTTTCGGTGACCCCGAGCTTTATCATTGCAAATATCCTTAGCTCCGTGTTAAGTTTCTCGCTATCCTTGAGCACTATGTGGCACTCCGGTTTCAAAAGGGAGTTGAAGTCTTCCACAAAAGTCGGAAATATGTCGAGAAATGCTGAATCGAAACTGTCGTACA
>ERZ1026772.1531-NODE-1531-length-12152-cov-4.004795_pt1 | contig 12152 bp, 10 predicted proteins | sample MGYA00380124_ERZ1026772 | MGnify/ENA primary metagenome ERZ1026772 (study PRJEB33269, sample SAMEA4719760) | human gut metagenome | biome: human-associated habitat; feature: organic feature; material: feces | place: Cameroon | collected 2013-10 ...
GACATTTCCTTTGATGATACCTGTAATACCATTCAGACGATTATGGACGCAATCACGGTGTAAACGAAAGGAGGCTTCTTTATGGGTTGGCTGGCAGCGCAGGGCACGATTATGGCGACCGGGCTTTTCATCGGGCTTGTCTGCTCGGTGATCGGACTATTCTTCGGGCATATACCAGCATCGGCTTCTGGCTCGTCGGCGGGCTGCTCACGCTGATCTATGCAGCGGTGTTCGGGCTGCTGGCTTACTTCATTTCGGAGCATGATCCCATTTGGGGCTGGGAGCGGCTTTACAGCGTGGGAAACGCAAAGGTCGTATGTTTCTGCCGGTTATGAAAAACGAGTTTGAAAGCGTGACAAATGAGATTGAAAGGAATGATTGTATATGTTCAAATATCCTTTGGCAGTAACGATTGATACAAACATCTCATAAACACTATCAAAGTGTTTCCGTTTACAGTTATTTTGGGTGGCGATTCAAGATGCAACAGATATGAGGTTGAAGAACACCCCGCCGAAGATGATGAAGAAGAAATTCGGGGTATGGACAGAAAGCACTCGGATTTCAAGCGCTCGGAAGCACCGAAAGTATGATGACTGCTGTATTAGTTTTGATGACTTGTTGGCCGAACTTAATACTGCCAATCCCAAAGAGATCATCAAACTGGAAGTTGACAAAATGGCCTGGCAGAGATGTTTTTGTCGATGGCCTTCCAGTGATGGGATGCATCCGGGCGGGCGAAATAATCCCTGCGGTACAAAAAAGCCAGATAGAGATGCATTCAGCCGGGCGAAATAATCCCTGTGGAATAAAAGAGCCAGATAGAGATGCATTCAGCCAGTCGAAATAATCCCTGTGGAGCAAAAGAGCCAGACAGAGATGCATCTGACCGGGGTAAAGTAATCCCTGTGGAACAAAAGAGCAAGTCAGGGATGCATCTGGCCGGTCGAAATAATCCCTGTGGAGCAAAAGAGCCAGACAGAGATGCATCCGGCCGGTCGAAATAATCCCTGTGGAGCAAAAGAGCCAGACAGAGATGCATCTGACCGGGCAAAGTAATCCCTGTGGAACAGAAAAGCTAGATAGAGATGCTGATCAATTCTAATTTGTTCAGCTAAGATAGTATATCATTCCGTTGTTATACCAACGGCAATTCTTATCACACCGTCCTTGTCAAAGGATTCGATTTTTGTATTTTCCCCGTCACTTTGCAGTTCAAAGATACTGTATTTTTCAAATGTCTTGACTACCCACGCGATCACCTTTTCACGGAACTGTGCATTAGCCACCGTAGCCGTTGAGAACAACAGAGTTATGGTAATTGCTGCGACTGCAACAGCTTTGCCGAACCGTCTGAACACAATATAAGTTCGGCTCTTTTCCACACTACTTGCAGCAGAATCTTCTTTTAGCTCCGTGCGCAAATAGTCTTTCATGGCAATTTTACAGGCGTGATTGAGAGAAATATCAGATGTTGATCCCGGCATGATCGGGTGACAAACTCCGGGAGAAGGAAGACAAGGAACACGAATACAAGAAAAACCCCGCTTCGCTGATCAAACGAAGCGGGGGTTCTTTTTCTGTGTTCTGTCAGCTCGTATTTCTCACACCAGCCGCGGTGCAAATGTGAAAAGGAGCATCAGGATGGGAGATTAGTCCATCTTGTTGACAGCAGCAGCCAGGCGGGAAACCTTGCGGGAAGCAGTATTCTTGTGAAGTACTCCCTTGCTCTCAGCCTTTCCGATTGCGGAAGTTGCTGCGGTCAGTGCCTCTGCAGCTGCAGTCTTGTCGCCAGCCTCTACAGCGGTGCGAACCTTCTTGACTGCGGTCTTAACGCCGGTCTTGACAGCCTTGTTAGCCTCAGCCTTCTTGGCGCTGGTGAGAATTCTCTTCTTGGCAGATTTGATGTTTGCCATCTGTACATTACCTCCATATAACGAAACACGTGTTTTATTTGGATCTCGATGCGCACAGGAATCCGGACACGGACAGTTCCGTGCACATACAGCCACTATAATAACGGGCAGAACTTCATGTGTCAATGAATTTCTGTTTTCTTCCGGAACAAATAATAGGTAAAATCCTGCGGCTGAAGCGTCTGATGAAACTCATCAATCTGCTCGTAATGCTCGAAAATTGCTTCCGGATAGGAGTCACGGGCGACGATGTAGTCGGTGCGGCCATCCAGAATGTAGGAGAGTTGCTCACGGTCCACCTCGCCTCCCGGGAGCGTCTGTGTCTGGAACCAGTAGCACGTCGGATAGATTCCGGTTGTTGTGTAAAGACCGCTGTCGAGGCAGCCGATGTTGAGAAGCGTTGTGTGATCCCTGTCGACGATTCCGGCTGCACGGTCTTTGTTGATGTCCTCTGTGAAGCTTGTCAGGAAAATCTGATCCTTCGGGGTCCCAAGGTAGTCCATATTCCAACTGCAGCGGAAGATGACGGCATAGCTGATCACAAGAGAAAAGAGGATGCCGGCTGTAACAAGCATGATATTTCCACCGGTTCTCCGGGAACTACCGGCCTTCCGGGCTCCATCAGCAGGAACGGTTTTTCTTAAGACAATTCTTGCGGCGATCCTGTCAAGAAGGACGCCTGCTCCCGCCATTCCGGTGACAGCAAAGACTGTGAGAGGAAAGGCGTAGTAGGGGAGGTGTGCTCCGCCAATGTAGATAAAGAGGAAGGTCAGTGCGAACATCAGGGCGGGAGCGATCCGTCCTGCGAAGGAGACTCCCTTTCGGAGGAGCATCCAGAGAAGCCCTGCGATCACAAAGATAAAGTACTGGAGGTTGTCCAGAATGAGCCAGTACAGGAGCTTTGCAAGATCGTAGATTTTCTGCGAAGCGGAGGCTCCATGCGAGTTGGCACCGAAATCTGAGTACAGGAAAACATTGGTGTAAATGTATACGCGGTACCAGTCGTCCAGTCCGCCGGTGATTCCGAAGTAGATTACCCAGGGAACAAAGGGAAGCAGTGTTCCGAGAAGAAACCATCCGGCGAGTCTTGCAAATTCGCGGAAGCTCCGGCAGGTCAGAATGACGGAAAGAGCAAAGCCAAGGAAAAATCCCATCAGGGTGAATTTCACGCAGAATACAAAGCCGCAGCAGAGGCCTGAGAGGAAAACATCTTTCGGAGAAAACTCCGCCCGGCGGCTATGCTGCAGCGTGCGCAGAAGCACATACAGGGGGAACAGAAGAAACGGCAGACAGATTTCCTCTGCGCAGCCGCCCCAGTAGAAGCTTTTGGATGCACACATGCAGGCAAAAAGAATCGGAGAGAGAAAGGCTGCGGTCCGCGGCCTGCAGAAAAGCTTCAGAATCCTGCCAATCAGGAGAAGATCCGCAGCGCCGAGGAGAATTTCCATGAGGAACACACCGCGGAAGGTGGTTCCGGACACCAGGGAACACAGGCCATAGAGAAAATAAAGGTAGGGCCCCTTCTGATCAAAAATGTCGCGATAGATGAGAATGCCGTGAAACATGGATTTTCCCATTGAAAAATAGCTGTTGGAGTCATCCCAGTTGTTATAAGGATATAAGAACGAAGACCTTGTCAGAAGCAGCATCAGAAGAAACGAGATGCCGCAGGCTGCGAGAAATTCGAAGAAGGACTGCCTGGAAATTTTAAAAAAGGATGGTTTGGATATTTTGCTTGCCACGATATGCTTCCTTTGTTATAATCTGCCTTGTATGTGAATGCAGGGCGTTTATGCCGCTGTATTCCTCACTTGTACATGATTTAAATTATAGAATTAAGGTCAGGAAGTCAAGATGAGTATAATTCGTTGGATTTTAACCATTGTTCTGATTGTTGTCAGTTTGATTCTGACAGTAATTGTTCTGATGCAGGAAGGCAAGTCCCAGGGACTCGGCACCATTGCAGGAGCCGCAGATACTTATTGGGGGAAGAACAAAGGACGTTCCGTAGAGGGACATCTGGTAAAGGCCACTGTTGTCCTTTGCGTGATCTTCTTTGTGCTGGCTGTTCTCCTGAATATGAACCTGTTCTGATGGAACAGACAGAGTAAGATAAGTCCAAGATGAGGTGCTCCTGATTGTCAGGGGCACCTCGTTCTTTTTTCGGACAGGAGAAATGTTTGTATTATGAGAAAAGTAAGAAAAGATATCCGAATGCAGGGGACGTTCCTTGCAAATGCAAAGGGCTTTGGCTTTGTCAAGGCGGAGGATCTGGAGAAGGATCTGTTCATCCCGGAGGGGCTGACGGGGACCGCTCTGGACGGGGACCTTGTCGAGGTTCGTCTGCTCCCGTCTTTTGACGGAAATGTGATTCCGGATGGAAAGGACGGAAGAAGACAGGAGGCAGAGGTTATACGGGTTGTTACCAGGAATACAACCTCACTTGTCGGTACTTTTTATGGGAAGGGCGGCAGCGGAAGCGTGATTCCGGATAACCGGAAGATTCCTGCGGATGTCCGGATTCCGGAGGGCTGCAGCATGGGCGCGGTAAACGGGCACAAGGTTGTGGTTTTCCTTACGGATTACGGAGAGGGAAGAGCTGCGGCAAGGCGGAGCTCTTCGAAAAGCCTGCATGGTCACGGAGGACACGGAGCCATGCTGGAGGGAAAGGTCACGGAGATTCTGGGTCATATGGATGATCCGGGAGTCGATATTTTGTCCATCCTTCGTGCGTACAATCTTCCGCAGGAGTTCCCGGAGGAAGTGATGAAGCAGGTCCGGAAGATCCCACAGGAGATCCGGGTATCGGAGGAGATTCTGAAATTCCGGGAGGATTTCCGAGATGTTCCGACGGTCACGATTGACGGCCCGGACACGAAGGACATCGACGATGCGATTTCGATCCGAAGGCTTGCACCGGAAGGAAACGGAACGGCGGTGTGGGAGCTTGGCGTTCATATTGCGGATGTATCGCAGTATGTTTTCGAGAACACCGCACTGGATCAGGAGGCCTTGAAGAGAGCAACCTCCAATTACCTCGTGGACCGCGTCATTCCGATGCTGCCGCATGAGCTTTCAAACGGCATCTGCTCGCTGAATCCGGGGGAGGATCGTTTTGCCCTGAGCTGCATCATGCAGATGGACAAGGCGGGAAATGTGGTGGATGCAAGGGTTGTGGAAACGATCATCCGATCGGATGCGAAGCTTTCCTATCCGGGCGTCATGAAGCTTTTTGCAAAGAAGGACGAATCGGAAATTCTGCAGCAGCTTGCGCTGCAGGGAATTCATCGCGGGGCGAAGACCAGGGCACACGCGCTGGCGGCGATGCTTCGAAGAGGCAGACGCTTGTCCGGTATTTTGTCGAAAAAGAGAAATGCGGACGGCGCCATTGACTTTGAGTTTCCGGAGTGCAAGATTCATCTGGATGAACAGGGCAGGGTAAAGGAGATCGTGCCCTATGAACGGAACGAAGCGACCATGATGATTGAGAACTTCATGGTTGCGGCCAATGAAACGGTCGCCGAGCATTTTTACTGGCTGGGCCTTCCTTTTGTCTACCGAACGCACGGCGTACCGGAGGAGAAGAAAATGGAGCGGCTCTCGGATTTTGTCCGTGTCTACGGCTATCAGCTTCGCTGGAGTCATGGCGACGTGCACCCGAAGGAGCTGCAGACTCTGCTTGCCGGGCTTAAGGGAAAGCCGGAGGAGGCTACCATCAGCGTGATGACGCTTCGCAGCATGCAGAGAGCGATGTATACGACAACCTGCGGCGGGCACTTTGGCCTTGCGCTGCGGTATTATTGTCATTTTACCTCTCCCATCCGACGCTACCCGGATCTGCAGATTCATCGTATTATTAAGGAGTATCTGCATGGGAAGCTAAGCGAGAAGAGGCGGGAGCATTACGATCAGATTCTGCCGCAGGTTTGCAGGCAGTGTTCGGAGATGGAGCACCGCGCAGATGAGGCGGAGCGTGAAACCAACAGGCAGAAGATGTGCGAGTATATGAAGGGACACCTCGGAGAGGATTTCGAGGGAACCGTCAGCGGTGTGACAGGCTGGGGAATTTATGTGCAGCTTCCGAATACCGTGGAGGGCCTTGTGCCGGTCCGCTCTCTGCGTGATGATTATTACGAGTATGACGAGAGAACCGCAAGGCTTGTCGGGGAACGGAGCGGAAGGACTTATTCGCTCGGACAGCCGGTTCGTGTTACAGTGGCTTCTGTGGATACCATGGCAAGGACGATTGATTTCGAGCTTTACGAGGAGGAAAAATCCGAAAGGTCTGACAAAAAGGAGCAGCCTGAGCGCAGGAAGACCTTGAAGAGGCTGACCGCAAAGGGAGAGATTCCCGCGCCGAAAAAGGACAGGAAGCACCGGAAGGCGCACCGCGGAGGCGGACGCAGGAAGAAATAAGGTGGAAAAATGCAGGAGAGCATTAAGCTGATCGCCAACAACAAAAAGGCGTTTCATGACTATTTTATCGAGGAAAAATATGAGTGCGGCATTGAGCTGTACGGGACGGAGATCAAGTCCATCCGTCAGGGCAAGTGCAGCGTCAAGGAGGCGTATGTCTCGATCGATCACGGAGAGGCCTTCGTGGAGGGGATGAACATCAGTCCCTATGAGAAGGGCAATATTTTCAACAAGGATCCGCTTCGCAGGAGAAAGCTCCTGCTTCACAAGGCGCAGATTATGAAGCTGGATCAGTCCGTGGCTCAGAAGGGATATACGATTGTTCCGCTCTCGGTCTATCTTAAGGGAGGAAGGTGCAAGGTGGAGATCGGCCTGGCAAGAGGCAAGCATACCTATGATAAGCGCGAGGATCTGAAGAGAAAGGATGCACGCAGGGAGGCGGAACGCGACTTCAAGGATGTTTACAGAGGATGAGGGCGGAATGCTTGCTCAATACGCGCGGAAATGCTAGAATAATATCGCTAATCCGGGTTAGTAAAGGTTTCGACAGGGATCTTGAAGGTGGAGAAGCTATCCGGAGCCGTCCGTCAAACGGCAAACCTAAATATAAACGCTAATTCTAACGAAGTAGCTCTGGCTGCCTAATCGCACCAGCGTCGCCTGACTTGCACCTGTTCTCGTCAGATACGGCGTCATCATAACAGGAAACGACGCAGAGCCTGCCGCAGCTCTGTGGGCGTATCAGCGGCTGCTGCAGAAGAAGGCGTGTTCGTTTTCCTTCTTCATGCGGGAGAAGCCCTCGGGCGCAAGTAACGAACTATGATAGTAGAAGGACACGGGATGGGTTTTTGGACAGGGGTTCGATTCCCCTCTAATCCAGTTTCCTAGCGAGCAGTCGAACCTGCTCGCTTTTTTAAGTTCGTGACGGCAGCAGATTTCATTGAACACACAGGGGGTACATGATTTCATGCACAACGATACAGAGGCGCAGATTCGTGCGCTTGGGACATACGAGATCCTCGAGCATCGTTTTCTGAAGGACATCGGAAGCAACAGCTATGTGCTGCGGCATAAGAGGAGCGGGGCGAGAATCGCGCTTTTGCCGAACGAGGACAGCAACAAGGTTTTTTACATTGCGTTCCGCACACCGCCGACGGATTCGACGGGAGTCGCTCATATCATTGAGCATACGGTTCTGTGCGGGTCGCGGGATTTTCCGGTCAAGGATCCGTTCATTGAGGTTGTGAAGGGATCTCTGAATACCTTCCTGAATGCAATGACGTACCCGGACAAGACGGTGTATCCGGTGGCTTCCACCAATGAGAAGGATTTTGCCAATCTGATGCACGTGTATCTGGACGCCGTATTCCATCCGAACATCTATACCAATGAGAATATTTTCCGGCAGGAGGGCTGGCATTACGAGGTGAAGGAGGATCCCTCCGACAGCGGGAAGACACCGGAGATTCTGGTCAACGGTGTTGTTTACAATGAGATGAAGGGTGTGATGTCTTCCCCGGATGATGTGCTGAATGATGAGATTCTGGCTTCCCTGTACCCGGATACCACGTATTCGATTGTTTCGGGCGGCGATCCGAAGGTGATTCCGGAGCTTACCTATGAGCAGTATCTGGACTTCCACAGGAAGTACTATCATCCGTCCAACTCCTACATCTTTCTCTACGGAGATCTGGATGTTGCAGAGCGGCTGCGGTTTCTGGATGAGCAGTATCTTGCACACTATGAGGTGCTGGCGGTTGATTCCTCCGTTCGCCCGCAGAAGCCTTTTGAAAAGCCGGCAGAGGTCCGGAAGAGCTACAGCATTCTGAAGGAGGATGACGAGCACGAAAAGACGTTCCTTTCCTGGAATGCAGCACTCCCGATCCACGGGAATCCGAAGGTGATTCTTGCCTTCAAGGTGCTGGATTATGTGCTCTGCGACGCAGAGGGGGCTCCGGTGAAGGAGGCTCTTCGCGAAAAGGGCATCGGGCAGAATGTGGAGTCGCTTTATGAGTGCGGCGTCTATGAGCCGTACTACACGATCGCGGCAAAATATGCCGAGCCGGAGCAGAAGGAGGAGTTCGAACGTACCATCCGCGAAACGCTGGAGGATCTGTCGGAGAACGGAATGGATCCGCGGGCAATTCTTGCCGGAATCAATGACTTCGAATTCCGTTACCGGGAGGCGGATTTCGGCTCGTATCCCAAGGGACTGATTTACGGACTGGATCTTCTGGATACCTGGCTTTACGACGAGTCTTCTGTCTGGACGAATCTGGATATCAGCGGTCTTCTGGAGGAGCTGAAGAAGGAAATCCATACCGGATATTTTGAAAAGCTGATTCGCAGATACCTTCTGGACAACACGCATACGAGCACGGTGCTCCTGCTTCCGGAAAAGGGCCTTACGGAGCGGATGGAGGAGCAGCAGAGGGAGAAGCTTGCTGCCTTTGCCGCGTCCCTTTCCAGGGAGGAGCTGGAGGAGCTTCGAAGGAAGGAAGAGGAGCTCAGGACCTGGCAGAATACGCCGGATACCGAAGAAGCGGTCCGCAGCATTCCGGTGCTTTCGCGGTCGGATCTGGAGACGGAGGCGAAGAAGCCTTGTACGGAACGGCTCAGCGGGAAGGAGCTTTCGCTTCTTGCGCATCCTGCACAGGCAAACGGCATCGATTATCTGGACCTTTCCTTTGATGTGACAGGTCTTTCGCCGGAGCTTTTCCGGTATGTCGGAATCTTCAAGGTTCTCCTTGGAGCCATGAGCACGGAGAAGTATTCCTATCAGGAGCTGGATCACGAAATCAGCATCGAAACGGGAGGGATCCTCCCGACGATTTCGAATATGAACGACAGCAGGGATCCGTCGAAGTACCGGATTTTGTTTGAGCTGTCGCTGAAAACAATGGATTCGAATCTGGAGAAGGCGCTGGAGCTGGCAGAGGAGATTCTTCTTCATACGGATTTCTCGGATATGGAAAGGATCCGCGAGATTCTGGAGGAAGAGAGGGCTTCCATGAAGGCAGAGCTTCCTTCTTCCGGACATGCCACTGCCGTGATGCGGTCTGCGGCGAATCTTTCGGAATCGTCACGGATTATGGATGACCTTGCGGGAATCGGAGCCTACCGGTTCCTGAATGATCTTTGTCTTCACTTTGAGGAGGAGAAGGAAAAGCTTCCGGAAATGATGCGGAGGGTTGTTTCTGCTGTGGCGCGGAAGGAGCGCTTTTTCGCAGATCTTACCGCAGAAAAGGAGAGCATTCCGAAGGCACTGCCGGTGCTGGAGAAATTTGCAACGAAGCTGGAGGGAGCAGCAAGGGATACCTTCCTTCCTGCAATGAGAACAGGGTCCTCAAAGCCTTCTTTGAAGAAGAGTGAAGGCTTTACGACGGCCGGGCAGGTGCAGTTCGTCTGCCGGGCGGGAGATTTCCGGAGAAGAGGACTTCTCTTCCGCGGAGAGCTCCGCGTTCTGAAGGTGATTCTTGGCTACGATTACCTTTGGAATAAGGTCCGTGTATTCGGCGGGGCCTATGGCTGCATGAGCGGCTTTGGCCGGGATGGAATTTCCTATTTTGTTTCCTACCGTGATCCGAAGCTGAAGGAAACCATTCAGGCCTTCGAAGAGGCTGCGGCATACATCCGCGGGTTTGAAGCAGATGAGCAGGAAATGACGAAATATGTCATCGGCGCTGTGAGTACAATGGACCGTCCGATGACGCCGAGCATGCTCGGCCGTTTCTCAAAGGCCTGTGAGCTGACCGGAATTACGGCAGAGGATCTGCAGAGAGAGCGGCAGCAGGTTCTTTCCTGCACGCAGGAAGAGATTCGAGGGATGAGCGCGTACATCGACGCGTTTCTGGATGACGGCGTTCTGTGCGTTGTGGGCTCTGCAAAGAAGCTGAAGGAAGAGGAGGCGCTGTTCGACACACTGGAGCCTTTGACGTAACTGCAGCATCGGTGCCGGTGCACCGGCTGTCACATTCGGCAAAACCGCCATCGCGGATTTTGCCTCAGCGAGGTATCAACATGGCAAAAGCTGGTTTTGCGGCGATTGTGGGCCGCCCGAATGTCGGAAAATCCACATTGATGAATACACTGATCGGACAGAAGATTGCAATTACTTCCTATAAACCGCAGACGACGCGTAATCAGATCCGGACGATCTACAGCGATGAGAACGGACAGGTTGTGTTTCTGGATACTCCGGGAATCAATCAGGCGAGGGATCGCCTCGGCGAGTACATGCTTCACGCTGCGGATTCCACATTGAAGGAAGTGGATTTGATCCTGTGGCTGGTGGAACCCAGAGCAAATCTGAAGGAGGAGGATCTGGCTGTCCTGAAAAAGGTGGCCGGCGCCGGCAAGCCTGTGATTCTGTGTGTCACGAAGACGGATTCCGTGAAGAAGGCACAGATTCTTCCGGTCCTTGAGAATTATGCGAAGGCGTGGAAGAAGGAAACCGGGCAGGAGCTTGCGGATCTGATTCCGGTCAGCTCCAGGCAGAGAACCGGACTTGAGGATCTTCGAAGGACGATCTGGGACAGGCTTCCGGAGGGGGAACCCTTCTATGATCCGGAGGAGGTCACAACCCAGACGGAGCGGGAGATTGCTTCCGAGATGATCCGGGAGAAGGCCCTTCGCTATATCAATGAAGAGGTCCCGCATGGCATTGCGGTGCAGATCAACCGCATGAAGTACCGCAGCAAGGCATCCTCACCGGAGAGAATCTGCGACATTGACGCAGACATCATCTGCGAACGGGAGAGCCATAAGGGCATCATCATCGGGGCCGGCGGCGCCATGCTGAAGAAGATCGGGACGGCAGCCCGGATTGACATCGAGAACATGATCGGATGCCGGGTGAATCTGCGGCTCTGGGTGAAGGTCCGAAAGGGCTGGAAGGATGACCAGAATGCGCTGAAGACCTACGGCTACAATGAGAAGAATCTTTAATTTTGAGAAAAAACGGGAATGGCGGAGCTTGAATTCAAAAGACCTTATACCGAAGTGACGGCCATGGTGATCGGCGTGCAGCCAATCGGGGAGTATGACAGGCGAGTGGTTCTGCTGACCAGAGAACGGGGAAAAATTTCTGCGTTTGCCAAGGGCGCACGGCGTCCGAATTCGCAGCTCGTGGCAGCGACGGACCTGTTTGTGTTCGGCACATTCCGGCTGTATGCCGGCCGGGATTCCTATACGCTGGTGGAGGCCTCGGTGCAGAATTATTTTCCCTGGTTCCGTATGCATATCGAGGCTTCGCTGGAGGGGCAGTATTTCTGCGAGGTGCTGGAATACTGCACGAGGGAAAACAACGATGAGGCGCAGCTCCTTCTCCTTTTGTATCAGACGCTGCGCGCTCTGGAATCCGGGAAATTTCCTGCGAGACTGGTTCGTTCCATATTCGAGCTGAAGACCGTCGTGATTGAGGGAGAGATGCGGGAGCCGAATCCGCAGAAGTATCTCCCCGCGGTTATGGCGGCGCTTCATCATATCGAGCGGGCGCCGATTGCGAAGCTGTATTCGTTTTCTCTGGATGAGCCTGCGCAGAAGGAGCTGGCGGAGCTTGCCAGGCGATGCATGGAGTTTGCGTTTGAACGGCACACATTCCGGAGCCTTGAGATTCTGGAAGTGATGGAAGTTTAAGCAGGAGCTGACAGCAGAAGGTTGCGAAGAGAATAAAAAAAGTATAAAGTGTATCTGTTTAGCATATGTCTGGCGAGGTGAGGCAGATGGCGCAGAAGAAAAAACGGAATCAGAAGCTTCGAAAGAGAAAGCAGAAGCAGCAGGCGGTGAAGCTTGCGGTTGTTCTTGCTGCGGCTGTTATTG
>ERZ1026772.1532-NODE-1532-length-12151-cov-5.026868_pt1 | contig 12151 bp, 10 predicted proteins | sample MGYA00380124_ERZ1026772 | MGnify/ENA primary metagenome ERZ1026772 (study PRJEB33269, sample SAMEA4719760) | human gut metagenome | biome: human-associated habitat; feature: organic feature; material: feces | place: Cameroon | collected 2013-10 ...
ACATTGGGGTGGATAAGGAAAGAGGACAATCATATAATGAACATAAGCAATTATATAAAAGTTTTATTTAATGCTGAGAGGGGATGTAGTTTCGCTAAAATATGATTATTAATTTTAAATAATATGATGTTGTAAGGATAAAGCAAGTTTATATTTTTAAAGCTGTGGATGCAGAAAGCAGATACTTGATGGAGGAGGACAATGAAAGTTTCATTTATTGGTAGTTTTAGAAAATATTATGATGAAATTAAGGAAATTATAGTGTTGCTTAATAAAAATAGTATTGAGGTATTGTCTCCCAAACTTTCTGATATAACGCATTCCGTTGAGGATTTTGTTATATTTGCATCGGATAACCAGCAACTTACACCGGCTCAGATACAGACAGATACGTTAAATCGAATTTTGAAATCGGATGTTGTATATGTTTTTGATCCGAATGGATATATTGGTAGAACGACATGTTATGAGATTGGAGTATTAAGAACAACCACGATACCACTGTTTTTTTTTGGAGAATCCTAAAGATTTACCTATTGTGGTAGCGAGGGATGAAGTCATGAATCCTTCTAAGTTAGTTTATACATTATTGAATGATAAACAATTCGTAAATGAAAATAGAATTACAATTGATAAGAATAAGATTGTGAATGAAATGCGTGTAAAGAATATTGTAATATGTGGAAGTATGGCCTTTTACAACAGAATGATAGAAATATCAGAGTATTTGAAAAGAAGAGGAATACCGGTAGTAATACCGAGAGAGGAAAATGAGGAAAGAGAAGAATTAACAGAGGAGCAGTTTAGCAATTTTAAAAGAAAAGTATCTAATCAATATCTGGCCAAAATTAGGGAGAGTTCAACATATGCAATATTAGTGTTAAATGAAGAAAAGAAAGGTGTTCTGAATTATATTGGCGCAAATACTTTGGTTGAAATTTCTATGGCATTTTGTTGGGGGAGACCTATATATTTATTTAATGATTTGTATGAGCCATTGAATGATGAATTGATAGCCTGGAGTGCCATTGGATTAAAAGGAAATTTAGATATTCTTATTGAAAATTATAAGAAAGATAAATATTTTTTTACAGATATAAACTTATCAATTGGAGAAGACAATCAATTAGAGTTAGGTGATATCGATGAACATTTTTATCCATTATCTAGATAGGGAATTGCTGGATATTTATGTAACGGGAAAATACTCAGAACAAATGCTAAAAAAAGTTAAATTTAGTATTAAGCTTGCATTATTATTAATAGGACAAGATGAATATGTCTATATTCCGGCGTCAAATTATTTTGAGTCCAATTTGGCTCAACGTGCTTTAGAAGACTTTGGGGATATTATTGATTTGAATTATATTAGGTTGGTGTCGAGCTCTAGTACCTTGAAGGGATTTGTGAAGAAAAAAGAGAAAGTATATCCTTCATATTATACAAAAGAACAAGTTTTAGAGGAAAGAGAAAAAATAATAGAAAAAAATGTTCCGGGAATTTGGACACCTCGCAAGAATAGTGCAACACTTGATATCATCTCAGACTGGAATAATAATGTGGATAGTACATTATGGAGTGGACTTTATACAATTAGTAAATATAGAAAAATTGACTCTTTTGAGAAGGATATGGCAGAAATTCCTAAACGATTAGCTCAAAAAGCATTTATTGTTAATTATGTATATCCTAAATTAAAAATCAGCCAGGAGAATGAAGATAAAGCTAAAGAAATTATAAATAAAGTTATAACGCAATCTTATATTAATAGTTTCCTTAAGGAATTTAATGCAGTATGTTTTAAAGATATTTTTCTTATGCCACAAGCAAACGATATATTGCCTACTGGATATGATCATATTAGTTATGAAAAAATATGTAGGAAGTTGGCTGGTACAACTTACAATGGTGAATCTCTATATTCATATATTGATGATTGTAAAATTGATCAACTGCTTCTATGGAAAGAAAAGGAAATTATTCATGATTTGCTTGAACATAGGGAAACCAAAAATATAATAGTGCCAAAGGAGATAACAAGAGAAAAAATGAGAACTTTTATTGTACATGGACATGACGAAGAAGCTAAATTATCCTTAAAAAATTATATTCAGAATACGTTGAAGATGGAAGAGCCTGTTATATTGTCAGAAAAAGCATCTAAAGGATTAACTATCATTGAAAAATTTGAAGAATATGCCAAAGAATGTAAATTAATATTTGTATTGTTAACACCAGATGATAAATATACAGATAACAATAATTATCGTGCAAGACAAAATGTTATCTTTGAAATGGGTTATTTCTTAGGAAAACTGGGAAGGAAAAGTGGACGGATTATTTTGTTGTATAAAGGGAAGTTAGAACTTCCGAATGATATATCTGGAATTATATATATCAATATTGATAATGGAATAGAAGCAGCGGGTGAACAAATACGTAGAGAAATTGAAAACCTGGAAGAACAAAATTGATAGAAGTATTTGAAACAATTATTTTCAAAATACAGAAGAGCGCAAAAAGTTAGAGATGAATTTGCTAGGTGCTGCAGAGTTAGATGAACCTTGGATTAATATAGATCTCAGTTGTTTTAGGGAGTAAAAGCGAACTTATGAATAATTACCAATACACAATAAAGGATAACACTATCCGGGCAGTAGGATGTGAAAAGAAAATAGTAGTATTTGATATTTCTAAATGGAAGCCTGAGAATTTAAATTATTATCGAACTCTTTTGGCGCAAAAGCGAGATATGGATTATGCAAAGGCGTATTTAAATCAGATGTTTTTCCGTTCTGATACATCCTTAATTGATGGGGCATTAATCAATAGTGCAATGCAGTTATTAATAAAATGTTTTACCAACCCATCTAATAAGGGGCGGCGTCGTCTTGATCATAAAAAGGTTTTTGGCACATATGCAAAACAAATTGGAGAACAGGATTTAACAAGTCAGTTTGCTCATATATATGATGCAAGAAGGACCGTAATATCACATGATCAAAAAGATTTTAAAGAGAATATGGTTGGATTGGCTATAAATCGGAATACCGGAGAAGCGGAAGATATTGCGGAAGTTACTATCAGAACAGAATATTTATATAAGCAAAATCAAGAGGTTGTATTAAAGATGGTGACGGTTGTTGAAAGCTATCTGGACGATCAAATTGAACAACAAAAGAAGTTAATTATTGATGAATATAATAAATGCGTTGATAAACCTCAGCTTGCTGTTATGAAATGTGAAAATATGCCAATGACTACATCGTGGTGAGGAATGTATTATAAAATATATTCAGAGTTTGAGAGTAATATTTAATTATGCTTTATGTAAGCACTCCACAATAATAAAATATATAGCAGTGTTTTGATACGCAGATGCCTTATGAGGTGTTCTTCAAAGAAGACGAAAAGAATTATAGCTACCATGATGTCCACCATGAATTATCATCGTAGACTTGATAGAAATAAGTACTCTGGGTTAAAAACACTCCGGCAACATCCAGCTAATAAGCAATTCAGATAAAGGTAGTGGCAATACACTCCAGTCGAGTAGTCAAGCTACAGAAAAAATCAAAAGTCCATAGTGTCTGAATTGTATTGAACCACGATATTAATAGAAAGGGAATGTGTGATAATTAACTTCCTAATTATCATACAAGTACAGAATAATGATTAGTATATGTTTATTTACAAGCTAAGTTTTTTTTATATGAAAATTGCCCCTAGTAGAGAGAGAAAAGTTTTATTTATAAGGAAAAAACATTTCGATATGGGAGAGGAATTATTTTGACTAGAGATGAAAAGTTTGTTGAATCAGGAAAAAGAGGAGAAGAACGAGTAGGAAATGAATTAAAAAAAATATGTGATGGCAAATACATACATAATGTGTTGCTTCGCTATCATGGTTTTATTTCTGAGATATGTTCGGTAGAAATTGATTATATATGTATATTGACAAAATATATATATGTAATTGAGGTGAAAAATTGGAATACTATTACAAGATATGATTTAAGCAAAGATGAATACCATGTATTAATTAATAAAAAGAACCGACATATTAAATCCCCTATTTACCAAAATGCCATGCATAGAGAGATGTTGAGCCAACTGTTAAATATAAATCAAGATAGAATCATATGTATAAGTGTAATATGTACTGATGATGATTCAGCAAATCAATATGTTCGCGATCGTAATCCTCCCAAAATAAAGAGGAGTCATGTGATTAGAATTGAGGAATTAAGTAAAAAGATAAAAGAATATGAAATGGTTAATAAAAAAGAATTAGATGAATTAGAAAATATTTGGAGTGATATTGAGCGAGCAAATTGGTCTGCAGAAAAAAAATACCGCGATGAACATGAAGAATATTGCCAAAAAGTAAAAGGCTTTGCGAAGCGAAAACTCTCTTTTCCTCAATTTTTACAATGTAATGAATGTGGTGGAATTATTGTATTAGGAGAAAAGGATGGAAGTTATTTTGGTAAATGTATAAATTATCCCAATAAATGTAAAAGAAAAACAATACCACAACAGGATTTTAAACGATATATTGTACCAGAATGGTATAAAGAAGGAAGGATTATATACAAAATGTCCATTGTAGAATATGAAAATATGATTAAGAAAAAGCAAGCTGAGCTTGAAAGCATAGAGAAACTTGTTCATGAAATAACTTTGGAACCGGCATATGAGAAATATAAACAATATGAGGAGATGAAAACTTTAAATAATACGTTGGAGAACAAAGTATTATATTTGCAGGAAGAGAAGCAAAAGCAGGAGGAGAACATAAAAAAATTACTAGTGATAGAGCAAAGTATGAAGGAAGAGTTAAATTCGTTGCAATGTGAAAAAGATTTGCTGGAGGGAAAATATCAGAAAACAGTACAATATAAAATTAAGAGTATAATTCAGCGAATAGTTGGAATATAAGGGGAGTATCCTAAAGTTGAGGGTGCGGACAAAATTCTGGACTACTATAGGGCTCCAAAGGGAGCCTTTTTATGTATTCAAAAGAACAAAAGGATATTGCACTACGGATATATCATTAAACAGAGTCTGTAACTGAAACTATTAGGATTCCAGGGTATCCAACACGTAGAAATCTGTACACATGGATTGGTGAGGAAAATACCCCGCCCAAAACAAGGAAAGAATATCCTGTAATTGATAATCCTCCTCGCAATCCTCCATTAGAAGTAAAATAAAAGCTGACTTGAAATTTTAAATTCCAGTGCACAGGTAAATTCCGCCGGCCACATTCAAAAAATGTGAAAAGTTTACTTCCAGTCTGACAGCAGATTTTTTAATGAATTATCGGTTGAAGCGTATCAGCTTGGGTGTCAGATTGACCTCGTCAGGGGTAATCCGCCTGAGCTGAAATGCTTTCAGGGTTTCTTCTCCCAGAGTTTCCAGTGCTACATCGTAAGGGGTTCTGCCCTGAAGACTTTCTCTCTGGGTGGAATTGATATGGCTTACGATCAGGTTGACATCCCGCTGGGTCAGAAATTCAAAGTTTGTTTTCTTCGGCAGAATCATCCGGAGTATGGTATGCGCCTGCTCAAGACCACCTTTCTGCCTGCTGCGCTGTTGCTAAATTGATACGAGATAAGTCTAACAAAAATATCCATAGCCTGTTTATCTGCATTTCGAGATTGATGATATGGTGCTAATTCGGGATCATATTGATATCCAGTACAAAAGTTTTGTTATCAATGGAATCACCTGGGGCATGATGCTAGTATTCTGAGGAAAAATATAAAAGGATCTGAAAAGTAAATAATTGGTACCAGATCGAGGAAAATGTTTTTAGCAAAATGGATATAATATATTGACGATACATCGGCTGACCGATATATTGTAAGTGGGAGGAAAAGCTTATGATCGTTAATGATTTACTTGAAAAAGAAAATATGTCGAGATATCGTCTAAGCAAAAAGAGCGGAGTTGCGATGACGACTATTACGGATATTTGTAGTGGAAAAGCAGATCTTGATAAGTGTGCAGCAGGAACTTTGTATAAGATTGCGAAAGTTCTTGGCGTGACAGTTGATTCTATGCTCGAGAATAATTCTGCAGACAAGGTGGATTATAGATGCTCCTTTGAAACTTTTAAGAGTAATACATGTCATCATGTAAAAGATATTGGTGATATTGATTTTATTATCGAGACGCTTGAGGCAGATGAAATACGGAAATTATATGAGCGTAGCTGGTATAGAGAGGCATTGTACCTACTGGCAATGGTTGATTATTTATCTAGGATTAATGATTTACCTCTTTGCACAAATTATAATGATATTCGCACTCAGAAACTTGAAAGGCCATGCTTCCCGGCAGGTGTTATTGTATCCTATGCAGCGACTGGGGATGAAAGAATAAAAGAAAAGGCACTTGCGAATGCAATACCTGAATTCTTACAATTCAATATAGTTGAGGGTGAGGTGCGAAATGTCTGCTGATAAGCCCTTTACAAGAGAAAATTTAGACACAAGGTGCCGGAAGGTTCAAGAGCCTTTATTGAAGCTCTTTACAAAAAAAGAAGATTTACATGAATTTTATAAGGAATGTAGAAAGCTGGAACAGGAGAACAGGGAGGCGCTGGTTGTATTTCGAGAAAATTATCCAAGGGTACTTAATGGTGATAACCTTGCGGATATTTTAAAAGCTGCAAGGGAAAAACAACAATAAGATATGATAAAGGTGAGATGTTAATAAAGGTTCATGTAATATGCACGGTCATTTTATTAGGAGAGCTTTTTAACTGATACGTTCTTATTTTGCGGGAAAAGTGTATTCATGCATTTAAAGGCTGCCAAAACAAAGACGAGGTAATAGAATGTAATAAAATAGGTATGTAATTGCTCATCCCGCATGGTGAAGTCCGGTGGGGATGAGTTGGTTATATGGAATCATGAATAAAAGTTACATATCAGGATAAAATACTGAAAAGAAAGTGGAGATGGAGACTAAATTTTCAATAGCTGTTGATGGTCTGTGTGATGTGGTTATATGATTCTATTGAAAAGAAAGCAGGAAAGAAATATATCAGTACGCCAATGAAGTTCTATTTTACAGATTGTGGTTTGAGAAATGTCAGAATCAACTTCCGACAGTATGAAGAAACGCATATTATGGAAAATATCATCTATAATGAACTTAATTATTGTAAAGGATGGACCTACGCATTACAACGAATCGGGAATTTTGATATTGAATCTGTTTGATTTCTTGCTGAAGGAGAATAGTTTGGAATATTAAGAAAGTTAAATGAGGTTTGCTCCACAATTTGGGGCGAACCTCATTTTTTCTTAGTGCGAACCATACAAGTTCACTTGGCAAACCGAAGGTGAGTTTAGTGAAGCTTGTTCAAGGGTGAGCATTCTCTTTTGAAATGATGGAAATATTTTTATTATGACAGAGATTGTAGAACAGAAAATTATATCAGGTTGCAAAAATCCTTGCTGATGATGAGCTGAACATTCCGCTATTCATGGCAGATCAAGTGGATCGATCGGGTTGGCATTGGAAAAATAAGAGAGTGTTCATTTTGCTTGATTTTCCAAGTTATCTAATTTATTATACTTGTAAGAAAGTAACTCACGAGTAACTAAATTATGAGTACAATTATTGGAGTGAGTAGATGAGTCAGTTTTATTGCCGTGAGAATGAGCTGACAGCACTTTCAAAGGGGAAAAGTATCCATCTTCAATCTTGAATTATACAGGTGAAATATTGCTTGTGGGAATTAACTATGATAAAAACAGCAAGGAGAATCAGTGTCTGATTGAAAGATATGAGAAAATGTCATGAATCAGGTATTGATTTGTAAATTTCTGGATTCAACGGTATAATAAGAAAGTCAGAAACAGTGAATGATATAGATTATAGAAAATTTTGGGGCTTTTTATATGATTAGTATTGTTGTGCCGGTATACAATGCGGCGAAATATATAGAAGAAACAATTGAGTCGGTTGTAAATCAGACATATAAAGACTGGGAACTTTTGTTGGTAGATGACTGTTCCAAAGATGATAGTGCAGAAGTAATACAGGAAGTGATCCGTTCGTTTGAACAGGATGAGGAGTACAAAGGGCGCATTCGCTTTATTAAAAAGGAGCATAATGAAGGTGCTGCAAAAGCACGTAATACCGGCATTATGGAAGCGCAGGGAAGATATATTGCGTTTCTGGATGCGGATGATATCTGGTATCCGGAAAAATTGCAGAATGAGTTGGATTTCATGCAGCTGCATGAGGCAGCTTTTGTTTATTCCTCTTATAAATTTGGAGATGAGGATGCAGTGCCTACGGGAAAGGTAGCGCGGGTCCCTAAGCATCTTACTTATAAAGAAGCATTATCAAGAACAATTATTTTCACTTCAACGGTTTTACTTGATACGAAGAAAATTGACCGCGAACTGATTTTTATGCCGGATATTCCTTCAGAGGATACGGCAACCTGGTGGCGTATCCTTCAGACCGGAATCACTGCTTATGGATTGGATGAGGCATTGGTGATCTACCGGCGTCCTGCCAGTTCACTTTCTTCCAATAAAGGTAAGGCTGTGAAAAGAATCTGGCGACTTTATCGGGAAATTGCAGATCTTGGGATGGTGTCTGCCACATGGCATATGTTGGGCTGGGCGTTTAATGCGACGATGCGCAGAATATTGGATGATGCGATTCGGAATCATCTGGAATCTGTAAAACGCTTTACCGTGTTGCAACTTTCCATGCTTGGGCTTGTTTTGCACACACTGATTTATGCCGGAATCTGGTTTAGGGTATATTATCCACTCATCAGTTCCGTGCGCGTGAGTAAAGACGGCTATAATTTTGGTGGCGGCTTAAAACTGTATTTTCGTGGGCATCTGGTAATACTGGCTATTTATTTCTTCCTGCTTTTATTCCTGTCAAGATCTAATGGAAGTATGAAGACGGGATATCTCCGGCCGGGAAGGACGTTGACTACACAGGTAATTGCGCTTGGAATGACGAATCTGATTACGTATGCGCAGCTGTCGTTGATGCGGAACTGGTTATTACCGGTATCTCCGATTCTGCATGCATTCCTGGGGCAGATTCTTCTGGCACTTATCTGGACATATCTTGCAGATGCAATTTATCGCTGTGTTTTTCCACCCAAGGATACGCTGGTTATTCTTGGCAAAGAAGACAGGAAAGAAGTGGCAGAGATTGTCCGGCGCTTTGAAGGCCGGGAGGACAAATTCCGTGTTATGAAATTAATTTCCATGTCTGAGGGAATGGATAAGGTAGAGAGTGAATGCTTACGCTGGTATGGCTGTGTTATTATTGGCGGCGTTTATGGCTTGCAAAGGCGGGAACTTGTTAATTTCTGTTATTCTCATTACATCCGAATGTATATCATTCCGGAGTTCGCAGATCTCATGCTTCAGGGAGCACAACAGATGGATCTGTTTAATACGCCGATTTTGGAACTTAAGGAATACAATATCAGTTGGGAAGAACGTGTAATAAAACGAATTGCAGATATTATTCTGGCAATCGTGTTGATCCTGATTACCTCACCGGTGATGCTGTTCCGGGTGATCCGGGCTGCAGCCGGGCACAGACCGGTTATGGAACGGACCGTTTGTCTGTCGAAGGATGGGCGCGAATTTGTGAGACATACGTTCAGTGGTGGCGGATTTGGATGGACACTTCCCATGTTTTTTGATGTGTTAAAAGGATCGCTTTCCATGATTGGACCTGAGGCATTACCGGCTGATGTGGAAAGGCAGATGATCGAAGAAGATCAGAGGTTTTTCTATCGGCTCAGAGTAAAGTCCGGGTACAGTGGATATGCCGCTTCCATGGGAAAAACATTTTATAAAGACCATGGGAAAAACTTATCAAAAGAGGATGCCAATGAGATTTTAAAGATGGATATGGTGTATGTGCAGCATTATTCGTTGCTGCAAGACTTTCGTTTGGTTGTTGGTATTTTGAGTACTTCTATAAAACTGTTTGACAAAACCTGATACGTGTTTATAATAATTGGTGGCACCTCAATTGGTGCTACCAATTTTGATTTTACGAGGAAAAGATGATGAAGTATGTCAAACAGTTTTTTATTATTCTACTGATCTCCTTTGTGGGAGAGCTCTTTAAGTATCTGATTCCGTTACCCATTCCGGCCAGTATCTATGGCATGGTGATTTTGTTCATTGGATTGATGACCGGTCTGCTCAGGCTGGATGATGTGAAGGATGTGGGAAAGTTTCTGATTGAAATTATGCCGTTGATGTTTATCCCGGCAGGCGTTGGACTGATTGAAAGCTGGGGAACGTTAAAGCCCGTGCTTCTTCCGGTCTGTGTGATTACGGTTGTAACGATTGTGACCGTCATGGTGGCAACAGGAAAGCTGTCACAGTGGATGATCCGCAGGGAGAAAAAGGGAGGCAGTGACCATGAATAGTTTTTTTGAAGAATCCATGTTTGCAGGAGTGACGTTAAGTATTATTGCCTATCTGATTGGGGCAATATTAAAAAAGAAATTTAAACTGGGTATTTTTAATCCGCTTCTGATTGCTATTGTGGTATCTATTGTTTTTCTGGCAGTGGGAAATATTGATTATGAAGTTTATAACGAGGGTGCAAAGTTCCTAAGCTGGCTGTTGACGCCGGCGACGGTATGCCTGGCGATTCCGCTTTATGAGCAGTGGGATCTGTTAAAAAACAATCATAAGGCCGTTCTGCTTGGACTGACTGCCGGAGTGGTGACCAGCCTTGTTACGGTACTCGTTCTTTCCCTGTTGCTGGGATTATCCCATGAAGAATATGTGACGATGCTTCCGAAGTCCATTACGACAGCGATCGGCATGGGTGTATCAGAAGAATTGGGCGGTTATGTGACGATTACGGTTGCAGTAATTATTGTTACCGGAGTGCTTGGTAATATGTTCGGAGAACTGATCTGTAAGGTATTTAAGATTGAAGAGCCGATTTCGAAGGGGCTTGCATTTGGCTCGGCAGCACATGCGATCGGAACAGCAAAGGCTATGGAGATTGGTGAGATTGAAGGAGCAATGAGCAGCCTGGCAATTGCAGTATCGGGAATCCTCACAGTGATTTTATCATCTGTATTTGCGCATTTTCTATAAAAAGGTAAAGAAAAGTCATATGGAAATGTTTTGACAGATGATGGGTAGAGGAAAATATTGGGATAAAAGTGTGATAAGAAAAACGATATGATGAGAAAATAAAAATATAACTGTGAATGAATATAGTTAAGAAATATGTGGGTAAAGGGAAAAGGAAAACTACAATCGGAATGGAAAGGGAACAGACAACTTCAGAATATGAAAAAGCAATTCAATATATTGATCAGTTAATTCAGCAGGGGGATCTGCAGATCGGAAGCAAACTGCCAACAGAACGGGCCATTGCAGAAGAACTGGGAATCGGACGAAACTCAACACGTGAGGCGTTGAGTATTCTACACGGTATGGGAATGATTGAACGCGTTCAGGGATCCGGAAATTATATTTCGAAGGATGCCGGAGGCTCCATTCACAGGATCCTTAGGATGATGCTGGCGCTTGGAACTATTACGGGACAAGAGATTGAAGAGTTTCGCTGTATGATGGAAAAGGCAGTCTGTCTTGATCTGCTTGAAAGGGGATTAAGTGAAGAACAGCAGACTTACTTTGAAAAGCTTTTACAGGGAATGGAAGCTACGTCTACAGAGGAATTTTTAGAACTCGATAAAACGTTTCATGCGCAGCTCATTCGTGCAACTGGGAATCCTCTGTTTATTCTGCTTCTGGAATCGGTATCGAAGCTATATCAGGAGCAGATCGCATGCGTCCTGCAACAGGCCGATGAGAACGGGAGAGGAGAACTTTTGACACAACACCGGGCAATTTATAACCATTTAATGCAAAAAGATAAGGAAGCAATGCTTGAAGCTATTGACCGCCACTACATCCGATGATATAGTAAGCGCAAGAGGAAAATAAGCGTCTGCGAAGCAGACATTTATTTTACTGCGCTTACTAACGAACATGCGTCTGACGAAGTCAGACAGAGAGTGTGAAACACAGGCATGTGAGTATAAAAACGGCGCAAGAGGAAAATAAGCGTCTGCGAAGCAGACATTTATTTTACTGCGCTTACT
>ERZ1026772.1536-NODE-1536-length-12114-cov-4.941703_pt1 | contig 12114 bp, 10 predicted proteins | sample MGYA00380124_ERZ1026772 | MGnify/ENA primary metagenome ERZ1026772 (study PRJEB33269, sample SAMEA4719760) | human gut metagenome | biome: human-associated habitat; feature: organic feature; material: feces | place: Cameroon | collected 2013-10 ...
CCCCACAGCAGGCAGAAAAGCGCGTAGACTGCGAGCCCCGCCGAGAGCAGCCGCATCACCAGCGTATATAGTCTTTGCAGCCGCCCCTGACGCACGATGAGCAGCACAAGTGTCACGAGTATGTACCCCGCTGTACACACGGCGAATATGCCTATCAGCAGCTCCGCCAGCGAGAACTCAAAGTTCGCCGCGAAGGCCGCCATGAGCCGGTGGAGCGGGCGTATGACCTTCTGTGAGATAGCCTGCATCAGGGTGTAGTTTCCCCGCAGCAGCAGGTGCAGCGCGATGATGAGCGCGCTTATCAGGGCGACGATGTGCGCCGCCGGGCAGAGTTTATATAACGCGGCGAACCCGCGTCTTTTTTTCGTTTCGACACTCATGACACCATAATACTACAAACCCCGTCCCCCGGCAAGGAGGAACATCTGGAAAGGCGGCAGGCACCGTGCCGCTGCTTGCCGAAACAGTATCATATTTATGCTTGAAAATGTATTGCAAACCGCCGCTGCCCGACGGTACGCGCTACTGCACCTATTGCGGAGCCCAGCAGGGCGCTGCCTCGCCATATTATCAGCCTCCCGTTCCCGGTATCGCCTGATGATAAAGTCAGCTGTCCTTTGGGCACGATCGGCATCCATGGCGCTTGCAGCTATCCCCTTCTCATAGCAGTAGGCGCAGGACGCGTTGCAGTCTGTGGTCGTGAGAATACGAAAATATAGCGGCGAGCTTTCACGCGCATCCGGCAGCATATTAACGATATCTCCGATCTCATCCATGCCGTTGGGCACGAGCACACCTGTATCGGCGAATTGCATACGCCGCTGCTCATCAAGCGATTCAAAACTGCTGCCGCGCAGGCAGTCATATTCGTGTCTTGAAATACGGAAAAATGCACCTGTTTTTGTGTTCCACAGTGCGCAGTCCGGTTCTTCGCCGTTAAAAAAGTAATTATAACAGCTTGCTTTCATCGGCTTTCGACATACTATAAAATACTATTCAACATACCCTATAACAGGCCAGCCCGTAGCAGCCCTTAAGGCCAAACGGACAGTTCAGCAGCAGTGCCTCGTCGAACCTCACTTCATCCGACGTTCTGTCAGTGCAGCCGCTGCCTCTGAAATAGTAATATTCTATACGCCCGTATTCTTGCCCAATACTGAACTCTGTGCCCTCTCCAATATCGAATGAACGGGTCAGGGTGAAGCGGTTCGATTTTTTCGGCGCTTTCCATTCGTAAAGTAATAGTTGAAATCCGGTTTCCCAACCGCGCACTGTGCTGTTCCGGCATGTTCAGCTTGTGGTGCTTGCTCATATTTTGCTCCGCACTTCGGGCAATAAGCAAAGCCGCTTTCACGTCCAATAAGAACAAAATCTGAACTTTTTTGAAAGTTCAGATTTTCAAGCAGACTGGCAAAAATGCTTTTTGACAGTTATTATAAATTATAGGATTAAGTCTGTCCTTTATTATATCAGACAAAGCCGAACCAGATCCCATTTGATTCGGAGAGGAGGAGCAGCGTAGCGAGCGCGAGATGACTTTTAATGCGAAGCATAAAAAGTCGTCGCAAGCGATACGAAGCTTGCGACGACGTGGTGCCGGTGACCGGACTCGAACCGGTATACTGTTGCCAGCGAGGGATTTTAAGTCCCTTGTGTCTACCATTTCACCACACCGGCAGGTGCGTATAACAATTTACCACTCATTGGCCCGATAGTCAAGTCATGGGTGTACCATTTACTGACAAGGAACTTTTTTACAAAAAGCGCGTCTATATACCCGATCGACAGATCCAAAACGGAATGCGGAGGTACATGAATGCAGCAAGCTGTTTCACTGATGCTCACCGGTATATGGATGCTGGTGCTGATAAATGAAAGCGCGCGGATGACCGCGCTGCCCGAGACGAAGTCCCCGGCTTATATCGACGGCAAAATAGAACCGCCGCCGAGTGACAGTGACTCTGAAAACTGAATACAACCACAGCCATGAAGCCCGGAGCAATCCGGGCTTCAATTGCGTTATGAGCATTTTACTTCGACGTTACACGTCCGCGTCGCGCAGGACCTTACCGGCCATCACGCGCGTGCCGAGCAGCCAGACGATATCGTTATCCTGAATGGTCATGTTGACATCCGGCTGGACAATGGGCAGGTTGCCGCGCTGCAGGCCAAGGATCATGCAGTCATAGTTCTCGCGGATGCCGCTGTCCTTTATGCTTCGCCCGTCAAGGGAGTCGCCCTTATCAACGTGCAGCGCGTAGGAATACAGGCCGCCCTCCGCCTTGCTCTCGGAGCCGATATACTCTCTGAGCGTCGGCGCGTCGGCGCTCTCCTCAAGGCCGAGGCTGAGACGCAGCGTACGCAGGTTCTCCCGCTCGCCGACGACATAGATCGTGTCCCCGGCGGCAAGCGCCGTGTTCCCGGCGGGCATGTTCTTTCTGCGCTTACCGTGGACAAGCTTTATAACATTGACGCCGAAGCGACGACCCCAGCCGAGGTCCTTGAGGCTCTGTCCGGTAAAGCCGGCAGGCAGAGAGAAGGAATCCACGCAGAGCTTTTCATCGAGCCACTGCTCATATTCGCCGCTGTCGGAGAAGTGCTGGAGCTGGCGTTCATTGAGGTTTGTAAGGAAGCGCGCCTCAACATTGAGGTAGGCCGAGGCAAGCCAGCCCATACGCGAGGCAAGCAGCAGCGCCGCGACTATGACCGGCAGCAGCCATGCACTGCCGATACCGGCAATGTTCCGAAGTGGGATGAAGGCGATGAGGGCAATGAGCAGTATCCTTATCCCTGACAGCGCCATGAGCGGCAGACGGAAGCTGCGCTTTTTCATCCACAGCACAGTATACTGCGGGGAACGCGTATCGAGCATGGGGCGGATAAACAGCGCCATGCCGAGATAGATGACCGCAAGCGTGACGGCCTTCGCGGCAGACGCAGATGGCAGCGCGGTCTCGAGCAGCGGCAGCAGCCAGTACCGGCCGATGATGCCAATGCCCACCATTATGACGCCGTAGAGCGCGACAGTGCGGATATAACGGCTGAGGAAAGCGGACCAGTCGCTGTCCTGCTCCTTCTCGCTCTGCTCCTCATCGGTGTAGCGCTCGAGCTTCTGAGTAAGCTTCTCGGGCAGGAGCTTTACAACGAAAGCATAGATATTATCTCTGTGCTTAATGAAGAACGGCGTTGTCAGCGTCGTGATGACGGAGACGGCGATGATGATAGGATAGATATAGTCCGCAATCACGCCGAGGGACAGGCCAAGGCTCGCTATGATAAAGGCGAATTCACCGATCTGCGCAAGCGAGCAGCCGCAGTGAACAGCATTCTTCAGGCTTTGCCCGGAGAGCAGCACCCCCATCGAGGAGAAGAACAGCTTGCCGACGATGGTGACAAGGGTGAGAACAAGGATCGGGACGATATACTTCACGACCATAGCGGGGTCAAGCATCATGCCGACCGAGATGAAGAACACTGCGCCGAAGAGATCCTTTACCCCCTGCGTCAGATGCTCCACGCGCTCGGCATGTACCGTGCCCGCAAGCAGCGAGCCTGCGAGGAATGCGCCGAGAGCCGAGGAGAAGCCGAGGGCATCGGCCAGGAGCACCATACCGAAGCACAGGCCGAGGGAGACGACCAGCAGAGTCTCATCGCTCATAAGAGGCGAAGCCTTGTTGAGCAGCGTCGGCAGCAGGTAGATGCCGAGAATAAGCCAGAGCGCGAGATACAGCACCAGCATGCCAAGCTTCAGCGCAAGCGCCATACCGGAGATACCCTGCCCGACGGAAATGGTCGAGAGGATTATCATCATGAATATTCCCGCGATGTCCTCAATGACCAGTGTGCCGAACACGAGCTGGGCAAAGCGCTCCTTCTGGACGCCGAGATCATCAAAGGCCTTGATGATGATAGTGGTGGAGCTCATGGAGAGCATGCCGCCGAGGAAGACGCTGTCCATCGTGCCCCAGCCGAGCGCCTGACCGACAAGGTAGCCGAAGAGCAGCATGCCGCCGACCTCGGTCAGGGCGGTTATGATAGCCGTGCCGCCGACGCTCACGAGCTTATGGAGATTGAACTCCAGCCCGAGGCCGAACATGAGGATTATTATGCCGATCTCGCTCCATGTGCTTATAGAAGCGCTGTCGGTGACGTTAAAGAAGAAGGGCATGTACGGGCCGATCAGAAAGCCCGCGAGTATGTAGCCCAAAACGAGCGGCTGATTCAGTTTTTTGAAAATGACGGTGACGATGCCGCCGGTCAGAAGTATGACAGCAAGGTCGGAAATAAGTTCAGGCAGATGCAATATTAGTCCTCCGTTTCTGCCGCCGCGGCCATATCATGACCCGGCAGTGATTCCTTTTATGATACCATTATACTAAATTTTACCCCCTGCGCACAATGGCAAGCCTGTGAATTCTTTGTTAAGATATTTGGCAGTTAAGTCCTTGAAGAAAGCGGGCGGATGAATTATAATCGTACTTGGAGAAAAAGAACCACGCGAGCGCGCGGATCATCGGAGAGTGACGATATGAGCAATTTCAAAGCGTTTCTGAAGAAAAAGGACATAACAGTGACATGGCAGAGATACGGCATTGGGGCACTCGGTGCAATGGCGCAGGGGCTTTTCTGCTCGCTGCTCATCGGTACGATAATAAAGACGCTGGGCACACAGCTCGGCGTGCAGTTCATTACGGACATCGGCACCTACGCAATGGCGGTCTCCGGCCCTGCGATGGCGGTCGCGATAGGCTACGCGCTGAAGTCGCCCCCGATGGTGCTGTTCTCGCTCGCGGCGGTCGGCTGGGCGGCAAACGCCGAGGGCGGCGCGGGCGGCCCGCTCGCGGTGCTGATAATCGCCATCGCCGCGGCTGAGTGCGGCAAGGCTGTTTCCAAAGAGACGAAGGTCGATCTGCTGGTCACGCCGGGCGTGACGATACTCGTGGGCGTCGCGTTGGCAAAGCTCATCGCGCCGCCTATCGGGACGGCGGCAAACGCGCTCGGCCTGCTGATAATTGAGGCGACGAACCTGCGCCCGTTCTTTATGGGCATTCTGGTGTCGGTGATCGTGGGCGTCGCGCTCACGCTGCCTATCTCCTCGGCGGCAATATGCTCGGTGCTCGGGCTGACGGGGCTCGCCGGCGGCGCTGCCGTGGCTGGCTGCTGCGCGCAGATGGTTGGCTTCGCGGTAATTTCCTTCAGAGAGAACGGCTGGGGCGGCATCGTGTCACAGGGGCTTGGAACATCGATGCTGCAAATGAGCAACATTCTGAAGAACCCGCGGATTTGGATCGCGCCGACGCTGGCCTCAGCGGTCACGGGGCCGCTTGCGACCTGTCTCTTTAAGCTCCAGATGAACGGCGCGCCGATAAACTCCGGCATGGGCACCTGCGGCTTATGCGGGCCGATCGGTGTGATAACCGGCTGGTTCGAGCCGTCCGAAGCGGCACTCGCGAGAGGGGCCACGGCGATCACGCCGGGCGCGTTTGACTGGATAGGCCTCGCGCTGATAGCCATCGTCCTGCCGGCTGTGCTTTCGTGGCTCTTCAACGCAGTGCTGAGAAAACTCGGCTGGGTGCGCGACGGCGACATGAAGCTGTCGTGATGGCAGAGGCTTTTTTGGCATTGGCCAGTACCGCTAAAACACTGACCGAAAATAAAGGAGAAAGCCGTGCAGCTTTCTCCTTTTGCTTGTGCGCCAAATGTGCGCCAAATTTTAGTTTGGAATTATAAAAAATTCCGTTCGAATCTCGAAAAAACAATCCAGATACCGTTCGGCATCTGGATTGTTGGCACGCCGTAAGGGATTCGAACCCCTGACCTTCTGGTCCGTAGCCAGACGCTCTATCCAGCTGAGCTAACGGCGCATATCAGCTCTCAACTGAGAGCTTGTTTATATTAGCACAGTCGGAAGAATAATGCAATACCTTTTTTCAATTTTATTGGAAAATTTTTATCTGGCTGCGTCCGGCTATGCGCTCTTACCAGCCCATGGAATCGCAGACGGAATCGGCGATGTCGCCGACGGCTTTGAGCGTGCGGCCGACCGCGCTCTTCATGGGGTGCTTCTTGGGACGCATCGCGATCATGGCCGCGCTGCCGACGATCAGCCCCATACCCATACCGACATAGAAATTTCTTTTATTCATTTTTTACACCTCCATAATCAGGTATCTATATTATGTGCGCAAAATACGTTGATACATCGAGGCAAATTGTGGTAGAATAAAAGCATGAAGCAACTCTCAGCCAAATCGGAGGGATATATATGAGCGTAAGAATACTGGCGGTCGGCGACGTGTGCGGCCAGCCGGGTCTGGATTTTTTGGAAAAGCGCCTGAAAGAATACAAAAAGGAACAAAACATCGCCTTTGCCGTCGTTAACGGTGAAAACGCAAACGTCGTCGGCATCACACCGCGGCAGGCCGACGCGATCCTCCGCGCCGGTGCAGACGTTATCACGCTCGGCAACCACACATGGACACGCACGGAGCTTCAGCCCTACCTTGACGAGCGGCGCAAAATTCTCCGCCCGGCAAACTTCGGCCCACAGTGCCCGGGGCGCGGCATCAACGTATACTCCACACCGTTTGGCGATGTCTGTGTGCTGAACCTGATGGGGCGCTTCACGCTCGACAGCAACACCGACAACCCCTTTGTCATCGCAGACGGGTACATGGCCGAGATAAAGGAGAAGATCATCCTTGTGGACTTCCACGCCGAGGGCACGAGCGAGAAGCGGGCGATGGGCTATATGCTCGACGGCCGCGCCTCCGCGGTCTGGGGCACACACACCCACGTGCAGACCTCGGACGCCTGCGTGCTGCCGAAGGGCACGGGTTACATCACCGACCTCGGCATGACGGGTGCGGTACACTCCGTGCTCGGCGTCGACCCGGAGCAGAGCATTGGCAAATTCATGGGCGACCCGCCGCGGCGCTACGAAGCCGCGAAGGGTCCGGCAAAGCTTGAGGGCTGCATATTCGAGATAGACCCGGAGACGGGCAGGTGCCTGAGCGCCGAAGGGATAAGGTTAACATGAGCAAGATAAAAATTCTCCATGCTGCCGACCTGCACCTTGACTCCCCGTTTGAGGGGCTCCCGGCAGGCAAGGCCGCCATACGCCGCGGCGAACAGCGCGCGCTGCTGTCGCGGATAGCCGAGCTTACGCGCCGTGAGGGCGTGCAGCTTGTGCTGCTCGCGGGCGACCTGCTCGACAGTGAAAATACATACTACGAAACTGGCGAGGAGCTCTGCCGCTCGCTGAGCCAGATCGCGGCGCCGGTATTCATTTCTCCCGGCAACCATGATTTCTATTCGCCGAAATCCGTCTACGCGCGCCTCAAGCTCCCGGAGAACGTACACGTGTTTACCTCCGGGGACATTGAAGCAGTCACGCTGCCGGAGCTCGGCGCGCGCGTGTTCGGCGCGGCGTTTACCGATAAGCGCAGCGGTGCAATGCTGCGCGGCCTCCACGCCGAGCATGAGGACGGTTTGCTGAACGTCCTGTGCATCCACGGCGATGTGGGCGTCAAGGACTCGGCCTACGACCCCATAAGCGAGGACGAGCTCAGAGCCAGCGGCATGGACTACGTCGCGCTTGGACACGTCCATAAAGCCAGCGGCCTTAAAAAGGCCGGGGACACATGGTACTCATGGCCGGGCTGCCCGGAGGGGCGCGGCTTTGACGAGACGGGGGAAAAGACCGTGAGCATCGTCACCCTCGGCGACGGCGAATGCAGCCTTGAGCCTGTGTGCATCGCGAGCCGTCGGTACGAGATACTGAAGATCGACGTCACGGGCACCGATCCCCTGCTCGCGATCCACACCTCGCTGCCGGACGAGACGGTGAAGGATGTGTACCGCATCATCCTCACAGGCGAATCGGACACGAGCCCCGACTTGAGCCGCCTGCACTATAACCTTGAAGAGCTGTTCTTCGAGCTTCAGCTGCGCGACGAGACGCGGCTGCGCCGAAGCGTATGGGAACGCGCCGGGGACGACACCCTGCGCGGACTCTTTCTCAAGAAGCTCCGGGCAAAATACGACGCGGCGCGCGACGACGAGCAGCGCCGCCGCATAGAGCAGGCCGCCCGCTGGGGGCTCGCCGCGCTCGACAACATGGAGGAGGTCGCAAAGCATGAAGATCAATAAGCTGACGGCGTCCTTCGGAAAGCTGGAAAACGAGACGCTGAGCCTGCACGACGGGCTGAACATCATATACGCGCCGAACGAAAGCGGCAAATCCACATGGTGCGCGTTCATCATGGCAATGCTCTACGGGGTGGATTCCTCGGAGCGCGCCCGCGCGGGCTACCTGCCCGACAAGCTGCGCTACGCCCCGTGGTCGGGCGCACCGATGGAGGGCAGCATGGAGCTGACTGCCGACCGGCGCGATATCACCATCACCCGCAGGACGCGCACGAAGAGCGCGCCGATGAAGGATTTTTCCGCGGTGTACACCGGCAGCAGCGTCCCGGTGAAGGAGCTCAACGGCAGCAACGCCGGGGAGATGCTGACGGGCGTATCAAAGGACGTGTTCCGCCGCAGCGCGTTCATCGCGCAGGGGACGGTCGCCGTCTCGGGAAGCCCGGAGCTTGAAAAGCGGATAAACGCGATAGTCTCCACGGGCGAGGAATCCGGTTCATTCAGCGAAGCTGACGAGCGGCTGCGCGCATGGCAGCGCAAGAGGCGCTATAACCGCAAGGGCATGCTGCCGGAGCTTGAGGCAAAGATGGACGACACCCAGCGCCGGCTCGACGACATGGGCGGCTCTATCGGGGACGTCGAGTCCCTTGAAAAGCAGCTTGAGGAGACGAAGGCGCGCTGCACCCAGCTTGAGCAGGAGGTCACGGACGCGCGCCGCCGCCAGCGCCGCGAGGCGCTCGACCGGCTGAACGCCGGGCGCGCGGAGCTTCAGCGCAGCAGTGAGGAGCACGACGCGGCAATGACGCTGCTCTCGCAGCGGCGCAAGGAGCTGGGCGCGAGCCCCTTCGGCAGCCGCGAGCCGGGAGAGCTCGAGGCGGAAATGCAGACCGATCTTGATGAACTCGCGGAACTGCGCGCCGCGGCGGCAAAGAAGCCGAAGCCCCTGTGGGGCATAGTGCTGATGGTGCTGGCAGTCGCGGCGGCGGCTCTGTACACGAGCCTTGACGTGCTTGCGTTCATGATCGCCGCGGCGGTGTTCTGCGTCGGCGCGATAGTGATGCTGCTGCGCTACGGCAAGGAGCGCGGCGCGGCGGCAGCAGCGCTCGAACGGCAGACGGCGCTATTGAGAAAATACCAGGCGCGGTCGACCGGTGAGATAAAGGCGGCGCTGGAGGACTACGAGCAGCTCTGGGAGAGCGCGAAGAAAGCCGAGCAGCAGGAGCTGCACACGCGCCGCGCTTATGAGAGCGCACGCAGTATGCAGAGCAGGCTCGAAGAATCTGCGCTGGGCGAGCTTGACTTTGCCTCCGGCGACTCTGAGACCGCGCGGCTCGGGCGCGAGCTGACAGCGGCGCGCGGCGAGGCCGAACGGCTGAGCCAGCAGATCGCCGGGATAAACGGACGGCTCGCCGCGATGGGCGACCCACTCGTCCTTTCCAGCAGCCTGAGTTGCATGAAGGAGGAGTACGAGCTTATCTGCGACGAGTACGACGCGATAAACCTCGCCATCGACACGCTGCGCGAAGCGGACACCGAGATACAGAGCCGCTTCTCCCCGGAGCTCGGGCGCGTCGCCGCGGACTACATGTCCGCCGTGACCGGCGGGCGCTACTCCGATGTACTCATAAACCGCGACTTTACGGCGAAGGCGCGCACGAAGGACGACGTTGTGGCGCGCGACGCGGAGTATCTGAGCGCGGGCACGCTGGACATAATGTATCTTGCGGTGCGCCTTGCGGTGTGCGAGCTTGCGCTGCCCGAGGGCGAGACCTGCCCGCTGATAATAGACGACGCGCTCGTGAACCTTGACGAGACGCGCCTTGAACAGGCAATGGCGCTTCTGCGCGAGATCGCAAAGGAGCGGCAGATAATACTTTTCAGCTGCCGCAAAACGGACGGCAGATAAGCGGTACACGAAAGCGAGGCTTAGAAATGAAATACGATTTTACAACAGTGCTCGACCGGCACGGCAGGGACTCTCTGGCCTTTGACAAGATACCCTTCACAGGCGTTCAGCCCGACGAGGGCTTTGACGCGATACCAATGTGGATCGCGGACATGAGCTTTGTCGCCGCGCCTCCGGCCATGGAGGCGATACTCAAGCGCATGGAGATGCCGAACTTCGGCTACTTCGCCCTGCCGGACGAATACTTTGACAGCATCATAAACTGGCAGCGCAAGCGCAACGGCGTCGAGGGACTGCTCCCGGAGAACATCGGCTACGAAAACGGTGTGCTCGGCGGCGTAAGCTCGGCGGTGCAGAGCTTCACCTCACCCGGGGACAAGATACTCATCCATTCCCCCACCTATGTCGGCTTCACGCACACGATGGACGACACGGGGCGCGTCATAGTCCACAGCGAGCTCAAGCGCGACGAACAGGGCATCTGGCGCATGGACTATGAGGACATGGACCGGAAGATAAAGGAGAACAACATCCACTTTGCTATCTTCTGCTCGCCGCACAACCCCTGCGGCAGAGTATGGGAGCGCTGGGAGATAGAAAAGGCGATGGAGGTCTACGCCGCGAATGACTGCATCGTTATCTCCGACGAAATATGGTCAGACATCATTATGCCCGGACACAAGCATATCCCGACGCAGTCCGTCTCAGAAGATGCAAAAAACCGCGTCATCGCCTTCTACGCGCCGAGCAAGACCTTCTCTCTGGCCGGGCTCGTCGGCTCCTACCACATCATCTACAACAAATACCTGTGTGACCGTGTCGTCCGCCGCGGCGAAATGAGCCACTACAACGAGTGCAACGTCCTGTCCATGCGTGCGCTCATCGGCGCATTCAGTCCGGAGGGCATGGAATGGGCGGACGAGATGTGCCGCGTCATTGATGAAAACCTTGAATATGCCTGCGATTTCATAAACGCGAACTTCAAAGGCGTGAGCTGCCAGCGGCCGCAGGGGACGTATATGCTCTTCCTCGACTGCGCGGGCTACTGCGCCGAGCACAGGATAAGCATAGCAGAGCTTCAGCACCGCGGTGTGCGCTGCGGCGTTATCTGGCAGAACGGCGAGGACTTCATCTATCCCAAGTCCATCCGCATGAATCTTGCCCTGCCGAAGTCAAGGCTCATCGAGGCCTTCGACCGGCTGAAGAAGTACGTGTTCATCTAAGAGGACAGACCTGCGAAAATAAAAAGGGTGTGTGACGCATTGTCACACACCCTTTTTTGTTATTCTGTTCTTCGTTTCTCAGCTGTTGAGGTACTTGATCGCGATGCTTACAAAGCCTTCTGCGCCGGCCTTGATGGCCTCGGGCTTGAAGATGCACTTGGAGCTGTGCAGAGCGTAGGTCTCCTCGCCGGTGTATTGCTCGCAGTTGAGCCACATAAGCGCTGCGGGAGTGCCGGTAGACAGACCGTAGTAGCTGAAGTCCTCGGAACCGGAGGCGGGCTCGTCCAGCCAAACGACGCTGTTCTCTCCGAGCTCCTCGGTGAGGGTCTCGCTGATGAGGTCGATGAGCTTATCATCGTTCTCAACACAGGCATAGCCGGTCAGTGCCTGAACATCGACCTTGCAGCCGGAGAGCGTCTCGACGCCCTTGGCGATGGCAAAGGTATGGTCACGGATGACCTTGGCGGTCTCGTTATCATAGTATCTGAAGCAGCCGCCAGCGGTGGCGTAGTCAGGGATGATGTTGACACGGCTGCCGCCGCTGATGGTGCCGACGGAGAGGATAGCGGTCTTGAGAGGATCGGTATTGCGGGAGACGATCTGCTGGAGCAGGACGATCAGCTGGCTGATCGCGAGGATCGCGTCGTTGCCGTTCTGCGGCTGGGAGCCGTGCGCGGTCTTGCCGTGGACATCGAAGCGGTAGAGATCAAAGCCGCTGGTGATGACGCCCTTCTTGATGGCGAACTGGCAGTTATGGTCAGGCGTTGCGGGGTTCATGTGCAGGGCGATGATCGCATCGACATGCGGGTTCTCCATGCAGCCGTACTCGACCATCTGCAT
>ERZ1026772.1539-NODE-1539-length-12100-cov-5.134579_pt1 | contig 12100 bp, 15 predicted proteins | sample MGYA00380124_ERZ1026772 | MGnify/ENA primary metagenome ERZ1026772 (study PRJEB33269, sample SAMEA4719760) | human gut metagenome | biome: human-associated habitat; feature: organic feature; material: feces | place: Cameroon | collected 2013-10 ...
ATTTTCACACAATTTTCACATAGTTTTAACATAGTTTTCACATAATTTATATATCATTATATAATATCGCGTGAGCAAGGTTCAGTCAACTGAACATCAACAAATCTCAAACATACCCTTAAAAATTTCAAGGTAGGGTATGAAAATCATATTGGAGGATAAAAAAATGATAAATTTGAGAAATGAAGCACAAAAAGCACTCACTCTTTCGGAACTTACCGAAAACCGCGACAAAATCTCTACGGAAGAGATTATCGAAAAATACCCCGACGGTATTACGATAACTAACCTCGACCTTGTAGAAATTCGCAAACAATCTAACTATGTTTATACATTCGCCGAAGAACCCGATTGCTTTGCATATGCAGGCACGGTTTTGAAAAAAGTTTTCGATAAACTTTTAACGGCGGAAAAAGGCGACTTAAAACAACTTAGAGCAGACCTCAAAGCACAAAAAGGTTTGAGAGTTAAACTTGCTACGGCAATGACGCTCGACGAAATGGAAGTTACCACGGTCGAACTTATCTAAAACATAAGGGAATGTACCCTACCTTTATTTAAGGTAGGGTATTTTTCTATATAAGGTGAATAAAAAATGAAAATAACATTATTAGAAGTAGGATTTCATAATAAACTCAACGAATGCGTACAAGAATTTTTTTATGGAAGAAACAACGATAAATTAGAACATTTATGGTATGAATACCAAGTTTTATACTATCTTATAAAATCAGAAGTTCAGTTAACTGAACTTAAAGGAGCAAAAAATGGACAGAGAACTCGAAATATATAATGAATGTCGTAGAAACATAATCAACGAATTAAAACAAATACCGAATAAAAAAGGTTGCAGGTCAGCATACTTTACAATGGAATTAGAAAGAATTTCCAAAATTTGTAAAGAAAACCGAATGAAATCGGGAATAACTCGTAAGCAAATCGCGAAAGATTTAGGTTGTACACAAACTCTCATTCAAAGATTTGAAATGGGGGTTACAGATAACGGCATAATCTTATTATATTACATAAAAAAGGGGTTCTATAATGTCGAAAAAGAAAATTGACGATAAAGTCAACTTAAACCCACAATGGAAAAAGTTAGTATATAACGATATGTACGAAAATGGGTATCTAAACTTAGACAAAGAAGAACTATATCAATTAACTAAAAAATTATCAACATTATCAACTAATCGTAGGAATAAATTCAAAAAATTCTATAAAGAAAACGACATACCTTTACCTATTGCTTATAAAGATACGGGTACTTCACAAAATGTTGGAAAAAATTTCTCATATTTAGAGGTAAATTTCAATGTAGATAAAGATATGTCATTAAATCAATTAAGACAAAAATTTAAGATGTTAAGAGCCTTTATGAGGACATCAACATCTACTCAAAAAGGCTGGGAAAAAACTCTTGATAATTTTGCAGATAAGTTGATATTAACAACCGTATCAAAATATAAAACCGTAAAGGGTAAAAACATCAAAAGAAGTGAGGCAGAAAGACTTTCAGAACTTGACGAAAAAAGGGAAGAATTCAAAAAAGACTTTATGTCTAATATAGGAAAATCATATCGTAAGTTTAACTATTCAACAAGAAGATATGAAAATCTTACATTCTATGATATTTTATGGCGAGTTTACTCTCGTCTTGAAGACCGCGGTTTTATACAGGGTAGGGATAATGTACAGTCAGAAACATTAAAAGTAATATATGATACTCTCGTTAGAAAAGTATCTCACGCCTCAATAGAAAATATAGCAAATACTGTTGAGCAAATATTATCTAACGATAAAGAGTTAAGAAATAAAAAAGAAAATCAATCAATACAAGAAGAATTAGAAAATGCGAGCGTGGATACAAGATTTATCAAACTTGGAGGTCATTTCTAAATACTATGTATCCGATGACCTTATAAAAACTCTTGTAGACGACCTTAATGAAGAGAATGTACTCGTAAAAAATAAAGTCGAATACATTAACACTCCGATATGTTTTGATATTGAAACATCATCTTTTTACAAGTTCAGTCAACTGAACAAGGAATATGAGAAGATAGCAATAATGTATGAATGGTGCGTATGTATTTGCGGTAAATTCGTAGTAGGTAGAAAATGGGATGATTTTATATACCTATGCGAAAAATTAAGTGAATTACTCAATCTAAATGAACAAAAAAGATTGATAATATATGTACATAACTTATCATTTGAATTTCAATTTATACAACATAGATTTGAATGGTTACAGGTATTCTCTCTCGAACAAAGAAAACCCGTTAAAGCGTTGTCAATGTTAGGGATAGAATTTAGATGTTCATACTTATTATCAGGATATTCGCTTGCTAAATTATCTGACCAACTTGTAACTTATAAAGTACACAAACAAGTAGGTGATTTGGACTATGATTTAATACGAAACTATAAAACACCATTAACTGAAAAGGAATGGTATTATTGTGCAATAGACACACTTGTAGTAGTAGCATATATAGACGAACTAATAAATCGATGTAGAGGTATAACAAACATACCATTAACTAAAACAGGGTTTGTTAGGGACTACTGTCGTGCTAAATGTCTACATAACAAAGGTGCAGATAGAGATAATGATAAATATCACGCATATAGGAAAATTATGCGTAGATTAACAATAAGTGGTGAAGAAGAGTATTTACAGTTAAAAAGAGCATTTGCAGGTGGATATACACACGCAAATGCAAATTATATGGGTAAGGAAATCTCAAACTGTAATTCATACGATTTTACATCATCATATCCTTATGTATTATTATCAGAAAAATTTCCAATGTCAAGAGGTGAAATTATAGATGTTCAGTCAACTGAACAAATATTTTCACTAATGGAAAATTACTGTTGTTTATTCGACATTGAGTTTGAAGAAATCAAATGCAAAGTAAATTGTGATACATACATATCAAAATCTCATTGTACCAAAATATCTAACCCATTAGTAAATAATGGTAGAATTGCATATGCTGATAAATTAACTACAACTATAACTGAAATAGATTTTGACATAATCTATGAAACTTATAGTTGGAAAGACGCTAAAATATCAAATTTTCGTCGATATAAAAAAGAATACTTACCCAAAGATTTTATACAATGTGTTCTTGATTTTTACAATAAAAAAACTCAATTAAAGGGTATAAAAGGTAAAGAAGTTGAATACCTTGTATCAAAAGAAAACTTAAACTCATTATATGGTATGACCGTAACAGACATATGTCGAGATGAAATATTATACGACGACGGTTGGGAAAGTAGCACACCTGAAATAGAAGACGCTATTATAAAATATAATCGTTCACTTCGTAGATTTCTATTTTATCCTTGGGGTGTATGGGTTACAGCATACGCTCGTCGAAATTTATGGACAGGGATATTAGAATTTAATGAAGATTATATATACAGCGATACTGATAGTGTAAAAGTTATAAATGCTGAAAAACATCAAGAATATATCAAGGCATATAATAAATTAGTAATGATAAAATTGAAAAAATCAATGGAATTTCATAAACTACCTATGACATTAGTAGAGCCTAAAAATAATAAAGGTGAGAAAAAGTTAATAGGAGTTTGGGACGATGATGGTTCATATACTCGTTTCAAAACATTAGGTGCTAAGAGATATATGATTGAAAGACAAGCCACAGAATATGACTACATACACAATATCGACCACATATATAATAATCATTTCTATAATATAACTGTATCGGGGTTAAATAAAAATACTGCTATACCATATTTATTAAAAAACAATAAATCAAAGATATTTCTTAAATTCAAAGAGGGTTTATATATACCTCCCGAACATACAGGTAAATTAACCCACACCTATATAGACTATGAACAAGAGGGTATTGTAACAGACTATTTAGGCAATACTGCGGAATATAAAGAATTATCTTCAACACATCTTGAAAAACAAGATTACAATCTATCAATTTCAGAAGATTATGCTCGTTATATTTCGGGCATAAGAGCAAAAATTCAATAAGTTCAGTTAACTGAACAAAGGAGTAAATTATGAAAAAAGCACTTATATTCTTCTTAGTATGTATCTATATGGTACTGTCTATAATCAACTTTATACTAATAAAGAAATTCTTAGATATAATGCTATACATTCCGCTCACAATAATAATTGCTGAGTGGGCGTTAGTAACAATATTAGTAATAATATGTAGTATTCTAATTCTAAAAGGTGATTTCGATGACTAAACAACAAAAACAAGAAATAATTCGTGGCTTAAAACTCTGTATATTAGGTGGAACTTGTAAAATGTGTCCATATTATAAACGAAAACTTCTTAAACAAGTGCAAGAATGCGACTACAAAGAAGTAGAACATTTCGATTGTGAATGGGAATTATATCAAGACACCTTAAAACTCATTAGGGAGGGTGAAGTTAAACAGTTGACAATGTTCAGTCAACTGAACTCCGAAGAAAATGCCGAAAACTAAATTCTATTCTTTATCAAGAATTCTAAAAGAAAATGCAAATTACTATATGATTTTTGGTGAAAGGTCTAACGGTAAAACTTATGCGGTTGAAGAATATTGCTTAAAAGATTTCTGTGAAAATGGAAAACAAATGGCTTTAATTCGTAGGTGGAGTGAAGACTTTCGAGGTAAGCGTGGACAACAAATGTTTGAGGCACTCGTAACTAATGGTCTTGTAGATAAATATTCCAAAGGTAAATGGAATACTATCTACTACTATTCTTCTCGTTGGTTTTTAGCAAGGTGGGATGAAGAAAATGATAAGTTAATCAGAGATGAAATACCCTTTTGTTTTGCATTCTCACTTAATTCAAACGAACACGACAAATCAACTTCATATCCAAAAGTATATAACATTTTCTTTGATGAATTTATTACTCGTGGTGTATATATTCCTGACGAATTTATTCAATTTCAAAATGTAATATCTACAATAGCACGACAAAGACCTGCGGAAGATTTCAAAATATTTATGTGTGGAAATACTGTAAATCAATATTGTCCATACTTTGAAGAAATGGGTTTAACAGATATTCGTCAAATGAAAAAAGACGAAGTGCAAGTATATCAGTATGGTGAAAACCACGCAAGAGTTGCAGTAGAATATGCCTCAATGCCGTCAAAATCTAAAGCCTCTGATAAATTATTTGCGTTTAATAACCCGAAGTTAAAAATGATTACCGAGGGTGCGTGGGAAATTCCATCATACCCAAGACTTCCAACGAAATATGTCAAGAGCGATATATGTGCAACATATTTTATAATCTTTGAAGAAGATATTTTACAATGCGAAATTATAATAAAAGACGGTCAATATTTTACTTATATTCACGAAAAAACTTCACCTATAAAAAACACCGAAGAAGATATTGTATTCTGTAAAGATTTTTCAGGATATCCAAATTGGCGTAGACGATTAACTAAACCGTCAGACGATTTAGGTAGGAAAATCTATTCATTCTTTTTAATGGAAAAAGTATTCTATCAATCTAATCGAGTGGGTGAAGTTGTGCGAAATTATTTATTATGGTCAAAAGAGGACAAAGGTTTCATATGAAAGGTAGTAAACTTAAAGAAAAACTTAATTCATTATACGGCATAAACGTTTATAATAAATTAGAAAAAGGAGCAACATTATTCACAATGATAAAAGAAGAAATTAGAAAATATTTAGATAACAGTAATCGTAGCGATATTTGGTGGTTAAACATCAAATATGAACAAGTAGGCATATCAACTCGAATGAGAGTTCACGCAAGAACAAATACCCGACAATGTGAGATTATACTAACAGTAGACGAATTAAATTCTGATACTTGTTGGTTAATCGCAAAAACAATTATGGAAGAATTACCAAAAGAATAAAAATAAAGAGGTTCAGTCAACTGAACCTCTTTATTTTAATCTTTACATAAAACTCCTGACCTTATTTTATTATTTATCTCGTCTAACTCATCAGTAGTGGCGTTTTTTATATTTTCTATATGACAACCACCAACCTCAGTATAACCTTTCAGGTTTTTCAATAAACCGTGATAACTACTCGGTCTTCCTATTAAATGTGCATAATTATCAGGTTCTTCTATGTGATATCTAACATATTGTATGATAAATTCTGTACCACCAAGAAATCCATTAAAAGAACTATTTGCAACATTCCTATTATCAGGGTTAGGAGTATTTGATAACATACCAATTGTGAAATCTGAAACACTATCAACATATCCTGCGGTTTCACGATTTTTAGCAGAAGCGACCTTAGCCTTATCAATTTTTAACTGTTTATTAGTTCGTTGAACGCCTTTTTCTTTTGCAGTTTCAGCAGTAGCAATATTAACTGCACTACCTGCTAATAAACCATTACTTGCAACTGCTGCTATTGCGGCAACGGCAGTTTTTAATGTTTTACGAGTCATTTCAATTTGGTTATTATTTGCTATAAGAATGTCAGTAGATGGGTTAAATTCAAATTGATAAACAATTTTTATATACTTATCATCAGCACCGACAGAGTCTATAACTTCACCGTCTTTAACATATTTATACATTTGAAATATACAATCACCTGTAACAACATCTACTAAATACTTACAATAAAATTCATATTGATAAAATGGGTCATATATTATATCATTATCTAAGGTAACCCAACCATATAAAGGTATATAAAAATTTATGACTGTATAAGGTGTAAAATCTCTCCAATCATTATATTTTCGGTTAAATTTACAAATTCCGCAATATATTGTAGGAAATGCTACTGAATTATTCTCACCATACCAATAAATACCTCGAACATCTGTTCCAAAATTAACCGATGCAGAACCTATAATCCAAGTTTGTTGTACAACGGTAGTAAAATTCCACCGTGCAGGGTCTTTGGATGTGGGGTTGCTTTTATATGTATTATCAAGAACCCAAGGAAATAATTTAGCAGATATGAAACAGTTAGAAGTGTCATTCCATAGTTTTTTAATTGAGTCAATAACTGAACTATCACCTAATATTTTATGTATAACAGTATTTATGTTTTTATTATCACATAACAAGGTTATAGAAGTTAAATTATAAGGCGATACACAAGTGCCGTAATATTCATAATTAGAATATCTTATAGGGGCTGCGGAACATATAGTAATTGCGTATCTACAAAAATTCCAAACATATGAGTCGGAAGTTTCTAATAAAGCATCTATATCAGGATATTCATATGTAATTTCTTTATCATTAGTTATAGGAAGTTTTAAATCTGGTATACCATTATTAAAGTTAAATTCTTGTCTATTAACAAAAACTTCTAAATCTAATATGTCATTCATAAATGACATAAGAACATCACAATGACAAACAAAATGATATAAATTATTTCTAACAATAATAATATCGTCGATGAAATAATATCGGTTAAATTGAGGAATATATATATAATTAACATTCGGAAAATCAGTTAATTCAATATCAAATTCAGGGTCTATTATACTAATATCACTTCTAAAACTACCTAAATAAGTTCCAAATACAGATAAATATTCAGATTTATCAATTCGATTATTTTCAGAGGTATTACTCATAAGAGATATACCAAAGTTATCTATCTCAAACTCTATTTTCACAGTATTTACAAGTTGGTCACCAACATTATCTCGATTAAATGAAAGAATAAATTTTTTAATACCAGAGTTAAAATACTCGTCAAAAGATAATTCACCACTACGAATAGAGTCAATAAATCCCTTACGTCCATATCTTACATCATAATCAATATATATATCATAAGTATGAGTTTCACTAATTGAAACCTTAAAATATCCGCTAACTGCTCTTACAAGACTTACAGGTAAAGTAAGTTCATATGTAAATCTAAGATTATCATTAGTATGCCAATCGCTCGATTTAACAGTAATATTCTCAAAAATCATAAAAAACTCCTTTGTTCAGTTAACTGAACCTATAAAAATAGCGGTAGCGGAAATTCCGCTACCGCTCTCGCAATTATTCGGCTACATAGAAAACAACGAAGTTTTCGTCATAGTCATTAAAGTATTCCGCGTCAGACTTATAGTAATAGTTCGTGAACTCAGCCAACGCATTATAGTTACTCGTAACCCTGTTACTCGGGTTACATACGCCGAGCGCCTCTCTATCGAAGAGTACACCCAAAATGCCGTAAGCGTGAATTTCAAGACCACCTGCCGTAGGCGAATTGTTAAACACATCTTGAATATTCACATCGATTTCAGATATCGGACCAAGACCGAAATCGGTATCCGTACCTTGCCAGAAACTTACCGTTTCAGCGGCAGGAAGTTTAACCTCATCCTGATGGAAAGTATCGCCGTAAAGATAAGAATGACAGTTCTTTTCAAAGTCGCTCAAAAGAACCAACTTCTGATTTTCGGCGTTGGTAAACCTGACTTCGCCGCTCAAATTAAATAATTTACTTGCGTTCTTAATTCTGTCGGTATATTTACCGATATGTCCCGCCGCAAATCTCAAGAAATCTTTATCGTAAATACAGTTCTCGGCGCTTACCGTAGCAGTCGGGTTAATATCCTTATAAAGTTTCAAAAGGTTGACCGCTCTTACTTTGCTATCCTTAGCATAATCGGCACTCGTAACGCTCTTGAACGAAGAATAAATCGCCGCACCCGTAAAGTTATTTATCGTACGCATAATCAAGTTATCGAAGTCTATTCTCAAACGCATTCTTATACGGTTCTCAATCATCGTATAGAAAGCATTTAACTGCGTAGCAGACGAGAACGACTCTTTAACCTGTTCTCTTGCAATCGAAAAATCTACTTGGAAAGTAGTCTTTCCGTTGAAGAATTTAGCCTTAACCGCAGGCGGAGCGTGGAATACATTCTGGTCATAACTCTGTCCGTCCTGTAACTTCCAAGTCGGGTTTTCCTTACTTTCGGGAAGTCCGCAAGAAATCTTTTCTTTAATACTTCCGAATTCCCAACCGTCCATCATAACATTGGGAGCAGAACCCTCGTAAACCCTGTCTACAAAAACTACCTTACCGATATGGTTAATAAGTTTTCCGCAGTAGTGGTCATATGCGTTATTGTTGATAATGTCCTCATAGGCTCTACCGAGCGTAACGACATCTTTCAAATCTTCGACTTGAATTGCCGTTTCGCCGAGAGTTTCTTTAAGAATTGAATTAAGTATAGTATATGCTTGTGTAACTTTCATAATAAACTCCTTTTATTGATGTTCAGTCAACTGAACTTATTTTTTATATTCGAGATAACGAATTTTTAAGTTAAAGGTATATCCTGTTGCCTCATCGGACTTTATATCCGTAATATAAACATCGAGTATTTTATATAATTTTTTATTTGTAAAAAGACCGCTGGTAGTAAGCATAGTATTAGAATACTGCATTTGATTCATAGAAGATGTTATTACATTCATATTATATTTATTACTATCGTAATAAAAATTTACATATTCAGTATTTATTCCTTTACGAAGAGCATCATATCTAGTGGTATAATCAGTACTAGGATCTACTAAGCCCTTTTGATTTGATTGCATACCAACCATTAAATATAACTGATTGAATTTTGGAATAACAGGATGTGCAAAAGAAAATCCTGCATAATAAGGAATTCCCATAGAAATATCATTACTTACAGGAATGTTTTCAGAACAACCAAAACCAACATCGCCGTTCAATATAGCCTGCTTACTTATACCCAGCCAAAATTTATTAGCAGTAGTAACAGCCATTAAATCACCCCACTCTTTCGTCTTTTACTGTATTCTCAGTCGTGGTAGTTTCTCTGGTATCTTTTGGAGCATTAACATTCTTAGTGAACTCAATCAATCGTTCAATGAAGTAACGCCACATCTCTTCATCAAAGGTACGACCTGCCGAAATACAATCTTGCTTAATCTTCGTCAACACATCGTTTATCTTAATGTCGCCGTAGTTATCAATTAAACCTTTATAACCGCCGAATGTTTTCTCAGCAATCATAATGTATTCCATAACTTTATTAGTCATAGTAGACATAAAAGACATAAAATCATTATGTTCGACCAAGTTTTCTTTCTCGGCTTTCTCTATTTCTTTATCAGAATACTTTTTGACTTTTTCAGTCTTATTCTTCTTAAAAAGAACTATCGTTTGCACGAGAGCAAGAACGGTTACGATTGCGATAACAACCGCATAAATAAGATAATAAATTTGTTTCAGCGTCATAATACACGCCTCCTTAAATATATTTTGAACGCGTAAGTACACTCAAAATGTCGTTTACAATCGTATCGACAATTTGATACTTACGGAATTCAATCTCTTTTTCGAGCATTTCACTCGGTAATCTATTACCGATATTACCTGCTCTTTCAACCACTCTATGAGAGGTTAAATCTCTTGAATAGTCTGTACTGTCATCAGTCGTATTAGTCAAGTCAGTAGTAGTTACAGAAGTATCCTTAGAAGTATTATCACTGCTATCGCTATTAACACCAACCGTGCTATTAAAACCAAAAACTTTATTATCGTTCTTATCATAGAGAGTTTCATTTTCATTACTATCAGTCCCCGTAGTTTTTCTTGTTGCAGTAACTTTATTTGTACTTTTTAATTTATCCTCCAACAACTGATTGTCAGTTTTTAATTGCAACGGTTTTAAAGCGTCATATTCTTTTGACAACATATTGTAAATTATTGTCCATTTTTCCTTATATCTATTTATAAGAATTACACGCAAGTCATCTAATGTTGATATATTAGGTAGATAACAATTTAATTTATCGTCATATATCAAACCATTTAGTTCATTTAATCTATTAAAGATTACTGAAATTGTACGACCACTATAATTACCATAGAGTTCATATGTAACATCAGCCAGATACTGACCATAATTATTTTGTTTGAATAAAACTTCTAAAAATTCATACCAATTAGAAATGTATGGAAAACAATCGTCAAGTTTCTTAAATAATTCTGGACTATTTTCAGTTATCTTCATTATCTTCACCGTCCTTATTTTCAACTTTATCATTTTTCTGAGGTTCAGTTGACTGAACACTCAATTTTTCGCGTTCTTCACTAATTGCAATTTCATCTCTTATCTTTTTCCACGCAGAAGAGAAATCAACCTTAACATTAGTACCGAACATTTTATTGACTTTATCCCAATCTTCTTTACGACATTTAAGCATATTATCTGATAACGGGAGTAAACTATCTACATTCAAAATATTTTCATTTGAAGTAATAGTTTCTCGTTTCATATTATAGTTAGACTGTACACCTAAATCGTTCCACCAACTACCCCTAACATATTGTACATATTCCAACAATGATACAATAGTATTAGTAACATTTTGAGTAGCCAATGGAAGACTTTCTACATTTTTCATTAAATTTTTAGATAAAACTGCTCTTGTCTTGCCGTCCTCAATATCCTTAAAAAAGTCCTCTAAATCTTTCTTAACATTGTCGTCAGGAGCAATAAGTGCAACCATAGCACGAGCATTAGTCAATAAACATTTTAATGATATATCACCATCAACTAATTGACTTGCTCTATAATTACATAAAGGCATTAAGCCCATATACATATAATCATTACGAACAATTACACAATCTTTATCAATTTCGTAATCTTTTGATAAATCAAGATAAGCATTAGCAACTACTAATCGTGTAGGTCTACGATAAGCATTAGGTTCACCGCCTAAACTACCGTAAAGTATATAAAGACCATTTTTCTCACCTTTATCGGTAACATTAACTACACCGCCAAAACCATTAGTCTGTATCAATAATTCACAATCTCTTTGAGGTATAGTATCAGGTAAATTCTCATATTCAAACATAGAAGATGTTTGTATAAGTTTTTGCCAAACTTGAAAATTAACCATTGCTTTCTTATCTTTCAAATCAAGATAATTACCTAATCTGTAAAAACCCTCGTAATCGTAACTCATAATAATCACCTTTTAAGAATGTTCAGTCAACTGAACTTATTTGAACGCATAGCGTATGTGGGGACAATACATCATTCTTATTTTACACCTAAATTATAC
>ERZ1026772.1540-NODE-1540-length-12077-cov-6.681168_pt1 | contig 12077 bp, 13 predicted proteins | sample MGYA00380124_ERZ1026772 | MGnify/ENA primary metagenome ERZ1026772 (study PRJEB33269, sample SAMEA4719760) | human gut metagenome | biome: human-associated habitat; feature: organic feature; material: feces | place: Cameroon | collected 2013-10 ...
GTATCAGTCATTTTGTCTGGTATTGTAAAGCAGTGTCAGATTTGTCGTAAATTTGTGGTCAAAAAATGATTTATGATTAAAATCGAATTGATATTTTTGCGTTGATTGCGTATAATAAAAATGTAAAGAAAGTAAAGAAAACAAAGTAATCAATGAAAGGATGATGATTATGGAAGTAGCAAAAATTTCCAGTAAAGGGCAGATTACAATTCCGGTATCTGTAAGGAACAAGCTAAAATTGAGAACTGGCGATAAAATTGTCATTCTTGAAGAAAACGGAAGATTTTATTTTGAAAACTCTGCAATGCTTGCATTTAAACGTGCAGAGGATGCCTTTGCAGGTGAAGCACAAAAGGCTGGATTTGAAACAGAAGAAGATATGCAGGAATATATGAAAGAAATCCGGAAGGAAGTAAGGGGGCGTTGATTTGCGGATAATGCTTGATACCAACATCTTTATTTCCATGATCTTCTTTCCTTCTGCACAGACCAGAGAACTGGCAAGAAGACTAACAGAAAGCCATCAGATAGTAGTTTGTGATTACGTAATTGAAGAATTACGACTTGTAACGGAGCGTAAATTTCCGGCAAAAAGAAAATTCCTTGACCGCTTTTTTATGGAATTACCATTTGAACTGGTCTATACACCGAAAGAACTGGATTTGAATGAGTTTCCGGAAATGAGAGATGTAAAAGATTCCCCGATACTTGCAACTGCAATTATGGAAGGGATTGATGTATTTCTGACTGGGGATAAAGACTTTCTGGTGTTGGATGTCGAAACACCAGAGATTCTCACAATGAAAGAATTTTTGGAACAATATTAAAATTGAATAAATGCAAAGTAAGGCGTGAGTCATAGAAATGTGGCTCACGTCTTTTCTTTTGCTCTAAAAGTGATGAACATGAACAAAGAATATCAAGGAAAAAACGAAAAAGAATTATATCCGTATGTGGGATTACTGGATACGAAATACGTTGGGAAACATTCGTGTTGTGGATTTCAAGACATCACATGTAAGGACGTTCTTTTCACCATTTTAAAGGCTCATAGAGTTCACAAAAAGTTCACAAAAAAATTAGCACTCGCCTCTTGACACTGCTAATAATAGGTGTTATATTACACTTAGAACAAAGGAAAGGAGATCAATCAGAAGAGCTTCTCCGAAAGAAAGTTTCATTCTGATGAATCAAAATTCTTCGTTCTGTAATCATAATAATAAGACATAGGTTTCATGAGCAGTGAGATCGTGAAGGTGAATGGTTCATCCCACGGAGCTCCTGCGAATGTCAAGAGAATGGAGGAATGACTTATGATGATGCCTAGCGTATTTGGTAGAGATATTTTTGATGACTTTATGGATGGATTTGCATTTCCGGATGTAAGCAAGGAATTGTATGGTAAACATGCGAAGAACGTAATGAAGACAGATGTCCGGGAACTGGACAACGGATATGAAATTATCGTAGATCTGCCCGGCTTCAAGAAAGATGAAATCGAGGTTCAGCTGGAGGATGGTTACCTGACCATTTCCGCAGCGAAGGGTCTTGATAAGGATGAAACCGATAAGAAGGGCAACTACATCCGCAAGGAGCGTTACAGCGGTTCGATGAGCCGTAGCTTCTATGTTGGTGACGGCATTTCCGAAGATGACATTCATGGTAAATTCGAGAATGGTATCCTGCAGCTGGATGTTCCTAAGAAGGAAGCCAAGGCAGTTGAAACCAAGAAACGGATTTCCATTGAAGGATAAATTGAAGGATAACCGGCAGGACGGAGCTCTTAAAACAGCATAAGAAATAAACAGACAGGGGTGTTCTCTACGGAGAGCACCCCTTTTTGGTTTTATAAGAAATGTCCGCAAGCGACTCTTTATTTGCACAGAGCACTTAGTTGCCATGCATATGAGAAAAAGCTCCGGTGGATCTTTTTTGAGTGAAAGCAAGCCAGTCAGAGGAGCAGCTTGAATTCAAAAGAGCAGCTTGAATGGAACTTAGAGCGGGCCGGCTGTAGGCGTTTTCTTATAATAGGGAGTTGTTTTATGGCGGTACAGCATCAGAAGTCCACGGACGCACAGCTCTGTGGCCATGGCAATCCATACACCCTGAAGGCCGAGCGGGCCAACCAGAAGCGTAGCCAGTCCGATCCGTACGATCCAGATGCTTCCAAGGTTCATCAGACTTGGGACAAAGGTATCCCCGGTTCCGCGCAAAGCACCGGCAGCAACGATAGAGACTCCGTACAGAGGCTCTGCCAGCAATCCGATCCGCAGAACCCGTGTGGCAAGCTGACGGACATTGGGATCGGGAGTGAGCACCCGGAAGACAAGGGGACACAGGAACATCATCAGAAGTCCGGTCATCCCCATAAAAACAGCACCCATAACGGTACAGATGATCCCATACCGCCGGGCAAGAGTATCTTTCTTTGCACCAATGCTTCTGCCGACCAAGGTGGTAGCGGCAGAGCCAATGCCATATCCCGGCATATAACAAAAGCTTTCTGCGGTAATGGCGAAGGAATGAGCTGCAATTGCAACTGCACCCAGAGGAGCAATAATCATAGTCGATGCGACCTGTGCCCCGCTCATGGCAATTTCCTGAACAGCGACAGGCGTTCCGATTTTCAATGCCTTTTGCAGAATATTCCGTTCAAAGGCTCCCTTTTCCCTACGATTCAGGGAAAGGGCGGGATTACAGAAATAGCAGCGCCATGCCATTGTGAGGCTGATTACGGCACACGCAAGTCCTGTTCCCATACCGGCGCCCATGACACCAAAGTGCGGAATCAGCAGGGTGTTAAAGATCACATCAAGAATACACATCGCAGCATTCAGGATACTTGGAGTAACCATATCCCCACTGCATTGCAGGAATGAGGAGGATAGGGAATTTAACTGCGAAAATGGAACCATCAGTGCAAATACCAGAAAATAAGCGGAGGAATTCCGGATAATATCCTCACTGCCGCCCAGCCAGATGGGGAGGTGCGGACTTAGTAAAATCCCGGTCAGACACAAAATTCCCGACAGACACAAAGCAGTGAGAAGGCCGTGCCGCTCCACATTGCGGGCTTCCTGTTCCTCACCGGCACCGATGTGGTGGGCTACCTGTACGGAAAATCCGGCAGAAACCGCGTAAGTAACGCCTCCAAAGAGCCACGTCGTTGTGGAAACAAGTCCGATGGAAGCAGAGGCATTGGCGCCCAGTGCCCCTACCATGGCAGAGTCAATGTATTGCATCACAATCGTGGTAATCTGTGTCAGAATGGCCGGAAGACTCAGCTTCCATACCTGTAAAATATGTTGTTTCAGTTCGTAAGAGTTCTGTTTCATAAGTATTATAAGAAGGTAACTGTTCAGTACAGCAGTTTGTTAATAGGGTTATTTCCTGATATCCAGGCTGTCACGGAAATTGTGAACAGAGGAGTCATGGAGGATCGTCCTTCGACCGTATCATATCCTGACAGACCTGTCAAGCCATGCCGGAAAACACATAATTTTCACAAAATCTTTGTTCTTTTATCACATTTTCCCAATACAGTGTTATCAGACCAAATTTGTAAAGGAGGCTTTTCGATTGATTGAAGTAGAAAATCTGACAAAAGTGTATGGAAAGCATATGGCACTTGATCATGTGACTTTTCAACTGGATGAGGGAAAGATTTATGGATTCTTAGGTCCCAATGGTGCAGGAAAAAGTACGACCATGAATATCATGACCGGCTATATTGCACCGTCGGAGGGGACGGTTCGGATCAATGGGTTTGATATGATGAAGGATGCGCAGGAGGCCAGGCAGTGTATTGGTTATCTGCCGGAGATTCCACCGGTTTATCCGGATATGACGGTGGCAGAGTTCCTGACCTTTGCAGCAGAAATTAAGAAGATTCCGAAGCAGGAGCGGAAGATGCAGATGGAGGAGGTCATGCAGATGACCGGGATTGCAGACATGGGACACCGCCTGATCCGCAACCTGTCAAAGGGGTATCGGCAGAGAGTCGGCTTTGCACAGGCGATACTCGGTTATCCTGACATTATTATTCTGGATGAGCCTACGGTTGGCCTTGATCCGAAGCAGATCATTGAAATCCGTGAGCTCATCCGGAAGCTGGGGGAAAAGCACACGGTGATTTTAAGCTCCCACATTTTGTCCGAGGTACAGGAGGTCTGTGATGAAATCATGATTATCTCGAAAGGGAAAATGGTGGCAAGAGGCACCTCCGAAGAGCTGATTCATCAGATGGAAAAGGATGCATTATCGGAGCTGGAGGTTGAGGGGACTCCACAGGAGCTTACGGAACTGCTTCAGCAGTTTGAAAAAGTGGAATCCTTTGAACTGGTTGAGGGAGAGCATCCGGAAATTACGAAGGTAAAGATTCATACTTCGGCAGAAAATGACATCCGCCGCGATCTGTTCTATGCGCTTGCCGATGCCCGAATGCCGATCCTGTCGCTTTGCCGTAAAGAGGATTCACTGGAAGAGGCATTCCTTGAACTGACAGGGGAGGCTGCTGTGAAGGAGACTCTGGAGCAGGAGAAATCGGGAAAGGCAGGTTCCTTTTTACATAGGAAGAAAAAAGAAAGCGATTCGGCTGATTTCGAAAAAACGACAGATCACGACAGAGAAGATCAGGAGCCGGAAAAACAGGAAGACGTACAGGGAGGTGAGGAAGATGCTGGCAATTTATAAAAAGGAATTGAGGTCTTATTTTCATTCTTTTGTAGGACCGTTGTTTATTGGTGTGACGTTGTTTTTATTTGGTATTTATTTTACGGCGTATGATCTGTTTATGGGTTATCCCAATATTGGATATGCGCTGTCGGCAGTCATTTTCCTGTTCTTTTTCAGTGTCCCGGTGCTGTCCATGCGGATTCTCGCCGAGGAGCGGAAGCAGAAAACAGATCAGTTTTTGTTAACGACACCGATCCGGGTTTCGGATATTGTGCTGGGTAAGTTTTATGCATTGGCCACATTGCTTTTCATTCCGGTTGCGATTATCGGTATTTATCCGCTGGTTCTGAGTGCGTTTGGTGAGATTTCTTTAGCGGAAACCTATCTGGCGGTCGGGGCATTTTTCCTTTACGGTCTTGCCTGTATTGCAATTGGAGAATTTGTATCCTCCATTACGGAAAGCCAGATGATCGCAGCAATTATTTCCTTCGGCATTCTGTTTGCAGGTTATGTAATGAATGCAATCTGCAACATGATTTCCTCTACGGGAAACTGGCTGACAAAGCTTCTTTCAGCATTTGATATGTCGGGAAGATTTGATGAGCTCATGGACGGAAGTCTTTCGCTTGCAAGCTGTGTATACTTTTTAAGTGTCATTCTGCTGTTCCTGATTTTTACGGAGCAGTCCATTCAGAAGCGGCGCTATCATGTTTCAAAAAAGAATTTCAGCCTCAGTGCCTACAGTTCTACCGTAATTGCCGGAAGCATTGCCGCTGTGGTGATCTTGAATCTGATTGTTGCAGAGCTTCCTGGCCGGTATACCGTTTTTGATCTGACCGCAAACAGGCTGTATTCGCTTACGGACGATACGAAGGAGCTGGTAGGCAATATTGGTGAGGATGTCACGATTTATGTACTGGCCAATGAAAAGCAGGCAGACAGTACATTGGCAAACACCCTGGACAGCTATGCAGGCTTAAGCCCGCATATTAAGGTGACGTATGTGGATCCGGCGGTGAATCCGAAGTTTTATACGAAATACACGGATGGAAGCATCAGCTCCAACAGTGTGATTATAGAAAGCAGCAGGCGGAGCCGGGTCGTGGATTACAACGATCTTTATGTTTCGGAATTTGATTACTCCACGTATTCCCGGAACGTGACCGGGTATGACGCAGAGGGACAGATTACCAGCGCGATTTCTTATGTGCTGTCAGAGGATATGCCTAAGCTTTATATGGTGACCGGACATGGCGAGCTCGAACTGGACGCTGCCTTTACGGACGTCCTGCAAAAGGCGAACATCGATACGCAGACGATCAATCTGATGGATTATGATGCAGTTCCGGAGGACGCGGTGGCTGTATTTGTGAATGCACCGACTGAGGATTTGTCTTCGGATGATGCACAAAAGATATTGAATTATCTGAACAACGGTGGTGATATTTTTATTAATACGGCCTATACCGGAAAGGATATGTCGAATCTGAATAAGCTGCTTGATTTCTACGGGGTGCAGGTTTCCAAGGGACTCATTATCGAGACGGCGTCAAACAGCTATTATCAGGATCCGTTTTATCTTCTGCCCTCGATCGAATACGATACAGTCACATCGGATATTTATTCCGGTAATTCCTATATTTTCGCGCCGTATTGTCAGGGCTTAACCTTTACGGAAAAAGAGGATGTTGAAGTGACTCCGTTGCTTGCTTCATCAGAGGAGAGCTATGTGCGGGAGGATATCGAAAACAGCACCAGCTATGATAAACAGGAGGGTGATGTGGATGGACCATTCTACATCGGATTATCCTGTACAGCCCAGATAACAGATGGAACCCCGGATGAACAGGAGACGGATGAGCTTAGTGAAACAGATGTGTCTTCAGGTGATGCAGCAGAGAATGAGTCAGCTGCAATAATCTTTTCCTGTGAGAATCTGTTTACACAGGAAGCCGATTCCATGGTTGCCGGAACGAACCAGAAGCTGTTCTCCGGAGTGCTGCAGGTATTCGGAACGGAAGAAGGAGAAAGCAGCGGTGTGGTTATCCCGGTAAAGAATTATGAGGTAGAATACCTTACGGTTTCCCAAAGCTGGATTTCACTGCTGGCACTGGTGACCGTTATTGTGATTCCGTTTGGATTCATTGTTACGGGCTTCGTGATCTGGTTCCGAAGGAGAAAGCTGTAAGCTGTAAGTTTTATGAGTCTGCCTGTGCATGGTGATGCGAAGCAGATTGGGCTGAAATGACAGAATCAAAGGAAAATTCAAGGATGGAAACACTCAGGAATGGAAAAGATCAAGAATGGAAACGATCAAGAATGGAAACATTTAAGCGGAAAAAAAGAATTAAGGTAACTATTCAGTACAGGTCGAAGCACATGCTGCTGAGACCGTACGAATATGATTCAATAGTGCAAAATCCCATCAGCGAAGCTGATTTTAAATGGATTTTGCATCGTAACTGTGAAGGTACTGAACAGTTACGAGTTAAGAAAGCAGGTGACCGAGAATGAACAGGAAAAGTAAGAGAAACTTAATTGTGCTGCTGATACTCATTGTGGTGCTGCTGGTAATCTTCCTCTTCCTTAAAAAGAATGAGGATGCAGATTTCATGCAGGAAGAGACCGGCACCACAGAGGAAAGTGTGCCGGTGGTCAATATCAATAAAGAGGAAGTAACGGATATGGAGTTTATCCGCAGTGATGGTGGCTCATTTACCCTGCATAGGCAGGAGGATACATGGAATTATCTGGAAGACGCTGCCATAGATACGAGCGAAGCCACCGCCGGAGATACAGAAACCATCAGACAGGTTAATCAGGATACGGTATCTGCATACCTGGACGATATCTGTGCATTTACGGCAAAGCAGGAAATTACCGATGTGACGGATTATTCGGATTATGGAATCAGTGACGAGTCCGATACGGTCACCTTACAGCTTGCCAATGATCTGTATGTATTCCGGATCGGAGATTACAATTCCCTCGCAGGCGGATATTATCTTACGGTCAATGACGGCAGCAGTGTTTACCTGATTGACGGCAGTACCTATTATCTGCTGCATAAGGATTCTTCCTATTTTGAAGCTGCGGATGAGGAAGAGAGCACGGAAGCCGCAGATCAGGAATAACTCAGATCAGGAATAGCTCAGAGCGGGAAGCTCTACTGCGATGGTGGTGCCCTGCTCTGAGCTTTCCGCTACCCGGACGGAACCGCCATGGAGGTCTGCGATTTCCCATACCAGAGAAAGCCCCAGCCCTGCACCGCCGTATTCCCGGCTGCGGGATTTGTCTACCCGGAAAAAGGGCTGGAAGATACTCCGCTGAAACTCTGCAGGAATGCCACATCCGGTGTCGGTCACATAAATGTGGATATTCGTATCCTCCCGGGTTACACAAACCCGGACAGAACCGTTTGTGCGGTTGTACTTGATGGCATTTTCTGTCAGGTTAAAGAGCAGCCGGTAGATTAAGGCATCGCTGCCAGTCATGACACCATCGCCATCCTGCTCCAGCGTGATGCCGCGCTTCTCAGCCAATGGAGCAAGATCTGTAAAGATTTCCTCAATCATTGGAGCAAGATGGATCTGATCATTACGTGCCACCTGTTGAAGACCGCTCATTTCCAAAAGTGTCTTTGACATCTGGGTCAGACGTTCCGTCTGTTCTCCCAAAAGCCGGAGAAATTCTGCTGTTTCCGCATTGATATCGGGATGCTCTGCGGAAAACAGCTCCAGCTGGGCCTGCATGAGCGCAAGGGGGGTACACAGCTCATGGGCAGCATTACCGGTAAACTGCCGCTGGGCTGCAAAGGCCTGATTCAGCCGGTCCAGCATCTGATTAAAGGAATGACTCAGCCGGTAAAACTCCGGCAGAAGCTTTTCGTTCATTTTCATGTCTGTAAGATTGTTGATCTGTACCTTTTCTACCTGCGCAGAAAAGCTGCGTAAGGGCTTTAAGGCATGTCCACTGACAAAGTAGGCCAGAATTCCGCTCAGTACGATCACGATAGCTGTAATATACCAGTTGGTTATACAGAAGCTTTCCTGAGCGCCATAGATGATGATGGTGAGATCCTGATCCTGATCTACCGTTTCAGGATCGAAAAAGTCTGTCTCTCCCCCCGGGGTTAAGTCCTGAAGGGATTCGCCGATGGAATCCATATAATGGATGCCTGACCTGCACAGCAGAAGCTCCATGGAAACACAGGCAATACCAATGAGCAGAACGGTCATGAGTGTGATACGCCATTGCAGGGATAATTTTTTCATATGGTATCACCTCCAATCAGATAGCCTTCTCCGATGCGGTTACGGATGGGATCATAGCCCAGTCCGGAGCGTAGCTTTTTGCGCAGGGAAGAGATATGCACCCGGATGGAGTTACTGAAATTGTCTACACTGTTGTCCCAGACATGCTCCATCAGCTCCTCCTGACTTACCGGACGTCCCTGATGTACCATCAGGTATTCCAGAATGCCGGTTTCCTTACGTGTAAGAGACAGGCTCTGTCCCTTTACGCTGGCAGCTCTTGTACGTGTATCGAAGGTCAGAGCTCCACAGGTAAGAAGTACATCCTGCTGGGTGAACTGCCGCAGGGTCAGGCTGCGGATCCGCGCTTCCAGTTCTGCCAGGTGAAAGGGCTTGGCCAGATAGTCGTTGGCTCCAGCATCCAGTCCGGCTACCTTATCCTCCACTCCACTCCGGGCAGAGAGGATCAGAACCCGCGTTTCGTGGTCAGTCTGCCGTAAAGTACGCAGTACCGTCATGCCATCTTTGCCGGGCAGGTTCAGATCAAGCAGTACCAGATCATAGTGTTCCGTATATAACAGCTCCAGCGCTTCTTCTCCATCGTGGCAGAAGTCTACGCTATAGGCAAGACGGCGCAGGTCACGGACAATGGTTTCGCACAGGGCACGTTCATCTTCAATTACTAACAGGTGCATGAAAGAAGTCCTCCTTTTTATAGGATAAGAATCCTGTGATTCGAATCTGATAGAACAGTTCAGTTCAGTTACATTACATCGTAACTATTCAGAACCCCATTCGTAAAACCGTTGCTAACGCAACGTAGTTTTACTCATGTGGTTACTTCGCCATATAAATTATGCCAAATGTCCTTACGAATGCATGCATTCGACGTCCATATTGTCATAATTTGCATGGCTCTGAATAGTTACATTATATCAAAGATAAATAAATTCCGCGTTAAATTTCTATTCTTAACAGAAACTTTAATTTCCATATGCTATACTGGGATCGTACCTGCAGCAGAAGGTGTAAGATAACAATAAACCTTTGCCGGCAGGATGGATCATTCCTTACAGACAGTAATGGGTATGAGCCATAAATATATTGTAGTAGAAAGGATAAGAACAACACATGAAAAAAAGAAATTTAGCCGGCAGACTGCTGGCAATACTACTTGCTGCTTTGCTGGTGCCGGCTATGGCAGCCTGCAGCGCAAAGGATGGAGATCAGCAGACAGAGCAGAAAGAGCAGAGCGGAACCGGCTCTGTCACGAGTGACGAACCGCAAAACGAAGAGGAAGCGCTTGCTCTGTACAAGGAACTGATGGAGCAGGAGAACAAAATTCTCTCAGAGAATACAGATCTCTGGGAAAAGGTGTATCTGGAGGCTGACAAGGGAATGGCAATGCTTGAGGATGGAAAAAACTACGGTGAATTTCTGCTTAAGACCATTGAAGCGGTGAAGGATCAGTTTACAGAGGAGGAGCTGAAGACGATTCAGAGTGCAGCGGAGAAGATCAGTGAGCTCGAAAGCAGATTGACGATGCTGGAGGAAAAATACCCGGAGGTTGCCCAGAAATATCTGGACAGCGGAATGAGTATGCCGGCAGACAGCGATGATGCGGACAGCGGAATGAGTATGCCGGCAGACAGCAGTGACAACAGCACGGAGATGTCATCCGATGACAGCAATGCGCAGAAATTCCCCGGCTTTGAGGGAAAGGATCTGGACGGAAATGAAGTAAAGAGCAGTGAGCTGTTTGCAGGTAATGCCGTTACGGTTGTGAATTTCTGGTTTACCACCTGTGGTCCCTGTGTGGGTGAGCTTTCAGAGCTGGATGCACTGAATAAGGAGCTTGAAGGAAAAGGAGGAGCGCTGATCGGCGTGAATTCCTTTACACTGGACGGTAATGAGAACGAAATCGCAGAAGCAAAGGACGTGCTGGCAAAGAATGGTGCAGCTTATCAGAACGTGTATTTTGCATCTGACAGCGAGGCAGGAAAATTTACAATGAATATTTATGCCTACCCGACTACTTATGTGGTTGACCGCAACGGAAACCTGGTAGGTGATCCTATCGTAGGTGCCATCACGGAAAAGAAGCAGAAGAAGATGCTTGAGGATCTGATTGATCAGGCGCTTGCAGCCGATCAGCAGCAATAACATATAAGAAGCAGCAGGTCATTTTGACCTGCTGCTTTGCAGAGAAGAAAAATCCTGTCAAAAATCTACTTCTTTCTTAACCATCCTCTAAATATACCGCCTTTAATGAATGATGCAATAATAAAATAAGCATCAGCAATTTTTGTCTGCCCATTTTCGACATATAAAAAAGCACACCGAGATGAAAAAAGGTAATTATCAACAGTGCAGTTATCAAATGGTACGTTGCCCCGGACAGAACCCAATTTCCGTATAAAATACCAATAATGAAAACACTGAGAAGAAATATTCCTATTTCAATAAGAAATACAATTCTCAATGCATTAAACATGACCCCGCCGCCAATTCCAATACCACCACACCATTGAGTATTGCTTCTCATACAGAAATTTTCCATAACAGAAAATAACGGTGCATTTTGTTTTCCCTCGATAAAACCATTGTTTGAAATGATATAGATTTTCAAGCTTAAACTATGTTCTTTGCAAAAATCTTCCATATCCTGCAGAAATGCCAATATATGTGAAGGAGGACCGTCCACATACAAAGGCATGGAAAAAACAGCTGCGTCAGCATCTGCAAGCTGCTCCAAAACCTTTTGGTGGTCACTTTTATTTCGCAAGTTAATTGACCACAATCCCTTGTACCCTTGAAAATCAAGGTATTTAGCCCATTTCCCTTATGTGATTTCGGGTTCTTTCCCTTACTTTTGCCCTTATGAGTGATCTATAAGGGCAATTTTTTTTCCGGGCGTTTCAGCTGATCTTGTCGAGCAGCTTTGCGGAAGATTTCTTTGACTCTCTTGAGGCGTGTGCGTAGATGTTCATGGTGGTGCTAACATCTGAGTGGCCGAGCAGTTCCTGCACATCCTTGGGCTTAGCACCATTCGCCAGAAGATTCGTCGTGTAAGTGTGTCTAATTCACGGAACTCTATTTCTGATTTTTATTGCACTATTTCCTGATATTTTGAAATAAATCAGGAAATAG
>ERZ1026772.1541-NODE-1541-length-12073-cov-6.322683_pt1 | contig 12073 bp, 7 predicted proteins | sample MGYA00380124_ERZ1026772 | MGnify/ENA primary metagenome ERZ1026772 (study PRJEB33269, sample SAMEA4719760) | human gut metagenome | biome: human-associated habitat; feature: organic feature; material: feces | place: Cameroon | collected 2013-10 ...
GTAAACACAAGGGCTGTAGCGATTTTATTTTTTCGCAACTGTCAAAGATGGGATTGTAATATAAGTGAAGCATATTTACAAGATCTAAGCATGTTTTTTGGCAAAATTTTATTGCCCAAATTTATCATCCCAATTTAACATTTTGGAGAGAAAAAACGGAAAGAATATGGTACAATACAACAAATAGTACATATTGGGAATTCGAGGAGACACAAGAGTGAAAAAAATAGGGATTTTCATGGGGGATGTTACTCGGGACTACCAAAAGGATGTCCTGCAGGCCATTTTTAAAGAAGCAAATGAACTGGGCTATACGGTGTTTTGTTTTGCTAATTTCGCGGCATATGGGGATAAGGTGCTGTACGCGGAAGGTGAGCGTGGTATCATGTATCTGCCGGATCTTACGCAACTTGACGGGATCATTGTCGGGGAAGATACTTTTGATGTGCCCGGAATGAAAAATGAGATTTATGAATATCTGAAGAAGAATGCGAAGTGTCCGGTAGTTTATCTGCGTGTCGCGAGGGAAGAATTTTATCGTGTGGTGATGGACGAAGGAGAAGCGATCAGGAACATGACCCGGCATTTTACGCAAATCCACGGGTTTCGGGATGTCTGTTTTATGACAGGAGCCTTTGACCGGCTGGATGCCAGAATTCGTTATCAGGGTTATCTGGATGTAATGCATGAGGAAGGAATTGAAGTTACGGATCATATGGTTTTCTTTGGAGATTACTGGCGCGAGAAGGGGAAGGAAGCAGTGGATTGGTTCCTTCAGGGGAGAAAACCCGGAAATTACCCACAGGCGATTATCTGCTCAAATGATTATATGGCGCTTTCCGTGTGTGAGGAATTACAGCATCGGGGGATCCGGATTCCGGAGGATGTGTGTGTGTCCGGTTATGATGATGTTACAGAGAGCAGGGAGTATCATCCGCCGCTTACTACGGCGAAGATCCCGTTTGATGAAATGGGAAAGAGAGCCGTACGAATTATCGAAGAGGTGTCGCATGGAGAAACACCCGAGCCTGTTACAACCTTTGTTCCCACGTTGTGTTTCCGGCAAAGCTGCGGCTGCCATGAACAGGAAGCGGAGAGCCATAACTGGAGGCGGATGCATAATAAACTGGATATGGCAATAGGAATTTATAACCAGTCTCTCTTTTTAAACGCAGATTACCAGGAAGCTTTTCGGGAAGAGGATTATCTGAAGGTGACCGAGCGTTACTTTGGAAATCTGGGATGTGGCAAGGGATACCTTTGTTTATGCCAGGAACCTGCGAATGGTGAGAATACTCAGTTGCCGGGAGCATTTACAGACAATATGATTTTGCGCAAGATCTTTATCAAAGACAGACCCTCGAAGGATTATCATGAGGTCTTTCCACGTGGAATGCTGCTTCCTGAATTGGTAAACAGTGCCGTGCAGGGACAAAGCATGATCGTATTTCCAATTCATTTCAAAAATCGGATCTTTGGATATCTGGCGCTGGCGGTCAGAGAATCGGAGTGGCCGACTTCCTTTGTACAGGCATATATGATGGCACTTGCACTTGCAATGGAAAACAGTGCTTCACAGAAGGAGATTGCAGATCTCGAGCAATTCCGGAAGCTGTATTGCAGGGACTCCCTGACAGGACTCTATAATCGGCGCGGCTATGAGCACCTTCTACGGATTCTGTATAGCAGGAGCAAAGAGGAAAACCGTCATTTTACCATTGTAAGTATTGATATGGATGGACTGAAATATATTAACGATAATTTTGGACATGCAGAAGGCGATGCGGCATTGACACGGCTTTCCGTGGTATTGGCAGAGCTGGTACAGGAGGATGAGATCTGTGCACGGACGGGAGGAGATGAGTTCATGGTTCTTCTTTATTATAATAAGGAAGGACGCGAGGAGCAGTTTATAAAGGAACTGTATAAACTTCTTGAAGAGGAACAGAATCGTAATCCGAAGCCGTATCCCGTACATGCGAGTGTAGGCTACTGTTGTGTAAGTAAAAGTTCGGATATGTCCCTTGCAGCATGTACGCAGCTTGCCGACAGCAGGATGTACGAGAATAAAAAGGCGTATAAGGAATCATTGAAAGCAAAATAGAAGATAGACAAAGAAAAGATCATTTTATAAAAGCCCCTGCAGTTCCAACTGACCGGAATCACAGGGGCTTTTTGTCTGCCATACATATGAGAAATCTTCTCAATTATAATGCGGCAATCTGTTCCATTAATGCTTCAATGTCCATGCCATGAACCATAGCAGCTTCTTCAAGGCTTTCGCCCTGTGCGGAAGGACAGCCTAAGCAGTGCATTCCTGCTTCCATAAGAATCGGCGCCACATTGGGATTTGTTCTTAAAATTTCTCCGATGGTCATATCCTTGGTAATATTTGCCATGCGTATTTCCTCCTTATTTCTAATTCATTCATAGGTGTTAGCCTATTTAGTATAATACTTTCCCCAATTTCTGACAAGCTAATCTGTTTTTGAAATTTACTGGACAAAAATCTCTATTTGTGTATTGTTTTTTGGAGGTAGAAAAATCATAATGCTTTTATGATAGATTACTGTGGATAGATACAATAATTGTAACTGTAAAGGTACTGAGCGGTTATCAATAATCTGAAACATAAGGAATGATTAGGAAAAGGTGTACATATGAATGAGACAATGAATGAAACGAAAGCAACGCCCATGGAAAAGCTGGCAACCTTTATTGTGGACAAACGAAATTTGTTTTTCCTTCTTTATATTTTTGCTTTGGTGTTCTGTTTCTTCTCAACGAACTGGGTCAAGGTGGAAAATGACATTACGAAGTATCTGCCGGACAGTACCGAGACAAGGCGTGGTCTTACGGTGATGGATGAACAGTTTATTACCTATGGAACAGCGAAGGTCATGATTTCCAATATTTCTTATGAACATGCATTGGAACTGCAGGAGGATATTGAAGGAATCGAAGGTGTTTCAAGTGCAGAAATTGATCATACGGAGGATCATTATCACGATTCAAGTGCATTGTTTGATGTGACCTTTGACGGAACAGCGACTGATGATATCAGTTTACAGGCGTTGGACAGGATGAAAGAGTTGTTAGCAGACTATGATGTGTATTATGATACCGAGGTCGGTGATGATACGGCAGGAGATCTGGCAGCAGAGATGCAGGTCATTGTCGTGATTGCAGCGGTTATCATTGTGATCGTACTGACTCTGACATCCCGTTCCTATGCTGAGGTTCCGGTATTGATTATGACCTTTGGTATGGCGGCAATTCTGAATATGGGAACGAACTTTCTGTGTGGAACGATTTCCTTTATTTCCAATTCAGTTACAGTGGTGCTGCAGCTTGCCCTGGCAATCGACTATGCGATTATTCTGTGTCACCGTTTCTCGGATGAACATCAGACACTGGATACGAGGGAGGCCTGTATTGCAGCCTTGAGTAAGGCTATCCCGGAAATTTCGGCATCTTCCCTTACGACGATTTCCGGTCTGGGTGCGCTTGCATTCATGCATTTCAAAATTGGTATGGATTTATCCATCGTTCTGATTAAAGCAATTATGTTAAGCCTTCTGTCCGTGTTCACCCTGATGCCCGGACTTCTTGTGCTGTTCAGTAAATTAATTGATAAAACAAAGCACAAAAATCTTATTCCGAAGATCACCGCAATCGGTAAATTCGATGTGTTTACGCGATTCATTGTTCCACCTGTCTTTCTGGTGATTGTAGTTGTAGCATTTTATTTTTCCAATAATTGTCCATATTGTTACAGCTATACCGATCTGACCACAGCCAAGCAGAGTGAAAGCCAGATTGCCTATCAGAAGATCAAGAATACCTTCGGTACCAACAACATGGTTGCCGTGATTGTACCGGCGGGAAATTATCAGAAGGAAGAAAAGCTTTTGAAGACTCTGGAACAGCATGAAGAGGTAAAATCAGCCATGGGGCTTGGAAATATTGAGGCAATGGATGGCTATGTGCTGACGGATGCATTGAATCCAAGAGAATTTTCGGAGCTTGCCGGTGTGGAATATGAGATCGCAAATCTTCTTTATTCTGCTTATGCGGTCAAAGAAAACCAGTATGGCAAGATTGTGAACGGTATTGAAAATTATCAGGTACCGCTGTTTGATATGTTTATGTTCCTGAAGGATCAGATGGAGGAGGACAACATTACCCTGGATGGGGATGTGCAGGATACCCTTGATGATCTGTTTGACCAGTTAGAGAAAGCAAAACTACAGCTAAAGACGGATGATTATTCCCGTATGGTTGTATACTTAAATCTTCCGGAAGAAAGTCAGGAAACCTTTGATTTCCTGGAGGTGATGCATAAGGATATTGCGAAGTACTATGATCTTGATAATTCCTATATTGTAGGTAATTCGACCAGTGACCTGGATCTGTCTTCGTCTTTTGGAACCGATAATATCATCATCAGTGTGTTATCTGCATTGTTCGTTATTATCGTCCTGCTGTTCACCTTTAAATCCGCAGGACTTCCGGTACTGCTGATTATCGTGATCCAGGGCAGTATCTGGATGAACTTTTCCATGCCATACTTGCAGAAGTCTCCGTTATACTTCTTAAGTTACCTGATTGTGAATTCCATTCAGATGGGTGCAAATATTGACTATGCAATCGTAATCTCAAGCCACTATTCCGATCTGAAAACGAGAATGAAACCGAAGCAGGCAATTGTAGCTGCATTGAACGAGGCATTTCCGACTATTTTTACCTCAGGAACTATTCTGGCGGTTGCCGGTGCCCTGATTCAGCAGCTGACAACGAACCCGATTATTGCATCTATCGGTAACTGCTTAAGCCGCGGTACCATTATTTCCATCGTGCTTGTACTTGCGGTACTACCACAGATTCTGCTTGTTGGTGATATTATTATTGAAAAAACAAGCTTCCAGCTTAAGAGTAAAATCAATCTTACGCCACAGAACTTTAGCGGTCTTACCCGTGTAAACGGTCTGATCCGGGGACAGGTAAACGGTACGCTTGAGGGTAACTTTTCCGGGTTTGTACGTGGTGATATGAGTGTTACACTGATTACCGGTGGAGCAGAGAGTGTGAGCGATGAAGAGGATCCGGGACCGGATGCGGTAGAGGTATCAGCTATTGAAGAAAAGGATCCACCCGGACTCCCACAGAAGGAAGAAAGCGTGGGCGGAGACACAGATTCCACGGAGTACAATAATGAAAAGAAAGGAAGTGCGGAAGATGAAGATGTTTAAAAAAAGAACACTGGTTGTCTGCCTGATTGCTGCACTAATCCTTCCCTCCTTACGGGTAACCTTAAGCGCATATGCAGAAACAATTAACGAAGGTAAGGAAAATGGAACTGATGAAGTCATGGAGCATCTGCAGGAGGCATCGGAACAGGATGGAACACTTAGCTATGATGAAGACCAGGTGATCTGGATCCGCAGTAGTGCAGATATGAAGGAGCTTGCCCGGAATTGTACTTTGGATATCTGGTCACAGGATAAAGTAGTCATTTTGGATGCTGACCTTGATTTTTCCAATGAAGGTATAGATTTTATTCCTACGTTTGGTGGTATTTTCTTAGGACAGGGACACACCATTAAAGGATTTGCCATTGAAGGAACCAGCAATAACATAGGCTTTTTCCGTTATGTTCAGAAAACGGGACAGATATGGAATCTGAATCTGCAGATGGATGCTGCTGCCGGAAACAAACAGTCCGGTATTGGTATTCTTGCAGGACAGAATAATGGGCTGATCAGTGGCTGCAGTGTAAACGGAACAATGAATGTGAACAATGATGCAGGGCTGCTTGTGGGGATTAATGAGGTAAACGGAATTATAGAAGACAGTTCGGCAGATGGTATGATTTCCGGAAATCACCGTGTGGGTGGTCTGGTTGGAACGAATAAGGGTGGTATTACCGGCTGTGAAAACAATGCGCTCGTAAATACCGATGCGAAGGATAATAAGATTGATATACAGTCTCTTACTTTAGAAGAAATTTTAAGCACAGAGAATGCGGCTTCTGTAACAGATATTGGTGGAATTGCCGGTTCCAATGAAGGAGTTATTCTTTACAGCACCAATAAAGGAAGCGTGGGATATCAGCATGTTGGTTACAACATTGGAGGCATTGCGGGAAGCCAGACGGGATTTATTATGAGCTGTGAGAACCATGGACGGCTGAACGGACGTAAGGATGTCGGTGGTATTGCAGGCCAGATGGAGCCAAGCAGCCAGATGCAATATGAAGAGGATACAATGGAAAAGCTGTCGAAAGAGTTCCCGGTTCTTCATGATCTTGTCACCAAAATGGACAATGATGCCAGTGGTATGTCATCGGCTTTATCTACACAGATTGATCAGCTTCTGAATGCAGTAGAAGGGGCACAGCATGCAGTAGAGAATATTATGTCGGATGTCAGTGGTGAATATAAAGATCTGTCTGATTCGTTTTCAATCACACAGCTTGGATCTCCGAGTCCTGTGTCACTTGAGTTTATGGAGAACCTTCCGTCACCAAGTTTCAGTATACGGCCAATAGAAACTCCGACACCGACGGAAACTCCGACTTTGACACCGACAGAGACTCCGACTCCGACATCTGCACCGACGGAGACTACGACTCCGGTGTTGTCAGGAACTCCAAGCTCCACACCGACACTGGTAACAGGGACGAGTGAAGGAGGACAGGGCGAAACTCCACAGGAAACGCCATCCCCTACAACGGAGATTACGGGTGCCAGATCGGTAGTTCGGGACTTGAGAGAGTCTGAAGATGAGATCACTTATCAGATCCCACACAGACTTGCGGAGCCTGGAGCAATAAATGATGAAAATCAGATTTCTCAGATTCAGAATGAGAGTGGACCGGTTGTTCAGGATGAGAACAGATCTTCCGATCCGGTTGCTGCGGGTATAGCATTACCTGCCGGCACCTCCACATCAACTCCGACAGATACCCCTACCCTTTTACCGGTACCGAGCTGGCCTGTAACAGCCATACCAAGTGGTGGGTATGATTTTCCCTCATATGATTTCTGGGGGCAGGTTGATTGGGATGCAGTTGAAAATGAGATCAACGAGGCCCGGCAAAAGGCATATGAGAATGCAAATCGTGTAATTAATGATGCCCAGGGCGAGGTTCGTAACCGGGCAGACCGGGTTCGCATACGGGTTGAGTCGGCACGTAATTCTTTAAGCAGCAGCTTTACCAATATCTTAGATGAGACAAGAACACTGAATCATATGTCAGATGATTATAATCAGCTTCTGCTCGATGATCTTCAGGCAATTAATGATGAAATAAAGGTAATTACTGATATTATTACGAATACCGATACCCCGGATACTGATGAAATATTTATGGATGTTTCGGATGATGATACGATCAAAGATACGGAAGGAAAGGTGCTCAGCTGTACAAACCATGGAAAAATCAGCGGAGACTTAAATGTTGGTGGTATTGCCGGAACCATGTCCCGTGAAAATAACCTGGATCCGGAAGATGACCTGAATCTTTCTTCGGATACAACAACTTTAAATGTCAAATATAAAGAACGTATCGTTATCAGGGAATGCCGGAATAACGGAAAAGTGGAAGGCCAGAAAGACTGTACCGGAGGTGTTGTCGGAGAAATGACACTTGGAAGTATTCTTTCATGCATGAATACAGGAAATGTGTCAGGTGAAGAAAGCAAAATAGGCGGCATAGCCGGTGAAAGCCAGGGAACTATCCGGAACTGCAGTGCAAAGTGCGCTCTTTCCGGAGACAGTCAGATCGGAGGTATTGCAGGAAATGGTAAGACAATTACCGACTGTTACAGCATGATAGAGATTCAGGATGGAGATTATTATCTTGGATCTATTGCGGGACAGATTGATGATTCCGGAACAGTTGAGAATAATTACTTCGTAGAGGGATGTCCTCCCGGAATTGATGGAATCAGCTTTGCAAGTGAAGCTCAGCCATTGTCTTATGATGAGTTTTTGGAACTTCCGGAAATGCCGGACGTATTCCGGGCTATTCATCTTACCTTTGTAGCAGATGATACACAGGTGGATAAGATTACGATTAACTATGGTGAGAGCTTTGACATTACCAAACTTCCCGAAGTTCCTCAAAAAGAGGGATATTCCGGAGCGTGGGAGAAATTTTCTCAGAATAATATTACATTTGATCAAACGATAGAGGCTGTGTATACTGAATATATTACAACGTTGGAGACCTGCCTGGATGAGGAGAAGCTTCCTAAGCTTTTGGCAGAAGGAATCTTTGATACAGTTGATACCTTGGAAATCAAAAAGGTGGATCTGTATCCGGAAGGTGCACAGACGAAGGCAGAAAGCTATCAGGTACGTCTGGATGCTTCTGAACTGGGAACGCACCGTTACCGCTTTTTGCCCGATGCATCTCTCAAAATGGAAAATCCGACGATTGAAATCTATCGGGATAAGACGTTTGTTCCTGTAGAGACAGAGCAGGATGGAAGTTATCTTGTGTTTGAAAGCGAGAAGAACAGCTTTATCTTTACCTGCGTGGATTATCCGAAAGATCCTGTGCCGGTTGTACTTATTGTTACACTGGCCGGTGGGTGTCTTGCTGTGATATTGATTTTAATTATCGGAATTCATAATCGGAAGAAAAAACTGCGTAACAATAGGAGAAGTTTATGACACATGCCGAAACATCCATGAAAACCAAGCAGCAAATGGCAGCTTCGCTGAAACGGTATATGGAAGTGAAATCATGGTCCAAAATTACTATTAGTGCTATCTGTGAGGACTGTGGAATTAATCGCAAGACATTTTATTATCATTTTAAAGATATATATGATTTACTGAAATGGACATTGGAACAGGATTCGCTTGTAGTGGTTAATCAGTTCGATGTAACGGTAGATTATGAAAAGATCATTTGTACTCTGATGGATTATGTAGATAAGAACAGAGTGCTGCTGGCCCATGCATACTCGGCAATTGGAAAAAATGGTTTTGAACGTTTTTTTTCCACAAATTTTCAGAGAGTGAGTCAGGAAGTTATGGAAAAGGCTGCAATAAAACAGAATGTACAGATTTCTTCTGAATATAAAGAATTTCTCTGCTGTTTTTACAGCAATGCCCTATGCGGATTACTGGTGGCATGGTTTCTGGAGCGAAACCGGTTCGATAAAGAACAGTTTGCCCAAAATATTGTTTTCACCTTGAAAACTTCGGTTACTGCTTTAATGCAGGCATACGGAAAACCAGAGGGACTTTAAATTTATAATCTGTGAAGAGGCTTTTACCTGTGTAAAAGTCTCTTTTCTTTTTTTAGTTCATCCTTGTCAAACATTGTATACCATGATACAATTAATTGTCGATTTTATACGAGAGGAGTCATTAAAATGGATTTTTATGCAACTTTCTGGGCTCTTGTACCGCCAATCGTGGCGATAGCACTTGCCCTCATTACCAAAGAGGTGTACAGTTCCCTGTTCGTAGGTATTCTGGTCGGGGGCCTGCTGTATTCCGGATTTTCTTTTGAAGGAACGATTACTCATATTTTTAATGATGGCTTTGTAGGCGTTCTGTCGGACAGCTATAATGTCGGTATTCTGATTTTCCTCGTGATTCTCGGTGCGATTGTCGCATTGATGAACAAAGCGGGAGGATCCGCAGCATTCGGACATTATGCAAAGAAGAAAATTAAAACAAGAGCCGGTGCGCAGATTATGACGATTGCGCTTGGTATTCTGATTTTTATTGATGATTATTTTAATTGTCTTACTGTAGGAAGCGTTATGAAGCCTGTTACGGATGAACATAAGGTATCACGTGCAAAGCTGGCTTACCTGATTGATGCGACTGCAGCGCCTGTCTGTATCATTGCCCCGATTTCATCCTGGGCAGCAGCAGTTGCAGGCTTTGTGGAAGGAGAAGACGGATTTTCTATTTTCCTTCGTGCTATTCCGTATAACTATTATGCATTACTGACTATTTTAATGATGTTTCTGATCGTACTTTTACATATCGATTTCGGACCGATGAAAAAGCATGAAGAGAATGCATTAAAGGGAGATCTCTTTACTTCCGGACACCAGGAGGATCAGACAGCTGCCCCGGTGAATGAAAAGGGAAAGGTAATTGATCTGGTAATTCCGATTATTACCCTGATTATCTGTTGCGTCATCGGCATGATTTATACCGGTGGATTCTTTGGCGGCGCAAACCTTGTAGAAGCGTTTTCCAATTCCGATGCTTCGGTCGGACTTGGCATGGGAAGTATCTGCGCACTGATTATTATTGTGATTGTATATATGTTCCGTAGGGTAATGTCCTTTAAGGATTGTATGGCATGTATTCCCGAAGGCTTTAAGGCCATGGTTCCGGCAATCCTGATCCTTACCTTTGCATGGACCCTGAAGGCAATGACAGATAGTCTTGGAGCAGCAGAATTTGTGGCAAATGCAGTAAAATCTGTAGCAGGAAGCTTTATGAGTCTGCTTCCGGCAATTATCTTCTTAATTGGATGTTTCCTTGCTTTTGCAACCGGTACATCCTGGGGAACCTTCGGTATCCTTATTCCGATCGTTGTTGCCGTATTTGCAAATTCTGATCCGACCTTAATGATTATTTCCATCTCCGCATGTATGGCAGGTGCAGTCTGCGGTGATCATTGTTCACCGATCTCGGATACTACTATTATGGCAAGTGCGGGTGCACAGTGCGATCATGTGAATCATGTTTCCACACAGCTTCCGTATGTTGTCGTGGTAGCGGCTGTATCTTTTGTAACCTACATTATTGCAGGTTTTGTCAGAACTGCCTGGATCGTACTTCCGATTGGTATTGTTCTGCTCGTTGGAACCCTGTTAGTCATTAAGTATCTGGAAGACCGAAAAGCAAAGCAGATTCGAAAAGCAAAATAAATTTAGAGTCAGACAGGAAATCGGTATGGGAATATCATATTTTGACGCCTGAGTCAGAATGTTGAGTTAGAAAATTTTAGAAGATAAAATTAAGAAAACAGAACTAAGAAAAGGACCGCAATCGTTGGATTGTGGTCCTTTGCATTTCCTTTTTATTTTAGTAAAGCTTAGATCTCATATGACTTTATAAATGGTTCCTGCCTGAATAGAAATGATTTCTGTATTAGCACATGTTAAATCTGGGCGAGAGACTGTAAGGCCTGATTGTGCAGGATCACTTCAAAATGCTCTTCCAGATAAGCCTCGGAACCCGGAACAGTACGCAGGCCAACCGCATATTCGGAAAGAATATTGCAGACCTTGTTAAATTCCGCAGGAGAGTGATCACTCTTTGCAACGGAAAGAATATAACCACCATCCGGATCTTTGTACAGGGAGTTGGATCCCTGATAAACATTCACAAGGATGTGGGACAGTGCGGTTAAATCACGAAGGCTGTCAAATCCATAGATACGGACAAGATCCATGGCAGGATTGATGTCTGCCAGCTTCTTTTTCAAGGTCTTGTTCAGAGCGGATTTCCGGGAAGTGCTCTCGGTATTGGATTCACCGGAATTGCCTGCAACGGAGGCTGCTGCTTCCCGTGCACTTGTGATCTTTTTGAACAAATCAAGAACGTCATCGGCACCGGCGCCACCTGCCACAGAATCCATCATTTCATCCAGATCGCCTCCATCCTCATGGACAGATGGTGCAAATTTGGAAAAACGGGTATCCAGTTCGTCGGGATCTTCTACTTTGGTAATAATTAGTACAATGCAATCCGCATTTAAAGGAATTGCTTCAATCATCAGGGGAATATCCTCTGCTTCAAATCCAAATTCAAAGGAAGCCTGCTGCATCATGTCACGGAATAAATCCTTGGCTTTATCCGTACCGTAAGCAAGCTCACTCAATTTAATTTCTCTGTCTGCCAGATCCTCTTTGGTAAGAGTACAACGGATCTGGTGATCATTTACTTTTTCTATTTTCATGAGTTGCCTCCATATTTATATTTAGTTAACGACTTGCGGTTAAAATTGTTGTTTGGTTTATTACATCAATGATATACGAATTGCTCCGTTGCCCCGATGTAACTATTCAGAACTCCATTCGCA
>ERZ1026772.1543-NODE-1543-length-12051-cov-5.524592_pt1 | contig 12051 bp, 5 predicted proteins | sample MGYA00380124_ERZ1026772 | MGnify/ENA primary metagenome ERZ1026772 (study PRJEB33269, sample SAMEA4719760) | human gut metagenome | biome: human-associated habitat; feature: organic feature; material: feces | place: Cameroon | collected 2013-10 ...
GTTTCAGGAGGATGTCACGAACAATCCCGAATATCACAACTCCAACCTGTCAAAACGTGTTTTCCACCCTTGAACCGGTATAACTATTCAGGATCACATACCTGAAACGGTTTCAGATGCCGTATGATTTATCACCTGTAATTATCCCGGTGGAGCGGTCGATTCCCGGATCACCAGCTCTGCCGGGAAAATCAGATGTTCATGCGATCCGCCTTCTTCTAAGATTTGCAGAAGCAGGCGGACCGTTTTGTCTGCCATGGCTTCTACCGGCTGCCGCATCGTAGACAGCTTCGGAATATAATATTCCCCGAGCGGAATTCCATCAAAACCGGCAACCGACACATCCTCCGGAATCCGTTTTCCGGCCTCATGCAATGCCCGGCAGGCTCCGATCGCCAGGGTATCTGCAATCGCATACACCGCCGTAAACGGCTCACCGGACTGCAGCAGTTCTTTCGTCATCCGGTAACCGTTTTCCATCGAATATGGATCGACATCATCCGTTATTTTCAAGATCAGCTTCGGATTTACCGCTATTCCCTGTTCCTTTAACGCATCCTGATAGCCTAAAAGACGAAGCTTTCCAACCGACTCTCCCTCTGCATTTTCTGTAATCAGGGCGATCTGCTTATGTCCGAGTCCCAGAAGATACTCTGCCATCCGGCAGCTTTCTGCCCGGTCATCCACCGCAATATTGGAATAATTCTTTTTCACACTCTCCTCTGCCACTGTCCCGATCGTACTGAATACAAAAGGGACATTCAGCATCCTGAGCTTTTTCGGATCATGCTGGTAATTGCCTCCCAGAAAAATAATCCCGCGCAGCCGCTTTTCCTTGATCAGGTTCAATGCCACATCCAGCTCATCCTCATAGCTTTCCACATGCTGCATCACCATGGTAAAATGCTTTTCATCAATCTGTTCTTCAATAATCCGGATCACCGAACTGAAAAACGGATTCGTGATGCCCTTAATCAATACCGCAATACAGTTTGCTTCTGTCCGTTTCAGATTCCGTGCACTGTTATTGGGGACAAAGCCTGTTTCCCGGATGACTGCCAGTACCCTTTCCCGGGTTTCCGGATTGATATTGGGATGATTATTGATGGCGCGGGATACCGTACTTGGTCCTACCCCGCATTTTCTGGCAATATCCTTGATTGTCATTTCTCCCATCTTCCATCCCTCTTTCTTCTTTTTTGTAACTCTTTTTTCTCTCTGTATTTCTCCTGGTCTTTCCGTATCCTTCTCCGGCTTTTTCCGGCTTGCTTCCACAGCCTTCTCTTTTTCTTCCTGTCTTTATTTTTCTTTCACACGTCCATAGAGTTTACACAACTCCAGAATCTCTTCTGCCAGTTCCGGTGAGAGCTGTTCTGCACTCATCCGCCACTTCCAGTTATCTCCCAGTGTAGACGGTGTATTGATTCTGGCTTCACTGCCAAGCTCCAGATAATCCTGCATCGGAATAATTGCCGTATCGGATACACTTGCAATCGCTGCCCGGATAAACTCCCAGGTCACCTTCTTATTCCCCTTGATGTTCAGGTAGTTCTTTGCAAAACGGCGGTCACATGCCGGAATCGTATGATACCAGCCAAGTGTTGTATCATTGTCATGTGTTCCGGTATAAACCACACTGTTTGCAGTATAGTTATGTGGCAGATAATCGCTCTCTTCTCTCGAATCAAAGGCAAACTGCAGAATCTTCATTCCCGGATAACCGGTCTTTTTCACAAGACGGATAACGGAAGGAGTTAAAAATCCAAGATCCTCTGCGATCACCGGCTTGTTGCCGATCTGCTCCTTCATCGTCTTAAACAATGCATACCCGGGTCCCTTCTCCCACTTACCAAACTCTGCGGTCGGATCGCCGTAAGGAATGCTGTAGTATTCATCAAAGCCCCGGAAATGGTCGATACGTACCACATCATATAATTTATAGCAATAGCCAATTCGTTTCATCCACCATGCAAAGCCGGTCTGTGCATGATAATCCCAACGATACAACGGATTTCCCCAAAGCTGTCCTGTTGCCGAAAATGCATCCGGCGGGCATCCTGCAACCGCTACCGGTTCACCCTTTTCATTCAGTTGGAAAAGCTCCGGATTCGCCCAGGTATCTGCACTGTCAAAAGCAACATAAATCGGAATGTCTCCTACAATCAGAACACCCTTCTCATTCGCATACTTCTTAAGACGGAGCCACTGCGATGCAAAAAGATACTGCTGGAATTCATAGAACAAAATCTCTTCCGTAAGCTCTTCACGATATTTCTTCATGGCTTTCTCATCACGATTCCGGATGTCCTCATCCCAGCTTAACCAGTTCACACCCTTAAAATGATCCTTGACTGCCATATACATTGCATAGTCTATAAGCCAGTATTCATTTTCCTTCACAAAGCTCTGAAACTCTTCATCTTCTTCGATTTTGCTCTCCAAAAAAGCCTTCTTTAAGAGACGGAACCGGGAAAGATAGATCTTCTCATAATCTACATAACCATCGGTATCTCCCCAATCGTAGCTTTCGCAGTCCTTCTTCGTGATCCATCCCTTCTCAATCAGCTCCTCCGGATCAATGTAATACGGATTCCCTGCAAAGGTGGAAAAGGACTGATACGGGGAATCCCCATATCCGGTCGGTCCTAACGGCAGGATCTGCCAATAGGTCTGTCCGGCTGCTGCCAGGAAGTCCACAAATTCATACGCTTCCCTGGAAAAGGTTCCAATTCCGTAAGGGGACGGAAGACTGGAAACCGGTAATAAAATGCCACTTGCTCTCTTCATATTCTCCATCTCTTTCCGCTATTCCAAAATAGCTGTCAGCACTGTATTTGCGCTATTGGTAACGTTACCAATATCTTGTTAAAAACAGGATAGCACACCGCCTTGTAAAATGCAAGATGGTGGACTATCCTGTCATCATGTTTGTAAAATCTGTCTAGAAAGTGAACCTCTGACCTGACAAATTGCACATCACCATCCAACTGCTTCTGTAAGCCAGACGTTTTATAGAAATGACCGGCTTTACGCCTGCACAGCCATTGCCTTCACCCTTTCAATCGCTTTCTTTACCGGAGGAAGCATGATGATAATTACGGTAATCAGACCTTCTCCTAAAATATAAGCATAATTATAGGCAATCGGATAAATCGCAGTCAGTGACTTCGGGAAGTTATCCGGCATATAATCCATCCAGTACAGATAGCCACCGATGGAATGACACAGGCCTCTTACGAGAATTGCCACGAGATAACCCTTTAATAATCCGTTCTTCTGCTTATTGAAGAATCCGGATAGACCTAATGCAGCAAATGCGAAGATGTAATCAAGGCACGCCTGCAGAGGGGATAAAATATAGCTTCCGCCATCCTGTACGAACTGCAGCAGACTGTAGGCGAATGCGGCCGTAAGACCGACCTTTGGTCCATACCAGTAACCGATCATGGTTACAAACAGCATGGAGCAGAGCGTGATGGAACCGCCCCAAGGCATGTTCACGATCTTAATATAAGAGGTGACAAAGCCAAGTGCCAGTGCGACTGCGGAAAAAACAAGCTGCTTGGTAGAAAACGGACTCTTTTTCTGATCCTTGTTCTCTTTGACTCTGGTGCTGATTACTGCTGTCAGAATTACGAGAACTGCAATCAGAATAATCACAGCGACCTCGCCGGCTGTTGTCAATGAGAAGTAGCCGTCTTCTTTGTTTAAAAACAGTGACATAAAAAATCCTCCTTAGACTTTTTACATCGCTAAGGAGGACATAATATGATCCTGTTATCCTGTGCTTCCTTACGCCGGTATTACCCGGTTCAAGTAGTGAGGGTTAATCTGTGTAACAGATAGTAACTGTTCAGCTTTGCCCATTCATAAGCTGCCGATTGTACAAATTGGCTAACCAATATATGTGTTTTCCGGCAACTTATTTCATGTCGGGCGTCCGCCCTATAGAAATGATTGTATAAGCTGCCCTTAGTGAGCAAGCTCCCTCGGTCATCTTGCACAATCATTTCTGCATAGCTACAGATTGCTAACAGTTCAGCCTTGCCCATTCATAAGCTGCCGGATTGTACAAATTGGCTAACCAATATATGTATTTTCCGGCAGCTTATTTCATGTCGGGCGTCCGCCCTATAGAAATGATTGTATAAGCTGCCCTTAGTGAGCAAGCTCCCTCGGTCATCTTGCACAATCATTTCTGCATGGCTGAACTGTTACAACAGATAATCTCAGCAAATGCTCCCCTAGCGAAGTGATTTGTTTATTTCGGTGATTGCACCGATCTCTATAAAAATACAACTCTTTCCGTCCGGTGTCAATCCCCTATGGAATTGTAATCTTCTTTCTCTTATTCCCTGCACACTCCACTATCAGTTTGCATCCTCATCCGCTACATTGGAATTTCCTCTCCAAGTGCAAAGGAATAAATAATCCGCTCTTTCACTTTCCTGCCGACAATACGTTCCAGGGCTTCCGTATAGTATTCCATCTGGGTATGATAACGCTTCACCAGCTCCTCCCCGGTCTTTACGGCATCGGTCTTGTAATCCATCAGAATGAGATCGTCACCCTCTTCAAAAAAAGCATCAATGATTCCCTGAATCAACACCTGCTCCTCATGTGGGAACTGCGGTTTTACGCGGTCTGCTGCAATGCCAAGTACAAAGGGCTGCTCCTTTTTGAGTTTCTGAAGGTGCTGTGCCCTTGCCATTCTCTGTGCCAGTGAGGATTGAAAAAACACCACAAGCTTTTTCACAGAAACGGCCTCGCTCCACGGCTTCTGCAACAGATCCTTCTCTACCATGAGTGCAATCTGCCGTTCCAACTCTAAAATCATGTAAGTATCTGCTCCTGATTTCTCAGATTCCTGACTCCGTTTTTCTTCCCGGTTCATTTCCTTCTTATTTTCCTCATTGTGCTTCTCTTGCTGACTCTGATCCTTATCTTGTTCCTGATTCTGCCACTGATTGGAAGCCTGTTCCCATGTCTTTGCTTTCGCCTCCACCTCCAGCACCTTTTCAAAGTCAAGCAGCTCCATCACCCGGTGGTAAGCGCTTCCGCGGTCTGCCCCGGACATTCCCTGCTCTTCCTGCATAAAAGCTGGAATATACGGCACAATTTCCTTTTCCGGAAACAATTCTCCCGCAAAATCCAGATCCATCTGTGCTTTCTTTAACTCGGAAACACTGGTCTTTGTCACCAGCTCCTTTAATCCTTCATAAGCATACCGTCGATCCATGCGCTGCTGCAGCTTTTCCTTCTGTGCAAGCTCTCCTTCTGATGCCTCTTCCCTCGTAAGCCGGTACACAAACTGTTCTCTTTGCAGAAGCTGTCCGCATTCTTCGGAAATTTCCTGCTCCTTCAGCTCTCCTTCACTGATAAACTGCGCATCAGACAATGCCGGCAGCACGAATTGCAGGAACGATCCGGCATTCAAAAGATCCGTAAAACGCATTCGGCCATCCTCGGCCTTCGTATTTTCATATAATGCAATCTGTTCCCTAAGCTTTTCTCCATCCCTGACAACTGCTGTAAGAATCAGCTTTTCCCTGGCACGCGTCATGGCAACATAAAGAACACGCATTTCTTCTGCCAGCGTATCCAGACGCATTTTCAGGGAAACCACATTTTTCTTCGTCATACGGCGCTGGATGCGAAGCTCATTGTCAATCTCATCCACTCCCATCCCCAGATCCATATCGGTCACAAGACGTCCTGTGGTATCCTGCATATTGAATTTCTTGGATAAGCCTGCCACGAAGCATACCGGGAATTCCAGTCCTTTACTCTTGTGGATACTCATAATCCGTACGACATCAGCATTTTCATCCAGAATATCCGCTTCTCCGTAATCCACCTCATACTTCGACAGCTGCTCGATGTAGCGCAGAAAATGAAAAACACCATAAAAGCTCGTCTGCTCAAAGGCAGCCGCCTTAGACAAAAGCATTTCCACATTCGCCCTTCGCTGCTCACCGCCTGGCTTTGCCGTCACATACTGAAAATACCCGGTGGTATAAATCAATGCTTCCAACAGCTTATGAATCGGCGTATAAACGGACATCTTCCGGTAATGATCCAACGTTGCTAAGAAATCCGCAATTTTCTCTTTTAACTCACCATCATAAGCCCTTAACTGATCAATCAGCGCCGCCGGCCTGCTGACTGTCACCGCATCTTCTACTGAATCATTCCCCTCTAAGGTGTTCTCTTCCGGAACATTTTCTCCTGTTTTGTCCTTATCTTCTGCATCCTTCCCTGCAATCTTCCTGACTGTCGCACCAACCCGGATTCTCGCGATCTCCTCTTCACTGAAGCCTCCAAAGTACGATTTCAGCGTCCCGTATAAGGGAATATCCTGTCTCGGATTATCAATCACATGTAGGAACTGCAAAAGCTCCCGGATCTCCGAAGCCTCAAAATACCCGGTACGGAGGCTGACATAGGCAGGGATTCCCTCCTTTTGCAGCGTCTCCTTGAACTCCTCTGCCCAGCCGGAATTCGTCCGGAGCAGAATCACCATATCCCGGTACTGTACCGGCCGCAGTGCACCGGTCTCCTTATCCGTCACCTGAAAATTCTGGTACAGTGTACGGATTTTGGCAGCAATCGCCCTCGCTTCAAAGCTGCGCACCGACTCTCCGCTTTCTTCCTCCTGCGTAAAAATCAGGTATTCCGTCTCATTCCCGTTATTTTCCGGATAAGAAGCCCCCTCATACAAAGCGGCATCCTCATCATAGACAATCCCGCCAAGCTCCTGCCCCATAATCTTCTGAAACAGGGTGTTGACTCCCTCCAAAACCTCTCTGCGGCTCCGGAAATTCTTATGCAGGTCGATCCGCTGGCAATCCGATTCTTCCTTCGTATAGGTATGGTACTTTTCCATGAAAAGCTCCGGTCTTGCCAGACGGAACTTATAAATGCTCTGCTTGACATCTCCTACCATGAAGCGGTTATTTCGTCCGTCCTGTTCTCCGGAAACCGCCGTCAGAAGATATTCCTGCACCAGATTACTGTCCTGATATTCATCAATCAGAATCTCGTCAAAGCACTCCCGGTACTCCTTCGCCGCCTTGGTCGGAACAATTTCTCCGTCTTCTTTGGTAAGCAGAATCTGTAACGCCAGATGCTCCATATCACCAAAGTCGATGATATTGGCCTCGCGCTTTTTCTGTGTAAGCATACGCTTATAGGTCAGCACCAGGGAAACAAGCTCTTCCACCATCGGATAGGCTCTCTGCATCTGCGCAAGTGCCTGTTCGGGAGATCGTAATAAAAAGTCCCCTTTCAGCTTCTCGATCTGCTTTTTCACCTCATTGCGAAGGTGTTGAGCCATGGTACGCAAAGCCGGATCCACAGAATCATCCTTTTTCGAGGGCAACCGCCCGAAGGTGATCTTCTCCATGACCTCATACTGTTCCTGATAGGTCTCCTTCTTCGAGGCCTGCTCCAACATCTCCGCTTCCCTCTCAAGGAGTTCCCCATACATATAAGGTCCTGCCGGACGCTCTGCCAGCCTGCATGCCTGCCGGAGTTTTCCTGCCAGCTCTTCCAGCATAAAGCGCACATGGGCGGTAAGATACCTGCACCACTGTGTCCCGTTCAGTTCCTCCATATCCGCAATTTTATAATCCGCCATGCAGCCCAGAAGCCAGTCCTCCGGCCAGGGATAGCTCTCTGCGAAGTCATATAACTTTTCGATATATTGCATGAGAAGCCGGTCGTTGCTTCCCCCCGTAAAATATTCCACACACTGCAGAAACTTCGGATCTGCCGAATCATATTCCTGCTCAAGCAGTTCATTTAAGGTATCCTGCTGCAACAGCTTCAGTTCTCCCTCATCTGCCACACGGAAGCCGGGATCTAACCCGATCTCATGGAAATGATTGCGGATAACGAAAAGGCAGAAGCTGTCGATTGTGGTAATCTGTGCCTTATGTAATAACGCTGCCTGCTTCTGTAAATGCTCGTTAAACGGATCCACTGCAAGCTCCCGGTCAATCGCCTGCCGGATACGCTCGCGCATCTCTGCCGCCGCCGCATTCGTAAAGGTCACTACCAGTAAGCGGTCAATATCCACCGGATGCTCTTTATTCAGAATCATCTGTATGATCCGCTCGACAAGCACCGCCGTTTTACCGGAACCGGCTGCCGCCGAAACCAGAAGATTCCGGTTTCTTAAATCTATGACCTGCTGCTGCTCCTTCGTAAAGGTTACTCCCACGCCGCTTCCTCCTTCTTATATCTGTCCTTTGTGAGCAAGCTCCCCCGGACATTTTTTGCAATCAGTTCTGCATGGCTGTTTATTTGGTTTTGTAAGCATTCAGCCATGCCATTCATAAGCTGCCGGATTCTACAGACTGACTATATTATATGCATCTCCGGCAGCTTATTTCATGTCGGGCTTACGCCCTATAGAACTGATTGCACAATCTTTCCTTTGTGAGCAAGCTCCCAAGGACATTTTTTGCAATCAGTTCTGCATGGCTGAATGCTTACGCATTTTCTCCAGTATATCCTGCTCATCCTTGAGGACATCCATGCCATGTCCGGGTTTTCTTTTTTCGAAGCCCGGTATTTTTCCGTCAAATGCACAGATTTCGCGGAACGTACAATAGGTACAGGACTCGGTATTCCCCTGCTCACAGGGATTGACCTCAATATTTCCCTGTAGGATTTCGGTTCCAAACTGGTGCATCTTCTGGTTTACATAATTCGATATCACTTCGTAATCCTGCCGGTTTACCACACTGGACCGGGCAGATAAGGAGCCGTCACTTTTGCGCTCCACCGGAATAATTGAGGATTTCGTTGCAAAGCTACCGTCCAGAAGTCCGATGACCTCCTCACTGTCGTTCACCAGTCCATTCATGCGCAGCTCCTTCAAAAGCTGATCGTTTACCTGCTCCGGACTCAGCTCTTCCTCACTTTTAATCATCGGGTCATTCACATGATAGTAAAGCAGCGCTGCCGGAACAACCTCCTTATCCAGATGACTTTTCTTCATCATTTCTGCCGCCACATTCATATAGACAATGAGCTGGAGCTGCAGGCCATAGTAAACGGCTGCCAGATCAAACTTCTTATTTCCCGATTTGTAATCAATCACCTTCACATATATGTGATCTTCATCCTCACAGGTATCCAGACGGTCAATCCGGCCCCGGAGCTTCATCTTCTCTTCCTTCGAAAGCGTAATATTCACCGCATCCAGGTTTTCCACTCTCGAAAAGCTCATCTCGAATGCCTCCGGCAGGAATTTCCCGCTCTTTAGCTGCTCCTTTAACGCCCAGATCGTCCGTTTCAGAATCCGGTACATCCGCTCAATCATGTACTGATAACGCGCAGAGCTGTAAAGAATCGTTTCGCCATACTGCATGGAACAGTTCTCCAATGCCTCCCAAAGAAGCTGTTCTCCTTCCTCCTTCGGAAAATCCAGCCAGGTATAGCCATGCTCCTTCAGGCGGTGGGAAAACACCTCTAAAACCTCATGGTAAATATTTCCAAGATCTGTATTCTCAAGCTGGAACACTTCCCGCTCCTTAAGATTCAGCCCATATTGGAGAAAGTGTGCATAAGCACACGCCGCATAGCGTTCCAGACGGCTGACACTGTTTTCCAGTACCGTTCCGTAAACCATTCTCGCAATCATCGCTCCCAGCGGCTTATGCTCATAATACTCATAGGCAGCCTGCAGAAGCTTTTCCATCTGACTGCGGAAGGCAGTATCCTCCCAGTAAATCCGGCACAGGCTGAAAAATTCCTCATCCGTCATGCCGCCCGTTCTTCCCTGTGCACGCTCGCGCAGCTCTTCTGCCACATAGGGAAGGGCATCCTTCTTTCCCATGATCCGTTCGGTTACAGACTCTTTACCCTCCATCAGATTTCCCTGATAAGCGCATGGAAAAAGAGCCTTCACTGTATCAATCAGATAAGAAGGACGGAGCGTTTTGCCATCGCTGCTGATCCGGGCATAGGACAGATACAGCCGCTCGGACGGCTTCGTCATATTCATGTATAAATACAACCGCTGCGTAAACATCTGCTGCCGTGGCGTCGGGGCCAATTCAATATCTGAGTCCTTTAAAAACTCCCGGTCAATATCGGAAATAATCCCGCCTTTGTTTGCATTCCTTGGAATGTTTCCGTCATTTACACCAAGAAATAACAGCACCTTCACCTGATTTAAGCGGGTCCGCTCCATATCACCGACAATGACACGGTCCACACCGCCCGGAATCGTTCCGACCTCAATCTCGGCAAAGCCGGAATCCAGAATATCGGCAAACTCCTGCAGAGTCATTGCTTCCTCTCTTAACAGTCCTTCAATCTGGTTAAGCAGCTCCATCACCAGCCGGTAGATCTGCGCATATTCCTTCGCCCGCTCTTCTTCTCCGTCCGCCCGGAACTGTTCCTCAAAGATAAGAAGCTTTTCCTGAATCCGTCCGGCCACAATGAACTCATACAACGCTTTCACATAGCCGGAGGCCGTTTCCTGCTTCTGCAAAAGAGGTGTCATCTGTCCGTAAAGACGCGCCCGCAGCTCATTGATCTGCTCCGTTGCATTCCTTGTAAAAAGCTCTCCCCACTTCTTTCTTCCCTTGATTCCGGTTGCCAGAATATAATTTTCGAGAAGATCCGTCTCTTCCATCGTAAAATCGGCAAGACCGCTCCGCAGATAATGAAACACCGACTCATAGCTGAAATTCTGCAGGACAATCCGCAGGGCACTCCGTATGTATTCGAGGAACGGATTCAACAGGATTCCCCGGGTCCGGTCAATAAATACCGGAATGTCATACGTTGCGGCTTCCCGTTCAAAGAAATCTCCGTAGGTTTCCAGTTCTCCTGTCACTACCGCAATATCCCGATAGCTGTAATTCTGCTCTAAAACCAGCTTTTTAATTAAAATACAGGCTCCCCGGACCTCCCCGGCAGGACTCATTGCTTCCCGGATCTGAATTGCCGGTATGGAATCCTTCTGTGACTCCTCATAGGGCTTTAAAGGATAACGGAACAGCTGTTTTTCCAGATGTGCCAGTTCCCTGCTTTCCCGGAACCTGGGCAGTCCGCCCTTTCCCAGATAAACGTCCTCTGCCTGCCGGACATTTCTCTTCTGCGCCCATTTCTGCAGATCGCGGACCGTCTTTTTACTTAAATAAAATAACTCCTGCTCTCCCATGATCCGGTAAGGGTTTTCTCCCTCGCCCAATGTTACCGACACAATCACCATGCGCGATAACTCCATGAGCTCTGCAATCAGCCGGTACTGGATCGGTGTAAAGCCGGTAAATCCATCAAAAATCACCACGCTGTTTTTCATGATCTTCGACTCATGAACCGCCCGGGATAGCAGGGCAAGCGTATCCTCTGTTGTTATAAAACGCTCTGCCACATATGTGTCAAATGCCTGATATAATGTTTTTAAATCCTTCAGCTTATAATATAACGTGCCACGGCTCTTTGAAAATTCCGCCAGCTCCCCGACACGTTCCACAGATAATCCATATTGCTTAAATTCAGAAATTGCAGATTTGATTTCATGAATATAACCGATTTTATTCAGATTCCCGGACAGAACCGGCAGCTCCTCCTTTACCGAGGAAGCTACCTTACGAAGCACCAGACTCTTGCCGGTATCATCCAGAACCGGCTTCCTTCCATACCCGGTTTCTTCAAAAATACGATGTGTAAGTCTGCCAAAGCTCAACACATCGATATTCATAATTCCACCGCCCGGACTTTCCTTTACGAGATCCATCTGCGTCTGCATGGTGAACTGATCCGGCACCAGAAACAGGAAATTACAGTCCGGATCCTTCGCCGCCATATGAAGAACGTCCTGATGAAGTCTTTTGCTTTTTCCGGAACCGGATGGTCCAAAATAAAACTGTAACGCCATGTATCCTCCTATCTCTGCTCATGCTCTGTATCTTATCTCTCTGTTACTCCTTAATGCCCTCTTCTGACTTCCACAGCAGATGCCTCCTGCTGTATGGACGCATTACAGAAACGGGATCATATCCTTAACCGAATCGAAAATAAGATCCG
>ERZ1026772.1547-NODE-1547-length-12007-cov-3.644913_pt1 | contig 12007 bp, 7 predicted proteins | sample MGYA00380124_ERZ1026772 | MGnify/ENA primary metagenome ERZ1026772 (study PRJEB33269, sample SAMEA4719760) | human gut metagenome | biome: human-associated habitat; feature: organic feature; material: feces | place: Cameroon | collected 2013-10 ...
GTGGTGATCGGCGTGCTGGCCATCGTGGTGCTGGTCTCCATCGGCCAGGGGGCCAACAGCTCCGTCACCGCCAGTATCGAGGGCATGGGCACCAACCTGATCTCCGCCACCATCAACGCCCGGCGGACGAACCCCGTCACAGCCGACGGCCTGAACGAGTTGGCGGAAAACGAAGCCATCGCCTACATTGCGCCGCTGACCAACGTTTCCGGAACGGTTAAGGCCGGCGTGAACACCTATGACGACGGGACGGTGCAGGGCACGGCTCCCGGCTACGAGCACATCCGCAACTGGACGGTGGCCGAAGGGCGCTTCCTGACCCAGCCCGACGTCGACAACCGCAGCTTTGTGGCGGTCATCGGCGCGGAGGCCGCCAGCGAAATGTACGGAACCACCCACGCTGTCGGCGAGACCTTCACCCTCAACGGCTACACCATGACGGTAGTAGGCGTGCTGAAGGCCAACGGTGAAAGCGCCAGCGGCAGCAACGATAATCAGATTCTGATTCCCTACACGCTGGCCCAGCGGCTGTCCAACTCCACAGGCATTTCCAGTTTCTACGTTTCCGCCGCATCCTCCGATCAGGTGACGCAGGCGCAGACGGCGGTGGAGGCCTATCTGGAAAAATCCTTTGAGGGCTACAATACCCGCAGCTTCGGCACGCAGTACAGCGTGTACAACCAGACGGAAATGCTCTCCACCCTGAGCGACACCACGGCCACCCTTTCCCTGATGCTGGGCGGCATTGCGGGCATTTCTCTGCTGGTGGGCGGCATCGGCATTATGAACATCATGCTGGTCAGCGTCAGCGAGCGTACCCGGGAGATCGGCATTCGCAAGGCGATCGGCGCAGCCCGGGGCAACATCCTGATGCAGTTTCTGATCGAAGCGCTGGTGGTCAGCCTGATGGGCGGTCTGCTGGGGCTGGCGCTCTCGGTAGGATTGGTCAAAATTCTGGGGCCGATTCTCGATATGACCCTGACCGTTCCCATCAACGTGGCGTGGATGGCCATCGGCTTCTCCGTTCTCATTGGCGTGGTTTTCGGTCTGTACCCCGCCAACAAAGCCAGCAAGCTCAAGCCCATTGAGGCGCTGCACTACGAGGGCTGAGGGAATCCCCCCTCCAAGCGCGCAGACAGCCGCCTGAGAGCGTCCGGGAGGACGCTTTCAGGCGGCTGAAAATTCATGGATTTCCGGGGGCTCCGCCCCGCAGGGTTCAGGCCACGGTCACGCTGCCGGTACCGACGCTGCGGGTGCTGGCGCGGTCAAAGAGGATCACGTGCTCGCCTGTGATGGACAGCTTCACCTGCTCATCCACCGCATAGTCCACCGAGCCGAACACCACGCTGGTGAGCATGGAATCGCCGCAGGCGATTCGCACCGTGGTTTCCATGCCGGTGGGCAGGGTGGAATACACCACGCCCGAAAGCGCGCCGTCCTCCCGGACGGGCAAGAACTCGGGGCGCACGCCCAGCACGGCCTCCGCGCCCAACTCGCCTACGGGCTGGCTGCTGTGGAAGACCAGCTTCCGATCCAGAGCCGTCAGCGTCACCTCTCCGCCGGAAATGGCCTCCACTCTGGCCGGAATAAAGTTCACGGTGGGGTTGCCCACGAATTCCGCCACAAACAGATTGGCAGGCTGGTTGTAGATGGTCAGCGGAGGTGCATACTGCTGCAGAAGCCCCTCGTTCATCAGGCAGACCCGGGTGGAGAGGGTCATGGCCTCCAGCTGGTCGTGGGTCACGTACACAAAGGTGGAGTTGGTATCGCTGTGCAGCCGCTTCAGCTCCGCCCGCATTTCCTGACGCAGCTTGGCGTCCAGATTGCTCAGGGGCTCGTCCATGAAGAGCACCCGGGGGCTGGGGGCCAGCGTGCGGGCGATGGCCACGCGCTGCTGCTGGCCGCCGGACAGTTCGCTGGGGTAGCGCTTTTCAAAGGCGGTGATCTTCAAAAGCTGAAGCAGCTCGTCGACCCGCGAGCGGATCCTGTTTTTGTCCCATTTGAGCATTTCCAGCCCGAAGGCGATGTTTTCATAAACGGTCATATGGGGCCACAGGGCGTAGTTCTGGAAAAGGAAACCGATGTCCCGCTTGTTGGGCGGCATATTGATGCCCTTCTGGGAGTCGAACACCGGGGTTCCGTCGATCAGGATGCGGCCGGAGGTCGGCGTTTCCAGACCGGCGATCATGCGCAGGGTCGTGGTCTTGCCGCAGCCGGAGGGGCCCAGCAGCGTTACAAAGCCCCGATCCTCAATTTCCAGATTCAGATCGTCTACGGCGACGAATTTTTCAAATTTCTTGGTTACGTGTTCCAGAATGATTTCCGGCATCGATTTCAGCCTCCGATTCCTTTGTCGAACGACGCGCCCGTCAGCTTGTTGGTGAGCGCATTGATCAGCATAATGATAAGGATAATGAGCAACGTGACGGCGCTGCCGTACTGAGCATAGCCGGTCTCGTTGAAGGAGAAGAGCATGGTGGTCAGCAGGTAGCGGGCGTAGGGCACCAGCAGGGTGAACAGCGCCACTTCACGCATGACGGAGATCACCGGCAGCAGGTAGCCGCTGAGAATGCTACTCTTCTGGATGGGGAACAGGATGCGGGTCATCCGCTTGTGCCACGGCACGCCGAAAATGGTGGCGGCCTCCTCGATTTCCGGGGCGATCTGAAGCATGCTGTTCACGCCGCTGCGGGAAGCAAAGGGCAGGAACTTGACCGACGCGACTAGCACCAGCAGGCCGAAGGTGCCGTACAGGAACTTGAAGTGATCCCCTGTGGCGACGGCCAGATAGATGGTGCCGAACGCCATGGCGGGCATCAGGTAGGGGAAGAAGGCCAGACTTTCCACCATCCGGGCCAGACGGGTGCCCCGGCGGCGCACACAGGCGTAGCCGATCAGCATACCGCTGGTGCCGACCACCATCGAAACCGTCAGCGCCAGCAGCACCTGCCGTCCGACGGCCTTCCACATGGTGGGGTTCAGCAGGATACCGGCGATCATGCCGGTCTCATAGGCGGAATCCTCCGTGCCGATCCAGAAGTGGAGCGTCATGTTGCTCAGGCTGTAGTTGCCGGGCTGGCGAATCACGCTTTCCAGCGCGAAGGAAACCAGCGGCACAATGGCAAAGAACGCCACGAAGACGATCAGCAGGATGGAGATGGGCAGGTTGGCCTTGCGCAGCTTCACCAGCGAAACCTGACCGCTTTTGCCGGTGACGGTGGTAAAGGACTTGCGCTTGCCGGTAAACCACTGGTTGATGCCCAGAATCAGGCAGCCCAGCAGAATGGACACAAAGGCGATGATATAGCCCTGTCCCTGATAGCCCGCCTGAATCAGCGCCCGCATTTTGGTGCTGAGCGTGTAGCATTTGACCGCCGAGCCCAAAAACACCGGAACCGTGTAGGAGCTGAAGCCGCTGGAGAAAATCAGCAGGAAGGTGGACAGAATGGCGGGCATGACGATGGGAATCGTAATGCGGCGGATGATGGTCGCCCGGCTGGCCTTCAGGATTGTAGCGCTTTCCTCCAGCGTGGCGTCCATGTTTTTCAGGATGCCGCCGATGAGCAGATAAGCGAAGGGCGAGTAATGCAGCCCCGTCACCACGATCATGGGGAACAGGCCGTACACGAACCATTCCGGCATACATACGCCGAAAAGGGATTCCACCATGCCGATATTGCCTCCGCCCACCCGGCTGTTCTGAAACATATTCGTCCAGAAAAGCGCCAGCGTCCACGCGGGCATCATATAGGGAAAGACAAACACGGCGGAGATGAATTTTTTGCACTTGAGGTCGGACCGGGTGATGAACCACGCCACGCTGCCGCCTACCAGAATGCCCAGCAGGCCCGCGCCCATGGCGACGATGAAGGAGTTGCCCAGCGGCTGCCAGAAGTTGACATAGCTCCAGTCGTCGCCCTTAAACAGCTTGGCAAAGTGGTTCAGCGTCCACGTGCCCACGGGCAGGCGCATCAGCTTCTTTTCCGTGCCCAGATGGACGGTGAACATGTTGGATAGCATGGTAATCAGCGGCAGCAGAGACAGCAGCGTCAGCACCAGCAGGAAGAAGACCAGCAACAGATTGGCGGGCTTGTTCACAAAAGCCCGCAGGCGATAGCGCAGCGGTTCACAGGTCAGATCGCGCTGTTGGGGTCGTTTCGTCATATTTTTTCTCCTGTATGGTCGTTACAAAACAGGGGGATGCTCCACGAAGCATCCCCCTTGTCATCAGCGGTGGTCAGCCTACGCGGGTCGCGATGAACTCGTACACATCCACATAGTGATCGTAGATGTATTCCAGATCTTCAAAGACCAGACGGGTGGACCAGTACTCGTAAGGCTCGTCCTTCAGGCCTTCGGGCTTGAGGATGGTCTTGTTGGGAGAGTAGTAGCCCTGACTGGAGTTCCAGCTCTTTTCGCCGGCGAAGCCCGGCTCGGTGAGCAGGTAGTTGATGAACAGAGCGCTCATGTAGGGGCAGTCGGTATCCTTGCACACCGTGGCGTAAATGGGATACATGAAGCCGGAGAAGCAATCCACCTCGTTTTCAAACTGCAAAACGGTCAGGTTGCCCCGGTCCGCCTCGTCCACCTTGCGCAGCTTGGAGAACACGAACAGGCCCAGATTGCCGGGAGTGCCGCTGGCAATGCCGGTGGCCATCTTGCTGGCGCTGGTGTAGGTATAGTTCACGTTCTTCAGGAAGCCGTCGATCCACTGGTAGGCGGGAGACTCGAACCCGTTGGCTTCCCAGGCCTTTCCATAGTAGGCCTCATAGGCCCTGCTCAGCTTTTCCGTCCACGCGGGGCTGGTGAGCATGATCAGGAAGTTGATGTTCACGGTCTCCTTGGTGGGATCCTTGAAGAACACCTTATCCTTCCACTTTTCCTCGGTCAGCTCCCACACGTTGGTCAGGTTGAGGGAACCGTTGCCGTTGTGGTAGATGAAGAGGGAATTGATGAAGGTCACGATGGCGGGCTCCTGATTGATCTCGTCCACGTCGGCCTTGAGGGCCTCGGGGAAGTAGGAATAGGTCAGGCCCTCGTCCAGCAGATAGGTCTTCAGGTCGGGGCCGTTCTGGGTCAGAACCACGTCGGCGGAATCCTTCACGCCGCTGCCGATGGTGCTGGTCAGAATGGTGTAGGTCTCTCCGTCGTCGATTTCCGCATAAACGACCTTGCCGTTCAGCTCGGGATAATCCTTCATGAAGTTGTTGGCAGCCTTTTCCGCAAAGCTGGTGGTGGAATAGAAATTCAGCTGACCGCCGGCGGCGGCTTCTTCCTTCGCCTTTTCGTACAGCTCCTCATTGGTCATCCCGGCGGCGGCCTTCAGCGCTTCCTCCACCGTTTCCGCGCTGGCAGCGGCGCATAGTCCGAGCGTCAGCGTCAGTGCGAGCAGCAGGGCCAGAATTCGTTTCATGGTGTTGCCTCCCCTGTTTGTTCTTTTTTAGCGCAGCTTACCTCTACGCTTCATTTCCCGTTTATTATATCCGCATCATGTTATGTTTGTCAAGAAAGTGTCAAATTTAGGTCAAATGGCGATGAATCGGTCGAATTCAAAAAGCAAAAGGGGCGCGCTGCAAGCCTCATTTTGCAGCGCGCCCTTTGCCTTTATTTTCCGTTTTCCAGCAGCTCCTGCAGCCGGGCAAGGCCCAGCTCGTCATACTGATAGACGGCGGTTTTCCATACGTTGTCCGGCAGATCGTCCAGACAATAGGGCGTCGCCATGGCGGCGGCGATCACCTGTGCGCCGGACGCGGCCAGCGTCCTGACCTGCTCCATCACCCGGGGCAGATCGGGCTGGGGGCTCAGACAGGCCACCACCGTGCGGCCTTGGCAGGAGTGAAAGCCCGCTTCGTCCAAAAGAAGCCCTCCGAAGGTTCCGCCGAAATGCCTTGACAGCCGTTCGGGGCCGCACAGGGCCAGCTGGTCGCTGGCATAAGAAGCGGCCCGGTTGCTGCAGCCGAAGAACAGCGTGTTTTCGTCCATGGCGGGCAGGGGCTTTCCTGCCGGGGAGTGCAGCACCTTCACCGCCTGCCGGAGGATGCTTTCCGCAATGGCCCGGTGCTCAGGACAGCCGATCACCGCCGGGTCCGTCAGAGGCAGGACAGCCTTGCGGCGCTTCACGTCGGCAATGCGGCGGTAGGATTCCTGCGCTTCTTCCATCGAAAGCCGTCCATCCTGCATGGCCTCCACGATCAGCTCCGCCGCCTCCCGCTGGAAGGCCTCGGTGTGGCAGATCAGCGTCATATCCACGCCCGCCTGCAGGGCCATTAGCGCGCCCCGGGCCGAGCCGAACTGACGCTTGATCGCGTCCATCTCCATGCAATCGGTGACAATCAGGCCCTCAAAGCCCATCTTCTCCCGCAGAAGGCCGGTCATGACCTTCCGGGAAACGGTGGAGGGAATACGCTCCGGCTCCAGTGCCGGGAAGACCACATGGGCGGTCATCAGTGCGTCGATCTTTTCCTCAATCGCCCGGCGGAAGCTGACCAGCTCCACCCGTTCGATTTCTTCCAGAGACTTGTTCACCACAGGCAGCCCCAGATGACTGTCCGTTTCCGTGTCGCCATGGCCGGGGAAATGCTTGCCGCAGGCGATCACGCCCGCCTCCCGCAGGCCGCGGGCATAAGCCGCGCCGAAGGCCGCTACCTTCTCCGGGTCGCCGCCGAAGGAGCGCACGCCGATGACCGGGTTCTTCGGATTGGTGTTGCAGTCCAGAATGGGCGCGCAGTTGAAATTCACGCCCACGGCCCGAAGCTCCTGACCGATCATGCGGCCCACGCGAAAAGCATTTTCCGGGTCGCCGGTGGCACCCTGCGCCATAGCACTGGGCGAAACAGAACCCAGCTCGCCCAGACGGGACACCGTGCCGCCTTCTTCATCCAGCAGGATCATGGGCGGCAGACCCGTCTCCATGCGGATCAGGCAGTGCAGGAACACGCACAGCTCCCGCAGCTGCTCCGCGCTCTGAATATTGCGGCGGAACAGGATCACATTGCCGATCTTGCAGTCCCGGATCAATTTCTGAAAGGATTCGGGAACCGTGTAGCCCTCAAAGCCCGCTACCAGACGCTGACCCGCCAGCAGCTTCATTCTTTCATCGATCATCGTATTTTCTCCTTGCTCCGGCCCTTACAGCCGATCCAGAATCTGACGCTTGGCATAATCCTCGATGCCGAAGCAGGTGGCGTGATCCACGCGGATCTTTGCGCCCCGCACCACGCTCAAAGCCTCGTAATAGCGCAGGTACTTGAAGCTGGTGGAATGCTCCGCCAGCCAAAGCTCCTTAATGGCCTCTTTCCACACAGGAAAGGCCTCCGTCACATCGAAATAATAGTAGGGCTTGAAGCCGTCCGCGTCCTCCCAGTTTTCGGCGTACAAAAATTTGGTGATGGGCGCCCGGGGCAGTTCGTGTTCGAAGGTGGGCAGCGACGCATAGAAAATGGCGTTGTCGGTGATGCGGCTGGCGGCCATATGATCCTTGTGCATACTGTTTTTCCAGTGGTACAGCACGGCATTGACCTGATATTTGCGCATCAGGGTCGCCAGCGCCAGTTCCTGCTCTTTGGTATCGTACAGCTCGCCGTCGGGCGTATCCAGCACGATGGATTCGCCGCCGATCTTTTCCGCAAACTTTGCCGCGCATTCCACATTGTACTTACGAAAGTCCGGGGTGGTCCATCCTGCGGGCGTACCGCGCTCTCCCGCCGTCAGGTCGACGATCACGACCCGATCGCCCTGCATGGCCTGTTTGGCCAGCAGCATTCCGCAGGTCAACTGTGCATCACCAATGTGCGCCCCCACCGCCATGATGGTCTTAGCCATAGGATCTCCCTCTTTCCGAGTTTTCACTAATATAACGTCTTTTCCTGAAATAACTATTTTATCTAGTTTTCAAAATATAACAGATCGTTTATTTCCTGTCAGCGGTCAGAAGGTGTCCGCCACGGGCGTATGCCACGGCAGAGGGAACCATCCCCGGGGCGCGCGATCCTGCAGATCAAGCGCAAAGGGGCTCAAAAGCAGCTCGTGGATTTCCCGATGGGTCAGTTTCCACGGATCCTCGCCGCCGTCCGTCACGCAAACCGCACCGTTCTTCACCGTTACGGTAATGGTCTGGCCGTCCGCTTCCAGCGCCAGTTCGCCGTCCGCCAGCGGCGTATAGCGTCCCTTGAGGGTCAGCAGCGCTTCGATCACGGGACGGTAACGCAGAATGTGAATCTTCTCGCAGGGGGTCAGATTCATGCCCTCGGCATATCGGCTCAGGCAGGCCAGCAGCGGACGGTTCCAGCCGGGAATGGTCACAGTGAGACGTTCCAGCCCGTTTTGCAGGAACCAAGCCTTCACCAGTGCGTCCGGCCCGAAGCCCTCCTGCGCCACCAGCTCGGAGACCGAGGTTTTTTCCCCATTGGCCACCAGATACCCGGCAAATTGTCCGTCCTTCCGGGCCGCCCACGCGCCGCAGGTGTAGGACGCGGCAGCGGCGGCAAAGCCGAAAGGCTTCCGATCCACCCAGCAGGGCTGACTTTCCTGCAGCTTCAGTGCAAGGGCTTCTTCCTCGCTGCCGGGCTGGACGGGCGTGAAGGAAAATCCTTCCGCATCCACCTCCGCCATGGCTTGTCGGACGGTATAGGGACGGAAGTCGGCGTGGTATTCCAGCCCGCCCGATTCATAGCCGAAATAGGCGTACCGCTGCCGCCGACCGCCCAGCATGGAAATATCCGTCCCGTTTTCCCGCATCCGGGTCAGGGACAGCTCCATCAGCTTTTTCATGTGTCCCTCGCCCCGGGCCTGGGGATGAACGCTGACCGTGCCAACGTAGCCGGTCTTCAGTTCGAGCTTCCCTACGCGCATCACGCCGGGCAAAGTGGCGATCATGCCGCGAATGCCCTGCTCGTTCACCGCCAGCAAATGATGTTCCGCGCAGTTCCGCTCTTTGGCGTATTCCTTGGGGATCAGGGTCTCAAAATCCGTTTTTTCGCCGTCCATGGAAAAAACCATGCTGCCGAAAAACGTCAGCGCAGCCTGTTCCTCCGGCCTTGCGACGCGATATTCCGTCATAAACGTTCCTCCTTGCAGAAAGGACTTTTTCAGTAATACATTACATCATTCGAAGGCAAAAGGCAATGACGATTTTCGCTATTTGTCCGGCAAAAATAGCACTTGTCTCATCTGGCCAGAAGTGCTATACTATTTGTCCCTTTGTTGACTGAAGGAGAAAACCTCTGCGTCGCCGCATGTTTGCCGAAAAACAGCTTCCGCCAAAGAAGGCGGTCGTTTTTCGTTTCCCGGCGACCCCTTGCATCTCTTTTTTCCTCTGAGCGCCGCCCGCGTCCCTATCCAGCGCGGCTTTCTGCCCGCCGGGCGCGGCTGCGAACCGCCCATGAATGGAGAGCGCTGCATCCTATCAAAGATGCGGAGGTAAATCTCTTTATGGAAACGGCTACGCTTTCTCCTCAAGAATGGACAACCGAAAAACAACATCTGGCTGAAACACTGCAGATCGTCGTGAACGAACGGAAAAAGCTGGAAAACGATCTGGGTATTGTGGACGGCAACGACCGGCTGATCCAGGTGCTGGACGACGGCAGCACGGACGCGGCGGTGCAGCAGTTCATCATCAAGAACAAGCTGCGCAGTCTGCACCAGCTGCGTCTAAGCAGCCGTCAGCCCTATTTCGCCCGGCTGGACTTCACCCCGGACCCAGGCGCGCCGGTACTGGGCCACTTGAAGGACGGGGAAAAAAGCTCCATCTATCTGGGCCGTTGGGGCGTGCTGGAAACGCCCTCCTATCAGGTGCGGGTGGCGGACTGGCGCAGCCCGGTGGCCAACCTGTACTATTCCGGGCAGATCGGGCGGGTCAGCTACGAAGCGCCCGACGGCAAGGTCGAGGGCGAACTGAGCCTGAAGCGCATGTTCACCATTTCGGACGGGCAGCTGGAGGACATGCAGGACACTGGGCTGGCCGGGCAGGAAAAATACCTGGCTGACGCGTTGAGCCAGATGACTTCCGCCCGTCTGCGGGAAGTGGTCACCACCATTCAGGCGGAGCAGAACACGGTGATCCGCTTCGACGCGTTTTCGCCCCTGTGCGTACAGGGCGTAGCGGGCAGCGGCAAGACCACCATCGCCCTGCATCGCATGGCCTGGCTGCTGTATCAGCTGCAAAAAACGGTGCTGCCCCAGCAAATGCTGATTTTGGCTCCCAACCCGCTGTTTTTGAGCTACATCAGCCGAGTTCTGCCCGATCTGGGTGTGGATGACGTGCGCCAGACCACCTTTCCCGGTCTGTGCCGGATGCTGATGGGCAAGCGGATGCCCAAGCTGATGGACAGCGCCCGTCTGTCGGAGCGGCTGCAGATGGACAAACGTCAGCGGGATGCGCTGGACAACGTGCTGCGCCGCAAGGGCGCGCTGTCTCTCCGGGCGGAACTGGCGGAATTTCTGACGGTGTGGGAGCGCCGCTGTCTGCCCAAGGAAGACGTGAAATTCCTGAGCCGGACGCTGATGACCCGTGGGGAGATCGAACGGTATTTCTGGAAGGAATTTCGGCATTTCCCGCTGGAAGGCCGGGTGCAGGAAGTCTGCAAGGTGATGAAGAAGCGACTTGCCCGCGTCTGCGAGGAAACGCAGGCGGCCTTGGAGCGCAAGGTGGACGAAATGGTGCAGAAGCTCATGCGCACCGTAGCGGACTGCCCCGGCCGCCGGGCCCGGGCGCGGCTGTATTATGACACCCGGGATCAGCGCATTCAGGAGCTGAAAGACCGGCAGAAAGCCTTTCTCAAGGAGTTCGACGGTCTTTGGGGTTCCATGGAGCTTTTGAACGTCTACGGCGCTTTCTGGGAATGGATGGCGGAAAAGGAGCCTGCCAACGAGCCGGTGCTGGAGGCTACCCGTCCGGCGTTGGCTAAGAAGCAGGCACAGGCCGAAGATCTGCCCGCTCTGCTGATTTTGGCGCAGGGGCTATATGGCCTCGCCCGGCTGAGCATTCGTCAGGTGGTGGTGGACGAAGCACAGGACGTTTCCCCACTGGAGGTGCGCGTTCTGCGGGAACTCACCCACACGGACGCCTTTACGCTGGTGGGCGATCTGTGTCAGGGCATTTACGGCGACGAGGGCATCCGCAGCTGGGAGGATCTGAGCGCTGGCATTTTCGAAAAGCCAGTGACCGTCACCCGGCTGGGAACTGCCTACCGCAGCACGGTGGAGATCATGGAGACGGCCTTCTCCGTCATTGCCCGGCACCCCGTGGCGGGCGAGGGTGCGGCCCGTCCGGTGGAGCGTCACGGCGAAAAGCCCTTCCTTCTTTCGGTAAAAGCCCCAAAAGAACGCCCTGCCGCCGCAGCGCGTGCCATCCGTAGCTGGCAGGGCGAGGGATTTGTGAATATCGCCGTCATCGTCAAAACCGGCAAGGCCGCCGTTCAACTGCAAAAAGCGCTGGTGAATCTTGGATGCGATGCAAAGCTGGTGCGTCAGGGGGACGATAGCTTTCAGGGCGGCGTACAGGTCATGGACGCCTCCATTGTCAAGGGATTGGAATTTGACTGTGTACTCATTGCCGACGCGGAAGCGGCCAGCTATCCCGACGAGCGTTTCTATGCCAAGCTGTTTTACGTGCTTTGCACCCGTCCCCTGCACCGGCTGGTTTTCGTCAGCGTTGGGGAAAAGACAGTGCTGCTGCAGGATGCGGATTTAAGAGAAAGAGAATGAAAGGGCAGAGGGAGGTGGAAAGCCCATTCCTTGCAGCGGTTCTGTCGTAAAGGAATCCCCTACTGAGGGATGATGCTCCGACTCTACAGGACGCTTTTTGGCAGGGCGGCCCGAAGGGGTGCAGGGGGCGAGCGGAAAGCCCCCTGCAAGCATCAATATACGCCAACTTGGCCGGAGGCAGTCCCTAGGCGGTGTTTGACGCGCCGACTACGGCGCGGACGGTGGGGCTGCCGCCCCGAGGGGGATAGTACTTTCTTTCGAAGCGAAAGAAAGTACCAAAGAAAGCACGCGGCACGGCGAC
>ERZ1026772.1548-NODE-1548-length-11995-cov-11.067085_pt1 | contig 11995 bp, 14 predicted proteins | sample MGYA00380124_ERZ1026772 | MGnify/ENA primary metagenome ERZ1026772 (study PRJEB33269, sample SAMEA4719760) | human gut metagenome | biome: human-associated habitat; feature: organic feature; material: feces | place: Cameroon | collected 2013-10 ...
CCGGTGCAAGGTGAGTGAGAGTTCCTTGCACCGGCTATTTTTTATGTGGTTTAAAGGTGTTGGATAGCTTTACTTACTCTGTAATCTGCTTTGTGCTATAATTAAAAATAGCAGGAAAAAATTTATATATAAAGCGTTTGTTGATAGGAGAGTAACTATGGCTACAGTAAAAACACAGGCGCACTGCCTGCTGGCCGGTGCAGCAGCTGCCGCTGTCTGCGCCTGGCCTTGGGCGCAGGGCAGTTTGGCGGCTGATTTTATACATCATACGGCATTGGCTGCGACGATTGGCGGCTTGGCAGATTGGTGGGGTGTGACGGCCCTGTTTAAGCGTCCGCTCGGTATCAATGCGCCCGGCACCGATGTATTGCGCAATAATTATGAACGATTGACAACAGGCTTAGCGGATTTTGTGAGCAATGACCTGCTGACAGCGGAAAATGTTATGCAGGCTGTCGGCAGGGAAAATTTTGCCAAGCTGCTGTTGGCACATTTTGCGCAGCAGCAGAATGTGGAGCGCCTGTGGCAGACGGTACGTCCGTTGGCGCAGCATGCGCTTAGGTCGCTCAATACAAGGCAGGCAGAACAGCTTTTGCTTTCGGAGCTGCCTAAGTATATTGCCAGTCTGCGTATTCCGGAGATTTTGGTGGACGCGCTGCAGAAGGCTGTGGCCAACGGCAGCTTTAACGGTATTTGGCAGCTGCTGACGCAGGAGGCCAAGCATATTCTGCATAAGCCGGAATTTACTGCTTTGCTGGAAGGGCTGACGCAGATGGCGGAGGAAGAATACAATAAGGACAGTCTGCTGCGCAATTTATTTGTGAGCGGGCAGGCAGCTAAGCTGGCACCGCTTTTTGTACAGGAGCTGGAAAAGGCTTTGGATGCCTTGGCAGATCCTGACAGTGAGCTGCGGCGGCAGATTGATAACTGGCTGCTGGCACGCATGGAGGATTATCGTCATGATATCGCTTTTGCGGACTGGCTCAACAGCAAGCTGTCACAGCTGGCAACAGCGAAGGCACTGGCCTTTAAGGAGCTGCTGCAAACGCAGGACGTAGATATGTTATTGACTCTGCTGCAAAAGAGGCTGCAGCTGCTGGCTGACAGCGAGACGGAGCAGAGCAGGCTGGACGGTGCGTTGAAGGAGCTGCTGCTGCAGGCCTTGGCAATGCAGCATGATACGGTATATGATTTGGTTTTGGCTAAGCTGCATAGCTATGACAGGGATGAACTGATTGCAAAAATGGAGCAGCGCGTGGGCGATGATTTGCAAAATATCCGCAAGAGCGGCACCTGTATTGGTGGTTTGATGGGAGCAGTGCTGTTTATTATTGCGACGATGGCAGAAAGGCTGGTGGGGTAGGATGAATAGCCTGAAAAAACATTGGACATATGCAGACAGTGCTTTTCTTGCTTCCGGTGCAATCTATCTGCTTTTCTTATATCTCAGGCTGCATTATGCCGGGCTGTACATGGGACACTTCGGCGAGCTTAAGTGGGATTGGCTGATTTTGGGTTACTATATGGCGGAAGCGGCGCTGATTGGTAGCTTTGCGGATTGGTTTGCCGTGACTGCTGTGTTTAAGGTGCCCTGGATATGCCGTCTGCTGCCGTTTATGGCCAAGCATACGGCGATTTTGCCGCGTAGCAGTGATGGTTTTGTGCGTGGCTGCGGTCAAATGGTACAGCAGGAGTTTTTGACGAAAAAGGCCTTGCTGCTGCAAAAAAAGCAGCTGGTAATTCTGGATAAATTTATAGTTTATCTGGAAAAGCCGGAGAACAAGGCGCGTTTGCAGGGGTTGCTGACCAATTTTGCCGAAGGCGTTCTGCATAAGCTCGATACGCAGGCTTTAAGCAGGCAGCTTGAGGGTAAAATAAAAACAGCCTTGGCTGACGTAGAAGCCAACGAACAGCTTGATAAGCTGTTTAAAGCCTTGGCTGCACAGCGTAGGGATGAGCAATGCTACGAATGGCTGCTGCAGCAGCTGGTAGCACTGGCGGAATCTTCTGCTATCAGAGAGCGTGTTCGCCGAGAGCTGCAAAAGCAGGTGGAAAAGCGTGGCAGCGAAGGCTTGTGGAGCAGTATTAAGCTGTGGGCTGCCCAAAAGCTGGATGTTATTAATGTTGATGATGCAACAGATGCCATTTGCCGTGCCTTGGTGGGAACTGCTCACCGTCTGCAGGATGATGAGCAGTGGCGCTCTTGGCTGTATGCACAGCTGCAGCGTGTTGCAGGCAGTGTTTACGGTACAGAGGCGTGGCGTGAACTGGTGCAGTCACTGCAGAATCGTGCTTTGCATGATATTTCTCTGCAGTCTGCCTTGAAGCAGCTTTTGGATAATATGATTAAGGCTCTGTGCCGTCCGCTTGCGCAGGAAGGGAGCGCGGCAGCGCAGCCGACGATTCTGCTGCAGGCTGTGCAAGAGGCGTTGGAAACTATTGAAACGGATTTACGTTCCGACGCACAGTTTAAGGCTAAGGCAGAGGCGTATTTGCAGCATATACTTGGCTTAGGCCTGCTGCAGGCTCAGACAATGCTGGGCGATATTGTGGAGCGAATTTTGCAGGCAATGGCCGATGAACGTTTGACAGAGATGGTACGCAGTAAGGTTAATACCGATATGCAGCGTATTCGCCTTAACGGTACGGTTATGGGTGCCTTTTTGGGAGCAATTTTCTATCTGCTGAAATGTGCATGGTAGGGAAGGTCATTGATAAAGCACCGTATGCATTGTCATTTTCAATACAACCTAAAAGTCTGATGATAAGCACTAAATGCATTATCATCAGACTTTTTTATGTGAGCACAAACAAAAAAAGCTCCAAGCCAAAGGCTTGAAGCTGATAAGCATAAATGGAGCGGGTAACGAGAATCGAACTCGCGACACTCAGCTTGGGAAGCTGATGTTCTACCGCTGAACTATACCCGCAGATAAAAATACCATAACGCTATTATATACTATAACGGGTAAAGTTGCAAGTATGAGGCAGTGCCGAGGGATTTGCAACGAGCAATTGTAGTTGTCAGAAAAACTTTAAAATTTTTTCGAGAATACTGTATACAAAAGACTGATAACACCTAGCTTTTACTGTACAGACACTATATATAGTATTTTTGCTAGTGTTTTTTATAGCTTTTGTACTACGCTTTTCCCATTCCACAAGAAAATAGTATCAAAACAGTATCAACAGAAAAGGCCGCCAGCGTAAAAATTGGCGGCCGTGTATTTAAACAAACATAATGCAAAAAGTAAAGTAAACGTGATTTTATATATACAGACTATATACACCGCTATAAAATAAACGCATGATTTATAACGTGTATAATCAGTGTTATAATATGCAAAATAACTGTATAATAACACACTGTATATACGAGAACAAACAGAAAATAATAATTTTACGTCCGATAATACACGTTAAGTTAAATATGCCGTGCACCCACGTTCATTATATAGACTATATAGAACACAGAGAATATATATAATAGAAGAAACTAGCATAGCACCGGAAACTTTGCGCTGCTGCCTTCACCATTAGTTATTAGTCATTCCGTTTTACTGAATTTTTTTCGATAAAAGTATATAATAATTGATATAGTGGTATTATCAAAATAAGCTAAAAACTGTATTTTAATATATTCAGAAAGAAGGGGAAGCATGAATGTAACAGAAGTCAAAAGCAGGCTGGAAAGTTTGCGCTGGAGCCTGGAAGAAGAAAAGACCTTTACGGAACTTATCGCCTGGACAACTAGGGAAAAGGCTAGCGTGCCTATATTGAGAAGCTGCCGGAACCTAGATAAGTATATAGCTTATATGCAGCTGAAGAAGGCAGCGTGCCGCCAAAGCCGGGAAGAACACAAGCGCTTGCTAGACCTTGTCACTGATGACGCAGCGCGTCAAGTGCTTTATATGCGTTATGAACAAGGCTGCACAGCAGAACGCACGGCCGAACTTCTTTGCTATTCGCTAAGTAGTGTATTTAAGCTGCAGCGCAAGGGAATTGAAGAAATAGCTGCACGAACTCCGAAAGAACTCCGAAAGAACAGTGAAAGAGTGCCGGAACGCCATAACTTAAAGGCCACGAACAAAGAGCGAGCAAAGAGCTTGAAGCAAGAACGAACCTAGAGAGAACCACGAGAAACGGCACCTGCAGCCGTTAAAATTACATACTGCGTATACCGAAAAGGGCGCCCCACAAAAACAGGCGCCCTTTTTATTTTTGCTTATCGTTTGCAGCTACAGAAGCACTATTATTTTTTATCTGCTGAAAGTATTGGAGTGTATCAGACAAGGCAGTTTGAAAAGCCTTGTCTGATATATTAGAGCTTGCGAACCAATCTTCTAAATGCAATGGAGAACCACCGGACGGAAATATACACTCATGGTATAAAAACGTCAACGGCTGGAAAAGCTGCCTTGCGTATTGATTAGCAGCATTTTCACCCATACCAGCCAGGCAGAAGCGATAAGCAAGAAGGCGTTCTAACACATTATAAAAACAGGTATGAGCGCGCAAGATTGCAAAGGAACTAATAACAGCATAGATTAGCTGGCCGAAATTCCATTCGCGAGATTGCCTTATAAAATATTCAACGTATATAGCAACTTCTTTATCTTGAACGGCTTTAATAGTGCTACGTATTAACGTATCATTTTTAGGATTTCTTGCAAAATCAATATAAGTTGCTGAAATTGTATCGCCAGCACCGCGCAAAGTTGCTGGTGCTTCATCCTCATAAAGTAAGGCAGTTAAGGGAATATCTAAAATACTTGCCAGCTTCACGCGCTTTTCAAAAGGGATAACATTGATTTTAGCTAGCTCATAATCTGATATAGCCTTTTTAGTTACTGATAACATTTTCCCTAATTGTAATTGTGTAATCTTTTTATTTTTTCGTGCAGTATGTATTTTTTGCCCTATAAGCTGCTTTTCCTCAAGCGTTGACATAGTAACCACCCTTTTTATCTTTTAGCTCATTATAACAAAGAAGATGCACAGCGTACAGTAAAAAAGCAAATTACCGAAAAAGTTACTTGACACGTTACTAACTTTTGTTGTATTATGTTGGCATAAAGTAACGTAATACGTTACTTTAGTTTGAATGACGAAAGCGAGGTGAAAGCATGGACGTTCTGTTATTCAAGTATTTAGCAGCTAAAAACGGCGATACAATGCGCGATGTTGCAAAAGCTATTAAGGTAAGTACTGCAACCATAAGCAACAGACTGACCAGCAAGCGCGGCGACTTTACACGCGCTGACATTCAGACGCTGAAGGAACGCTGGAAGCTGACGCCGGAAGAAGTCGTCAAAGTTTTCTTGCAGACCGACGCAAAACCGGAAATTTAAGCAGCGCCCTACCCTACCTGTGTTACCAGCACCTGGAACCCCACCACCTACCAACCACCACAAGAGCACCAATCGAAAGCCGCTGCTGCTACCAACAGCAAGGCACTACCACAGCGCCGCATTTACCCCACAGAGCGCACGAAAAGAGCAACAGGCATAATCTTATGCAATGGCAAGAACAGGCGCTGAAAACTGATTACAGAAAGCCGAAAGCGAGGTGAAAACATGGAACAGATGATGTACACCGCCGATGATGTTGCAACCATGCTGCAGGTTAGAAAGTCGAAAGCATACCAGGTTATTGCAAGCCTCAACAAAGAGCTGAAAGACCTGGGAAAGCTGACTGTTCGCGGCAAAATCAATAAGCGCTATTTTGAAAAAAAGTTAGAGGTGTAGAACATGGCAGCTAAAAGCAAAAACAGCTCAACGGCAACCATAAAAACGCCGTTGGGCGTGGCAAAGATGCAAAGCGTGCTTTTTAAGCAGTTGCTGACCGAAAGAACAATAGCAAAGCTAAGTCATAAGACCTGCGAGAAAGTGACACCCTACAGACAAGGCCGTTTAGACGCGCTGGAAACCATTCTTGATGCTTTAGACCTTTTACAGGCCTTTAATGAGTGGGAACAGCTGCAACGGCAATTACGCCAGGGGCACGCAGTCAAAGGGGCATAGCATGAAAGCAAAGGACGAACTAGCAAGCCTAAAACGCGACCTTGCAAGAGCTTACAAACTTATTGACAGAATAAGGCCGTTAGCAGTAAGCCGCAAGGAAGCAGCGCTATTTAATGGCGTGCTGATTGTAGCCGTATGGCTAGTAAAAAAATATAAAATTGAGGTGTAGAACAATGAGAACCACAAGAACAGTTAAACGCTTAAATTATGCGCGTGCCGCTTTTTATGTATATCTGCTGGCTATGATCGCATTTGTTATGACCAACGCTGCAGCAAAATTTGCGGCGCTGAACCGCTAAGGAAGGAGCAAAGAACCATGATAGACGCTGAAGAACTGCCGTCGATAGCGCTGGCGGTAAAATTAGGCGATGAAGTCACCTATTCCGCATTATGCCGCTTGCATGAAATAGGCAAAAGCGTAAAACCCTGCAGGTGGGGGGAAATGTCCTTGCTTGCGCATCAATCAGCTGCAGCCGCTGCCGGATATGTTGCCGGTGTACGCCACGAACGTAAACGCCAACGCAAAAAAGCCACCAGCAAACCGCCTGCACCCGGAAACATCACAGGGCAGGAAATGGAGCTGCTGGCAGCGTGGCGAATGATTGGCGATGCAGACAAAAAGCTGATTTTTAAAATGGCTAAGTATTGGCAGAAAGAAGCACAAAAGGAAAAAGCCGCCAGCGCTGGAACGCCGACGGCTTGAGTAAAACAGTTATTTCGTACCACCGATATAACCTTTTACTGTATTTTACCACAGACACAGGCAGGCCGCAAGTTAAAAAAGCGGCCTGCTGCTATATAGGGGGAAAACATGGATAAAGCAGAATTTGAACTTATAGCCAAAAGCGTACAAGCAGCAAGTGATGATCGCAGAGCCGCGGCCGTCCTTGCGTATGCTTTTGATGAACCGCCGGGCGAAAAAAGCAAAGACCGCTGCTGGATAGAATACGCCGCCGCTGCCGCATTGCTGCACGCCCTGGAAGAAGCAACGCCGGACAAGGCCACGCGTAAAAGCCTGCTGCAGGCAGCCGCTAAACATATTTTAGCAGATTTTTTGCCGATTATTGCACCCGAAGAAGCAGAAGCCTTTATAAAAGCCGCCGCTGAACTGCTGGCAAGCGTACCCACGCCGGAAACGCTGACCGCCGGGAGCATCAAAAAAAGCGTGCACATGATACCAAAGGCGGTAAGCGTGCTGCCAAAAATACCCATTGCACCCAAAGAAGAACCGGCAGCAACTGCAGCCGTCACAGTCGCAAGAAACCGGGGCAAAGAAGCTGCCGTGTATGTAGGACTAAGGGCAGAACTTGCACCCATAGCGCCACGGCTCACAGTGTTTGATTTATCAGTGATGCAGGCCGCCGCTTCTATTTATGCCAGCGGCACAAAAACATTTAGCAGCAACCAGCTTTACAGGGCATTAACCGGCGCCGATGCACATACAAAGATAACCAGCAAAGCCACGCTGGAAGCAGTAAAAAAGAGCCTGGACACCCTGCAGGCAACAATAATAACCATAGACGCAGAACAGCAGGCCGCTTTGCGTGGCTATAAAGGTTACGCATGGAATAAAAGCACATTCAAAGGCTATATGCTGCCGATGACAAAGCTAGAAACCGCCTACTATTCCGGCAACAAATTAGCTGCTTCTTGCGACTGCTGGCGTATATTGGCCACACCGCCAGCGCTGGAATACGCCACAACGATAAAGCAAGTGGCCACCATACCGCAAGAGGTAAAGCGCCTGCCTAAAGGTGTAAACGCAACAGTAAATAACATCTGTATTCGGGACACACTGTTATACTACATTCACTTGAACAGGGGCAAGGGCGCAAAGCTGAACTATAGCACCTTGTTTGAAGCTGCAGGCGTGGATACATCCAACCGGGATACTTGTTATAATATGCGAAAAGTTACTAGGGCATTGCTTAAATATTGGCAGGAAATAGGCTTCATAGCTGACCAAACCGACGTTATAACAGGTGATAAAAACGACACTATTTATATTAGTTAAAAATTAGGGGGACTGTAGGCGAAATGGCGACGGACTGTAGGCGAAATGGCGACGGACTGTAGGCGAAATGGCGACAAAAGCACTTTTTAAAAATGCCTTCAAACGTAGACGGGGCACGGGATACAGCCGACGGCCGAAAAACCCTAAAATCTTTAAAATCTTTAAAATTTTAAAAGCAATGCAGGCGCCTTTTCCAAAAGGCGGCGCCTGCTGCTATTTCTACAGGCCGATAAAAGGGAGTGAACGCACTATGATTGACGAACAAGACAAGAGAGCACTAAAAAGCAGCCTAAGCAATTACCTACAGGCCATAGCAGGAAGAAGCCAGGGCGGCAAATACAACTGCCCTATTTGCGGCAGCGGAACCGGCAAGCACCATACTAGCGCTTTTAGTATCGCACCGGACGGCCAAAGCTGGAAATGCTTTTCTTGCAATGCCGGGGGCGATGTATTCGAGCTGGCGGCGCTGGTAAACAAATTAGATCCTAAAGGCGATTTTAACAAAGTTGCTAACATCGTAGCGGATGCAGTAGGTTACAACTTACAGAATACCGCATCAGACGCACGGGAAGACACCGCCACGGCCACGAAAGCAAAAACAGGTATAACTTATCCTAGCGAACTGAAAAACGTGCCACAGGGCAAATCTGAAAGTGCTGCACAAAGCAAGGCAGATTTCAGCCAGCTAGTAAAGGAAGCTGCCGGCAATGTATCGCAGACTGATTATTTTATTAAACGCGGCTTAAGTGCTGCCACGATAGAAAAATTTAGTTTAGGATATATTACCCCGGAACTAGCGAAAAAGTACGGCCTGCAGGCTAATAGCGTGCTTATTCCCTACTCTACCGGCAAGGAAGGCGTATATAATTACTACATCACGAGAAGCACAGAGGGCAAAGAGTACCGGAAACCAAAAACAGAAGTAGCAGGATCTGAACCGCTTTACAATCTGCCGGCACTCTATGAGCCTACGGACGCGCCGTTATTTGTCACTGAAGGGCAGATAGACGCGCTAAGCATTATGGAGTATGAACACGCTGACGCCGTCGCTGTTGGCGGTGTAGGTATAAACAAGCTGCTGCAGGCCATAGAAGGCATAGAAGGCTTTCAAAGGCCGCTTATCATTGCCACAGATGCAGACGAACGCGGCAAAGAAACCTGCAGAAAGCTGCTGCATGAATTAAAAGGCCGCGCCATTAAAGCGGCGGCCTTTAAGCACCAGGACGGCTACAAAGACATTAACGACGAACTGAACGCAGATCGGGACGCGCTGGAGCGCAATATATACCGCCACATTCTGCAATTCGACAGGAACAGCCTGCCAGCGCGCTACAAAATGCAGGAATTTTTGCACCGCATTAAAGAAGGCAGGAACGCCAAAACCTATAGCACAGGCCTAAAAGCATTAGACAAGGCGCTGAACGGCGGTCTACGTGAAGGCCTTTACTGCATAGGCGCTATGAGTGGATTTGGCAAAACTACCCTTGTACTGCAGATAGCGGATACAATAGCAGCGGCCGGGGACGATGTATTATATATCAGCCTGGAAATGAGCGCTGACGAACTGACCGCAAAGAGTATCAGCCGCCGCACATATCAACAGTGTATAGAGTATGGCGCAAGCCGGGAAAATATATTAGCCATTGCAAGAACAACGCTTGACGTGCTGCGTTGCGATATTGCCACCCAGGCACAAAGCAAAACATTCATGGAAGCAGCCACGGCCTACACAGAGCATGAAGCAAAATGCTTGTATATCGTGGAAGGTATGCAGGGCGTGAACGCTGCAAAGGTAAGGCAGCTTGTAAAGCAGCACCGACAGCGCCACGGACGGCCGCCGGTAGTGTTTATAGACTATATGCAGCTATTGACCATAGCAGACACAACGCAGAACACCGACAAGCAGAAAATGGATGCTGCCATAAAGGCGCTGAAGGACATAAGCCGTGATTTTAAAATTCCGGTAGTGGCCATTAGCAGCATGAACCGCGCCAGCTATGACGGCGGCTTAAGTATGGCCTCATTCAAGGAAAGCGGCAATATTGAATATACGGCAGATGTTTTAGTAGTGTTAGAAGCTACTATTCCGGATGAATATAAAGAGGATTCAAAGACCGCAAAAAAAGAACGCAACAGAATTTTTAAAGCAAACAACGCACGCCAGCGCCACGGCGAACCGGTAAAGGTTGATATTAGAATTTTAAAATGTAGGACAGCAGCGCCCTTTACTACGGCCACAGTCGATAGCTGCAATATGTTTAACTGCTTCATGGACTGCAAAGAGGAAGCACCGGCACGGCAAGGCCTTAAATTTTAGCAGGAAAGGAATAGCAAGACATGAAGCTTGATTTTAGTGAACTGCTGCAGCCAAAGGCCAGCGAACCGGCGAGGAAGCGGCGAGAAACGGCACCTGCTGCAGCCACAGACAGCACGCAGGCCATTATTAAGGCGCTGGAGAGCGGCGGCGATATATACGCCATAGCGCTTATGTTATGCGACGCTTTAGCGGATAATCTGCACAATGAGCTTTTCCGCCAGCGTGCACATGATGCTTTATTCCTGCTTCATCACGATGTACTGCAGCAAGGCAGCGACGATTTTTCACAGAAGCGGTACGAAGAAGCCTATAAAAGATATAGCCTGCTAAGCAACAGCGCCCGGGAGCATCAGAAGCTAGATAAACTGATCAGCGCTGCACAATGGGCACATAAAGTAACACAACACTAGATATACACAGAGAAGGCCGCGCACCAAAGCAGCGGCCTTTTTAAAGGGGGATTTACAATGCCGGTATACCAGGACAAGACCACAGGAAAATATTACTTTACCTGCTACTATGTAGATTGGCAAGGAGAGCGGCGGCGCAAGGTAAAACGCGGCTTCACGCTGGCAAGGGACGCAAAGAAGGCAGAACGTGAATTTCTTGACCAATACGCCGAACAGTGCAACATGAGCTTTAGCGCGTTTTATGATATTTATATAGCAGATTGCAAAGCAAGACTAAAAGCTGACACAGTGGAAACTAAGCAAAGTAAATTTAAAGGCTCAATATTACCCTATTTTAGCAATTTTTGCATTGCTGATATAACACCAGCACACGTCCGGCAATGGCAGAACAAAATAATGCAGGAGTATAAACCCACCACACAACGCCAGCTGCAGGCGCAATTATCATCACTTTTTAATTTTGCTGTAAAATTCTACGGACTGAAAAGAAACCCGGCAAAAATTGCCGGTAGTATCGGAACATTAAAGGCCGGGCGGCTAGACTTTTGGACGCTTGAAGAATTTAACAAAGTAATAGCTTGCGAGAAAGATATTTCTTTTAAAACGGCCTTTATTTTGCTTTTTTATAGTGGCTTGCGTTCCGGTGAACTGTTGGCGCTGAATGTAGGCGATTACGATGCAAAGGAAAAGACTGTTACTGTAAATAAAACTCTTGCACGCGTAAAAGGCGGCTTTGCAATTACCACACCAAAAACAGAGAAGGCGAACCGGATTATAAAGCTGCCGCTGGTTGCTACAAAGCAGCTAGATAAATATATAGCAGCACTTTATGAACCTAAAGGCAGCGACCGCCTTTTTATAAGTCAAAATAAGCTGAACCTGGTTAACACCTTGAAAAAAGATGCAGACAAAGCAGGCGTAAAAAGAATAAGGGTACATGATTTACGCCACAGTCACGCGAGCCTGCTAATTAACAACAATGTCAATATAAAGGCCGTGAGCGACCGGCTAGGGCATGAAGACATTCAGACAACACTTAACATCTACGCGCACCTTTACGAGCACCAGCAAAGCAATATTGCTGCGCTGCTGGATAAGTTGCAAAGCTAAAACAGTATCAAAACAGTATCAGAAGCAGATGAAAAGAACGCTAAACCCTAGCAACAGCAAGGCAATAATTTTTTCTAGAATACTGTATACAAAATACAAAAAAGTGCTATAATAGATAGCA
>ERZ1026772.1549-NODE-1549-length-11981-cov-13.940718_pt1 | contig 11981 bp, 12 predicted proteins | sample MGYA00380124_ERZ1026772 | MGnify/ENA primary metagenome ERZ1026772 (study PRJEB33269, sample SAMEA4719760) | human gut metagenome | biome: human-associated habitat; feature: organic feature; material: feces | place: Cameroon | collected 2013-10 ...
AAGAAAGTCGAGTTTATCCCCTTTCTTTATCAGAAAAAATTAGATAAAATGATAATGGCTCTTAAGGATATCTGTGAATATGCTAAGAGAAGAAATATCATGGTCGTACTGGAAGATTTTGACGGAAAGGAAGCGCCTTTTGCCACTGCAGAACAGCTTTCTGTTTTCCTTAAAAGAATTCCTGATCTTTACTGTGCCTTTGACACAGGTAATTTTCTTTACAGCGGAGAAGATTCCCTGAAAGTTCTTCCGCTGTTTATTGACAGGATCCGTCATGTCCATTGTAAGGACAGAAGCTTCACTGCAAAGGAAGGAGAAGAACCGAAGGAAACTGTTGATGGAAAGAAAATGTATTCCTGTGCAGTAGGGAGTGGATGTATCCAGATGAAAGAAATTCTGGATCAGATCGTTGCAAGTGGATATGATGGATATTTATCAATAGAGCATTTTGGATCCTTAGATCAGTTATCAGATATGGAAAGATCAGCAGCTTATTTAAAAAATTTCTGTTTATGACCGTCAGAATAGATAAAATTGTGAGGATTGTCTGTTATGATAAGAGTAACAATATGGAATGAATTTGAAGAAGAAAAAATGTATGAAGAGGTTAAAAAGATTTATCCGGATGGAATTCATGTATGTCTTTCAGATTTTCTTTCTAAAAATGAGGATATGCAGGTCAGATGTGTGACACTGCAGTCAGAGGGACAGGGACTGACAGAAGAAATTCTGAAGAATACAGATGTACTGCTCTGGTGGGGTCATCAGTCTCATGATAAGGTAACAGATGAAAATGCAGAAAGAGTGAAAAGACATGTTTTGAATGGCATGGGGTTCATTCCACTTCACGCAGCTCATTACAGCAAACCATTAAAGCTTCTTCTTGGTACTTCCATGACACTGCGCTGGAAGCATGGTGAAAAGGAAAAGCTGATCTGTATCAATCCCTCTCATCCTATTGCAGAAGGAATTACAGAGCCTGTATTTCTGGAGGAAGAGGAAATGTACGGAGAGTATTTTGATATTCCAAAGCCGGATGATATTGTATTTCTTGGATGGTTTTCTAATCAGGAGGTTTTCCGGAGCGGATGTGTATTTTTAAGAGGAAATGGAAAGATCTTTTATTTCCAGCCGGGACATGAGGAATATCCTACTTATTATAATCCGCAGATTCAGAGGATCTTAACCAACGCAGTAAGGTGGGCTGTTCCTGTAAACCGCAGAAATGAGGATTTTACCTGTATTGAAGTTAAATAGTTTTCGAGTTTGTTTTCAGGAAGAAAAGAGGATATAGATTTCCATGTTAAAAACTTCTGGTATCAGAGAAAAAGTTGATGTATGTGTTGTTGGTGCCGGTCATGCAGGCTGTGAAGCAGCGCTTGCCTGTGCAAGGCTTGGTCTTGAGACTGTTATCTTTACAGTGAGTGTGGACAGTATTGCTTTGATGCCCTGCAATCCTAATATTGGTGGTTCCTCCAAGGGACATCTCGTCAGGGAGCTGGATGCACTCGGCGGAGAGATGGGTAAGAATATTGATAAGACCTTTATTCAGTCAAAGATGCTGAATGTTTCCAAAGGTCCTGCTGTTCATTCTCTTCGTGCCCAGGCAGATAAAGCAGAGTACAGCAGAGCTATGAGAAAGGTTCTGGAGAACCAGGATCATCTTACTATCAAACAGGCAGAAATATGTGAGCTTCTCTGGGAAGAAAATTCAGATTCTGATGACAATGCCACGAAGAAGATTGTCGGTGTGAAAACCTTTACCGGTGCCATTTATGAATGCAGGGCTGTGGTACTCTGTACAGGGACTTATCTGAATGCAAGATGTCTTTGTGGTGAAGCAATTACTCATACAGGACCTAATGGTTTGATGGCAGCGACTCATCTGACAGTTTCTCTGGAAGAGATGGGTATAGAGATGAGAAGGTTTAAAACAGGAACACCTGCCAGAATGGATCGGAGAAGTATTGATTTTTCCAAAATGGAAGAACAGTTTGGTGATGAGAGAGTTGTTCCCTTTTCTTTTTCTACCAATCCGGAGGATGTACAGATTGACCAGGTGTCCTGTTATCTGACTTATACCAATGAAAGAACGCATGAGATCATCAGGGCAAATCTGGACAGATCTCCTATTTATGCAGGAATTATAGAAGGAACCGGACCAAGATACTGTCCTTCAATTGAAGATAAGGTTGTTAAATTTGCTGAAAAAGAAAGACATCAGGTATTTATGGAGCCAGAAGGACTCCATACAAATGAAATGTACGTAGGAGGTATGTCCTCATCACTGCCGGAGGATGTACAGCTTGCCATGTACCGGACAGTTCCGGGACTGGAGCATTGCAAGATTGTAAGAAATGCCTATGCGATTGAGTATGATTGTATCAATCCAAAGCAGCTTTATCCTACTTTACGTTTCAAGGATGTGAAAGGACTCTACAGTGGTGGTCAGCTGAATGGAAGCAGTGGATATGAGGAAGCTGCTGTTCAGGGATTTATGGCCGGTGTGAATGCGGCCATGTTTCTTCTTTCGAGAGAGCAGATCATCCTGGATAGATCGGAAGCCTACATAGGAGTTCTGATCGACGACCTTGTAACAAAAGAAAATAATGAACCTTACAGAATGATGACTTCAAGGGCTGAATACAGACTTCTTCTTCGGCAGGATAATGCAGATCTCCGCCTCCGGGAAAAAGGATATCAGATCGGACTGATCAGTGAAGAGCAGTATCAGTCACTTCTGAAAAAGAAACAGATGATCAAAGAGGAAATCTGTCGCATGAAGGAGCATACGGTAGGTGCTTCTAAGGAAAATCAGGATTTCCTGATAAGACATAACAGCTCTACATTGAAAACAGGAAGTAATCTGGCAGAGCTTGTATGCAGACCGGAGCTTAGCTATGAGATTCTTTCTGAAATTGATCCGGACAGACCTTCTCTTCCTGCAGATGTAATTGAACAGGTAGAGATCGAAATTAAATATGAAGGATATATTGAACGTCAGCTTCGACAGGTAGAACAGTTTAAAAAGATGGAAAGAAAGAAGATTCCTGCTGATATCGATTATGACAGTGTACCGAGCCTTCGAATTGAAGCAAGACAGAAGCTGAAAAGCTTTCATCCGATGTCAATTGGACAGGCATCCCGGATTTCCGGTGTATCACCTGCAGATGTTTCTGTTCTTCTGGTTTATCTGGAACAATATAACAGGAAAGATAAGGTAGAATAATTTGAAAAAAGATTTTTCACAGTTAAAAAAAGATTTGAATGAGTTTGGAATAGAACTTACTGCAGAGATGGAAGAGCAGTTTCTTTTATATTACAATATGCTCATTGAATGGAATTCTTTTATGAATCTGACAGCAATTACAGATTTTGATGAAGTGCTGAAGAAACATTTCACAGACAGTGTTTCTTTGATCCGTGCTATTCCGGATCTTGCAGAAAAAAGATTTAAAGTAATTGATGTAGGGACAGGAGCTGGATTTCCTGGTATTCCTCTGAAAATTGTTTTTCCAAATATTTCTGTTGTTCTCCTGGATTCATTGAATAAAAGAGTTAATTTTCTGAATGAAGTGATTAGTAAGCTGCAGCTTACGGATATTACTGCCATGCATGGGAGAGCAGAAGATTTTGCGCAAAATAAGGAATACAGAGAAAGCTTTGATCTCTGTGTTTCCAGGGCAGTTGCCAACCTGGCTACCCTGTCAGAATATTGTCTTCCTTTTGTAAAAAAGAATGGCCGATTTATTTCCTATAAGTCAGAAAAGGTTTCAGAAGAATTTGAGGTTTCGGGGAAAGCCATTTCTGTTCTTGGCGGTGAGTATGAAAATCAGGTCACCTTTGAGCTTCCAGATTCTGATATTTACAGAAATCTTTTTATCATAAAAAAGAAATCAGCTACACCGGGAAAGTATCCAAGAAAAGCAGGACTGCCTTCAAAAGAACCAATTTCTTAAATATGACATTATTGTCATATTATACGTTCTGTGGTAAGTGTAAGAAAAATTTTTCTTTTCTTATTGTCAAAATTAGTATATGATAGAATATATTATTTTTATATTCTTAGATTAGGATAATATCTCATGAAAGATGATCAACTGAAGACTTTGGATGAGCTTTTAAAAGATAGGCTTCAGGAAAAAAAGAAAATTGAAAAAGAACTATCTAAAAATCTTAACCGTATTAAAGAAATTGACACCTTCTTAGATTCTATGACAGAAGCATCTGATTTTAAAGTTTTTTCTCCAAGAACAGCAGAAAGTTTACATAGAGAAGAAATCAAAGAAGTCAGAGAGGAAAAAGATAAATTAGAAATCAATAATGATTCCTATTATAAACAGATAGGAAAAATAGAAGGAGATATTGAAAGAATTTCTTTTTTAATTGAAGAGCATAAGAAGACAATGGGTAATCTTCATTTAATTATCCTTGATATGCAGGAAAAGGAAAGAGGAAGAATTGCCAGGGAGTTACATGACTCTTCTATTCAGAATCTTACTCATTTAATACATGGTCTGGAATTATCTTCTTTATATATTGATAAGGATCCAATTCAGGCTAAACTTGAATTGGAAAGCTGTTCGCAGACACTGAAAAAAGCAATTGATGAGATTAGAGATACGGTATTTGATTTAAGACCAATGTCCTTTGATGATCTTGGTTTTAATCAGTGTATAGAAAATCTGATTGATACACTGAAAACACAGAACCCAGAATTTACTTTTATATCTGATGTTGATATTTTTGATACGAAGGTAGAAAAGGATCAGAAGAATTATCAGTTATTTTTGGTGTCAGTATACAGGATAGTTCATGAAGCATTGTTAAATGCAGTAAAACACTCCAAAGGTTCCAAAGTTGAATTGTCTGTTAAAAAAGCAGATGATCATCTGATTATCAAAGTAATTGATAATGGAAAAGGATTCGTTAAAGAAGAAGGCTGTTCGGCAGATAAACATTTTGGCATATCAGTTATGCAGGAAAGAGTATTTCTTCTTGGCGGTATCTTTGAGATAAATTCTAAAGTTGGGGAAGGTACAAGAATATTTATTTCTTTTCCTTATAATTTTTCATCTTAATAATTTACGCTTTTCTTATCTTGGAGGTATAAAAACATATGATTAATGTAATGCTTGCAGATGATCATGTTTTGATCAGAGAAGGTATTAAACAACTACTTGAATTTGATGGATCAATGAAGGTAATTGCAGAGGCAAGTGATGGAATTGAGTGTCTTGAAAAATTGAAGAATGTAAAACCAGATATTCTTCTTTTGGACATTAACATGCCTAATATGAATGGTATTGATGTACTGAAGGAATTAAAGGAGAAGAATGATCCTCTCAAGGTTTTAATACTGACAGTACATAGTGAGGTGGAGTATCTTGTAAAGGCAGTTGATATTGGAGCCAATGGATATATATTAAAAGATTCCGGATCAACAGAATTAAAACAGGCTATTAATGCTGTTATTGACGAAGGATCTTATATCCAGCCTAATTTAATTCCTGCTCTTAATTCCAGATTGATTAACAGGGACATGGATAAGGAAAAGCTTGCATCACTTACAAAAAGAGAGGTAGAGATCCTTACACAGGTTGCCTGTGGTATGTTTAATAAAGAAATTGCTGTGAACTTGAATATCAGTGAAAGAACGGTTAAGAATCATATCTCTAATATCTTTAAAAAGATAGATGCTTCAGATAGAACACAGGCTGCAGTATTTGCTATCAGAAATAATATTGTTAATCTTTATGAAAATTAATAATAGAAGATAATGATTAATGAAGAGACACTATCATGGGTTCTGGTAGATGTCTCTTTTTTGCTATACATATGGAAAATGGCCTGATAGATCGGATCTTTTTAAGTAATACTTTGATTTATAATGATGTTTCACGTGAAACATTATTAAAACCCAAAAAGAAAACACAAGATAATGTTTCACGTGAAACATTTTAATACAAAATCTAGTAGTAAGAACCTGTGAAACATCAAAAAACAGAAGAAAAAAGGTCGTGAAACATTGATTATATGTAGCTTATTATCAAAAATGATATACTAGATATAGGGGTTATAAAATTGAAAAATACAAGTTTTTAAATCCGGTAGAATAAAAAAATAAGAAGTGATATAATCATAAAGTACGCAAAATTGAAAAAGAGAGAAGAGTTCTGACCAAAAGAAAGGACAAAAAGCTAATTATGGGAAGAGTGATTGCAATCGCAAATCAAAAGGGAGGAGTAGGAAAGACTACGACTTCTATCAATTTATCAGCATCTCTGGCTGCAAAAGGAAAATCGGTTCTGGTAATAGATACAGATCCTCAGGGAAATACAACAAGTGGATTTGGTGTAGAAAAGAATGATCTTGATAACACAATCTATGAATTGATTTTAAGTGAGTGCTCTATCAAGGAATGTATTTTAAATGATGTTATTCCCGGAGTATCAATTATTCCTTCCAATGTAAATCTGGCAGCTGCCGAGATTGAATTGATAGGTGTAGACAGAAAGGAATTTATACTGAAGAGAGAAGTAGAGTGGATAAGAGAAAGTTATGATTATATTATCATAGACTGTCCTCCTTCTTTAAATATGTTGACAATTAATGCTATGACAACTGCAGATACAGTTCTTGTTCCTATTCAATGTGAGTATTATGCGTTGGAAGGATTAAGCCAGTTAATACATACAGTAAATCTGGTTAAAGAAAGACTGAATCCGGATCTGGATATGGAAGGAGTTGTATTTACTATGTATGACTCCAGAACAAATCTTTCTATGCAGGTTGTTGAAAATGTTAAAAGTCATCTAAATCAGAAAGTATTCAAAACATTGATTCCTAGAAATATCAGACTGGCAGAAGCACCAAGCTATGGACAACCGATCAATATGTATGATCCAAAATCAGCAGGTGCAGAAGCATATATGTCTTTAGCAGAAGAAGTGATAAATAGAAAGGAAGATTAAAGTATGGCAGCTAGGGGATTGGGAAAGGGACTGGATGCTTTAATACCGGAATCACTCGGTAGTGTCAGTTCCAAAAAGGAGGAACCAAAGGCAAGGCAGGAAAAGACAGAGAAGCTGGAAGGAGAAACGATTGTAAATATTACAAAGGTGGAACCTAACAGAGAGCAGCCCAGAAAAAATTTTGATGAAGATGCACTGGAAGAACTGGCTGAATCTATCAAACAGTTTGGACTTTTGCAGCCGATCCTTGTACAGGACAGGAAAAGCTATTATGAGATCATAGCTGGAGAGAGAAGATGGCGTGCTGCCAAAAAAGCAGGGTTAAAAGAGGTTCCTGTTATAATCAAGAACCTAACAGATCAGGAGATTGTTGAAATATCCCTGATCGAAAATATTCAGCGAGAGGATCTGAATCCTATTGAAGAAGCACAGGCATACAAGAGACTGTTAACGGAGTTTAACCTGAAACAGGACGAAGTAGCTGACAGAGTATCTAAGAGCAGAACTGCTGTTACAAACTCCATGCGTCTGCTTAAGCTCTGTGACGAAGTTCAACAGATGATAATTAATGGCATGATCTCAACCGGTCATGCAAGAGCTTTAATTGGAATTGAGGATCCGGAAGAGCAATATAATATTGCACAGAGAATTTTTGATGAGAAATTAAGTGTTCGTGACGTAGAAAAGCTGGTAAAGAATATTGGTAAACCATCAACCACAAAATTAAGAAAACCAAATGAAACAGACAAGAGTCTTGAAATTATTTACCAGGATATTGAGGACAGACTGAAAGAAAAACTGAGTACAAAGGTTTCAATTAGTGGTAAAGGAAATGGTGCAGGAAAAATAGAAATTGAATTCTATAACCATGATGACCTGGACAAGCTTGTTGATATGCTCACAAAACAAAATTAATATCGAAAAAATTTTGACAGAGAAAGGTACAAAAGAAGATGAATAATTCCTTTTTAAGCAGTTTGGGATTAGGAAATCTGGATTTGGGAATTGTCATTACCGTCATGCTTATAGTCATTATTCTGTTGATCATATGGAATATTATAAATATGCGGGCTATTTCTAAAATGAAAAAGAAATATGCAAGGTTCATGACAGGTAAGAGTGCTAAGAGTCTTGAAGATGAAATATCAGGACTCTTTGAGGACAACCGGTTTCTGAAATCATCCATTGAAAAAAATAAAAAAGATATCCATACTTTATATAAGAGAATGGAATCAACCTTCCAGAAAATTGGAATAATTAAATATGATGCGTTTAATCAGATGGGTGGAAAGCTGAGCTTCAGTCTTGCCCTCCTGGATGAGAATAACAACGGATTTGTTCTGAATTCGGTACACAGTGCAGATGGCTGTTATTCCTATACAAAAGAAATCACAAACGGAGAATGTGCAATCTCTCTTGGTGAAGAAGAAAAACAGGCATTAGAGATGGCAATGGAAAAACAGAGTAAATCGGAGTAATTGAGGTAAGATGAAGCTTTGTAAGATACAAGAATTAACAGGCGGAGAAATTCTGGCAAAGGATATTCTCACATCAGAACTTAAGGTACTTCTTTCAGCAGGAATTGTTTTAAGACCGGAGTACATTGCAAAAATAAAAGGTCTGGGAATCACAGAGGTTTATATTGAGGAAAAGCTGGAAGAGAAGAATGAAGTGCTGCTTCTGAAGACGAGTCTGGAGAATGAGTTCCATGATAAAGTGAAGCATATCATGGAAAGACATTTGTATTCAAGAAATAAAGAACTGATGAAACTGTCTGAAACAGCAGATCATATTATTATGAGTGTGCTGGAAGAAAACAGGATCGTTGAAAAGATTTATGATATTAAGGAGAGAAGCTCAGACATCTATGAACATTCAGTGAACGTATGTTCGCTAGCAACTCTTACAGCACTTCGGATGAAAATTGAAAAAAATACAGTTCATGATATTGCTGCCGGATGTCTTCTTCATGATATCGGACTTAGGTATCTTCCAATTAATTATGTAAACAGAAATGTACATGAGATGACAGAAACGGAAGCAGCAGAATATCGAAAACATCCGGTGTATGGATATGTGGCACTGAAGGATGAGGATTGGATTTCAGGTCTGGTAAAACAGATCGTTCTTTATCATCATGAAAGAAAAGACAGAAATGGATTTCCAATCAGACCGGCAGAAGTTCGAAAGGAAATTGGAATTGTAAGTGTTTGTGATGTTTTTGATGAAATGATCTGTGGGATTGGCTATCGGAGAGAAAAGGTTTATCAGGCAGTAGAATATCTGAAGGCATATAGAGGAGTTTCTTTCGATTCAGATATCGTAGATATTTTTTTGGAGTTTGTAGCCGTTTACCCGGTAGGAAGCAAGGTTCTTCTGAATAATGGAAAGAAGGGAACAGTACTGAAGCAGAATAAAGGGTTCCCGGACAGACCGGTGATCAGACTGGAAGCAAGCCAGGGTGATAATGGATCTGCAGAGGACAGAACTATAGATCTTACGCAGAAAACGAGCATTTTTGTAGAAAAAGTACTTGAATAAAAACAGGTTACATAATAACATTACAATATTAAAAGCGTATTTTATAGAGAGGAGTCTTTATTATGATAGACATCAAATTTTTAAGAGAAAATCCTGAGGCTGTGAAAGAAAATATCAAGAAGAAGTTTCAGGACAGCAAGCTGCCCCTTGTTGATGAAGTAATCGCTCTGGATGAGGAAAGCAGAAAGACAAAGCAGGAAGCAGATGACCTGAGAGCAAACAGAAATAAGCTCTCCAAGGAAATCGGAGCATTGATGGCACAGGGCAAGAAGGAGGAGGCCGAAGCCATGAAGGCAGAGGTTGCTGCAGGTGCCAGGAGACTGGTAGAACTGGAAGAGAAAGAAAAGGAACTGGAAGAAAAGGTAACAAAGATCATGATGGTAATTCCCAATATCATCGATCCCAGTGTTCCAATCGGTAAGGATGATACAGAAAACGTAGAAATTACCAGATATGGTGAGCCTGTTGTTCCTGACTTTGAAATTCCTTATCATACTGAAATCATGGAAAGATTTAATGGTATTGACCTTGACAGTGCGAGAAAGGTAGCTGGAAACGGATTCTATTATCTGATGGGTGATATCGCGAGATTACATTCGGCAGTGATTTCTTATGCAAGAGATTTTATGATTGGCAGAGGATTTACTTATTGTGTACCTCCCTTCATGATCAGAAGCAATGTAGTAACCGGTGTCATGAGCTTTGCAGAAATGGATGCCATGATGTATAAGATCGAAGGTGAGGATCTTTACCTGATCGGAACCAGTGAGCATTCCATGATCGGTAAGTTTATCGATACTATCGTTCCTGAGGCAGAGCTTCCCAAGACACTTACCAGCTATTCACCCTGCTTCAGAAAAGAAAAGGGAGCACATGGTATTGAAGAAAGAGGCGTTTACAGGATCCATCAGTTTGAAAAGCAGGAAATGATTGTTGTCTGCAAGCCGGAGGATTCTGCAATGTGGTTTGATAAGCTTTGGCAGAATACTGTAGATCTGTTCCGTTCCATGGATATTCCGGTAAGAACTATTGAGTGCTGCTCCGGAGATCTGGCAGATCTGAAGGTGAAGTCCTATGACGTAGAAGCATGGTCACCCAGACAGCAGAAGTATTTTGAGGTAGGAAGCTGTTCTAACCTTGGTGATGCACAGGCAAGAAGACTGAAGATCAGAGTAAATGGCGAAAACGGAAAGTATTTTGCACATACATTAAATAATACAGTGGTTGCTCCTCCGAGAATGCTGATCGCATTTCTGGAGAATAATCTTCAGGCAGATGGAAGCGTGAAGATTCCTGAAGTTCTTCAACCTTACATGGGTGGTATGAAGGAAATCAGATAAATTAAAGACTAATTAAAGAAAATGGGAGGTGAAATTCTTGCATAAATATCTGAGAGCGATTGGCTTCAGCAAAATAAAAGACAGGAAAGAACTGCAGAAGATCCTGACAGATATTGTGGTGAACGGAACAGACAGAGCATATACTTCCAACGGAGAAAAGACGCTTCTTGCTGTTTTCGGCAGGGATTTTGCCGAGAGGATGGGAATAGCAGTCTGTGGAGAATTCGATGAAGATGACAGGTTCACATTTGACTACTATTTCCCCTACTTTAAAGGGAACATGATCAGTTCAGAGGAAGATGTGACTGTAGAGCGGCATGCTGCGCAGGAAAGCTATGCCGGAGTCTGCGATGATGTAAAGATCGGCGTTTCTTTGATCTTCTATCTGCAGAATATGGTTACTTATATCAAAGTCCAGAATGCCGGGATGCTGCCTGTCCGAGGAACGACACTGACACTTTCTGCGCTTTCCACGCATGGGGTGATCATGATGCCCCTGATGAAAACAGAAAAGGATCTGATCAAAAACAGAAATACATCGATCAACAGAAGCCAGCTTATTAATGCTGCCAGAAAAGGTGACGAGGAAGCGATTGAAAGTCTGACTCTGGAGGATATGGACACTTATACGACCATTTCCAGAAGAATTCAGAAGGAAGATGTGTTCAGTCTGGTTGATACCTATTTCATGCCCTATGGCGTAGAATGTGACCAGTATTCTATCCTGGCAGAGATCGTGGACTGCAATCTGGTTAAAAATAAGATGACCGGAGAAGAAATCTATCAGATGACCCTGAATTGTAATGATCTTATTTTTGAGATGTGCATCAATCAGGAAGATCTCTATGGAGAACCAGCAGTAGGACGGCGGTTCAAGGGTATGATCTGGATGCAGGGCTGTATTAATTTCCCAAATGAAAATGTGTAGAGAATGTGTGTAGTGGCGAAATTACTGTTGCGAGCGGTTCATAAATATGCTAAACTAAACAGGTATGAAAAAGTTCCCATAGTTAAATGGATATAACAAGCGCCTCCTAAGCACTAGTTGTGGGTTCGATTCCCGCTGGGAACGTTGATTTTTTGCAACAATGATCGTAAAAATTCATTGTTGCATTTTTTATTTTAT
>ERZ1026772.1559-NODE-1559-length-11904-cov-6.227445_pt1 | contig 11904 bp, 8 predicted proteins | sample MGYA00380124_ERZ1026772 | MGnify/ENA primary metagenome ERZ1026772 (study PRJEB33269, sample SAMEA4719760) | human gut metagenome | biome: human-associated habitat; feature: organic feature; material: feces | place: Cameroon | collected 2013-10 ...
TCCGGCGTTCCGATCGTAATTCGTAAATAGTTTTCGATACGCGGCTTGTTCCAGTGGCGCACATAAATCTTCCTCTTACGCAGTTCATCAAAAATCTGCTGTGCCGGAACCTTTTCATGCGCTGCAAACAGGAAGTTACTCTTCGAATCCGTAAACGTGAATCCGAGATTCTTTAACTGAACCTTCGTCCATTCTCTCGTTTCAATGATCTTCCGGACGGTATTTTCAAAATATTCCCTGTCCTTCACTGCTTCCACGCCAAGCTCAATTGCCGGCAGGTTCATCGTGTAGGAATTATAGGAAAACTTCACGTCCTTCAGATACCCGATCAGCTTCTCATTGGCGATCGCAAAACCGATCCGCATACCGGCCATGGCGCGTGACTTGGAAAAGGTCTGTACTACCATGAGATTATCGTATTTACGAATGAGCGGCAGCATGCTTTCTGCCCCGAAATCCACATAGGCTTCATCGATAATGACTACCGAACCGGGATTTCCTGCCACAATTTCCTCTAATACACTGCAGTCCTCAAAGATCGCCGTCGGTGCATTGGGATTCGGAATAATGATTCCCCCATTCGGGCGGAAATAATCTTCCTTGCGGATCCGGAATGCTTCATCCAATGCACAGGTTTCATACGGAATCTTAAAAAGCTCTGCCCAGACATCATAAAAGGAATAGGTAATATCCGGGAACAGAATCGGCTTATCGCTGTTAAAGAAGGTCATAAATGCCATTCCCAGCACATCATCCGAGCCAACTCCGACAAACACCTCGGATTCTTTTACCTTATAATAGTCGGCAATCGCCGCAACGAGCTCTGCCGCATCCATATTCGGATATAACCGCAGCCTGTCCACGCACAGCTCCTTTGCCCGCTTCTCTACTCCCGGTGCCGGAGGATATGGGCATTCATTGGTGTTTAACTTAATCACATCCGTATCCTTTGGCTGCTCGCCTGCGACATACGGAACTACTTTTCGTACATTTTCTTCCCAGCTCATGTTGTTCCCCATTCGTAACTGTATTGTTATCCTTATTCTGATTTATGTAGTGTAACTATTCCGTACACCATTCGTAAGACCGCTGCTGACACAGCTTAAGTTTTACTCATGTAACGCACTTATGGTATCATCTATCCCGGCTCTATGCAAGATAATTCCTTCTGATAATAAGCCTCCTGCTCACTCATGGATAATGCATGATAGCACGCAATGAGTCCTTCCAGAGGAATTTCCCTCTGATAACGGATGTTCAGAATACTCTGCTGCTCATAGGCGGCATTATAAAACCACAAAATCGCTTCCTCATAATCCTGCCGATTCTGATAATACTCTCCCAGAATACAGCAGACCTCACTGCTGGCCTCGCTGGCGGCATCCTTCATTGCATACTGGTACATCGTAAGTGCATCCCCTGCTTCAAAGCAGCTCCGCACCACGACCGCAAGCGCCGTCTTCAACCGGTCCGCATCTGTTTCGCTGTCTTTCACAATCGAAATAAAATAATCCTTTGCATGGATTAACTGTTCTTTCGTTCCGGCCACGAACAGCTCCCTTGCATAAAAATCAGACAGTCTCTTTGAAAGTGCCTCTCCGCGGGTAAGGAGCTGTTCAAAAATTGCAATGTCACGGCCGCCATGGTTGTTCTCCGGCTTATGGGTAATCTCGATCTCGCTGTCATAAACCACCGGAAGAAGCCGAACCGTTTCATGAACCGGCTCGGTCCACACAAAATTCCGAAGACGCTTAAACAGCTTGGGACGGAGCTCCCTGTCAAAATTATAGACTGTGCCGTTTGCAAGCTGGTTTCCATAGTACATCTGCACAATTTCCACCTCCGGCATCAGATTTTCCTTTAAAAGCCGGAATTTCTCATGGTTCTCTTCATCAAGCACCTCATCGGCATCGGCAGAATAGATATAATCACAGGCAGCTTTTTCAAAAGCAAAATTCCTTGCCTTTGAGAAATCGTCACACCAGGCAAAATCATAAATCCGGCCGGTATACTTCCCTGCAATCTCCTTCGTCCGGTCTGTCGATCCGGTATCCACGATAATAATCTCATCCATGAGATCGAAGATGGAAGCAAGACACCGGTCCAATACCTTCTCTTCATTTTTGACAATCATACATAAACTGATCCGAATCATGGCTTCCTCTTTTCAAAGAAGCCGATACACAGGTACATCTGTCTGTATTTCCGATGTACTGCATACCGGCTTGATCTTTCTTAAACTGTAACTATTCAGAGCCATGCAAAATCTGATAAATATGATCGGAATGCTTGCATTCCAGAGCACATTTGACAGATTTTATATGGCGAAGTAACCACATGAGTAAAACTACGCTGTGAAACAGCGGTTTTACGAATGGGGTTCTGAATAGTTACCTTAAACTGTAACTATCCGGAATAGTCCCTTCCGCTTACAGCACCTTGGATAAGAAATCCTGCAGACGCTGGCACTGCGGATTGTTAAAGATTTCGGAAGGTGTATTTTCTTCCATAATAATTCCTTCATCCATAAATAACACCTTCGTTCCGACCTCTCTTGCAAATCCCATTTCATGGGTAACAACCACCATCGTCATACCGGAATCTGCAAGCTCCTTCATAACGGCAAGAACCTCACCTACCATCTCCGGATCGAGTGCGGAGGTCGGCTCATCAAACAACATTACCCTTGGATTCATGGCAAGGGAGCGGACAATCGCAATACGCTGCTTCTGTCCACCGGATAACTGGCTCGGGAAGGAATCTGCCTTCTCTTTCAGACCGACACGCTCTAAGAGCTTCAATGCATTCTCACTGGCTTCCTCCCTGCTCTGCAGCTTCAGCTTCACAGGTGCAAGGGTAATATTATCCATAATGGAAAGGTTATTAAAAAGATTAAAGTTCTGGAATACCATTCCCATATGCTGACGCACGTGATTAATGTTCACCTTATCACTTGTAATCAGCTGTCCATCGAACCAGATCTCACCGCTTGTCGGTGTTTCCAGTAAATTGAGGCATCTAAGGAACGTACTTTTACCGGAGCCGGAGGGACCGATAATAACGATCTTTTCTCCCTGATGTACATGATAATTCACGCCACGAAGTACGTGGTTATTGTCAAACTTTTTATGAAGATCCTTAACGATTATCACTCTTACGCAGCCTCCTCTCCAATACGCCCAGCAGAATGGTTAAAATCTTGATAATCACAAAATAAATCACTGCTGCGCCAATCAATGGCATAAATGCTTCGTAGGTTCTCGAAGAAATCTGGTTTGCAGCTCTGGTAAGATCTGTCAGGCTCACGTAACCGACAATCGCAGTCTCCTTTAACAGCACGATAAATTCATTACCAATCGGAGGCAGCACATTCTTGATTGCCTGTGGAATGACTATATAGATCATGGTCTGAGCCTTGGATAAACCAAGTGATCTGCCGGCTTCCGTCTGTCCCTTGTCTACCGCAAGGATTCCGGCACGGACAATCTCTGCCACATAAGCGCCGCTGTTGATACCAAAGGAAAGAACTGCAACAAGTACACCGTTTTTACAGCTCTTCATAATGATGAACCACATAATTAACAGCTGCAGTACCGACGGTGTTCCACGTATCACGTCAATATAGCAGTTCGCGATAAAGGACCAGATGGTTCCCTTTCCTTTCTTTCCGGTGGAAAGCTTCATCAGTGCAATCACCGTTCCAATTACCAGTCCGAGGATTGCGGCAAAAAACGCAACCTTCAGTGTCACTCCCAGTCCGGCAAAATATAATTTCCACCGGTCTTCTGCAAGGAATGCTTTATAAAAGCTTCCTTCTACCTTGTTTAACCATTCCAACATCTGTGCTTAACCCTTCCTGTCTGACTATGTGTATGAATGTGCTCGACACTCAAAAATGATCCACTGGATCATTTTTTCATATGCATGGCAATGAAAAGAGGATAGCATAATATGCTATCCTCTTTGATATGCTATACGCTATATTGAATATTAACACAAAAATGATTATTCTTCAATATATGTCTTTACCAGTTCATCAAAAGTTCCATCTGCCTTTAATTCTTCAATAGCCTTGTTGATGGCATCTACTAAAGCAGTATCTCCCTTGGGAACTGCAATTGCATAATATTCCGGTTCGAACTCAAACTGCGCACCGTCTACTGCTGTGATCTTGGAACCGTCATCCTGGAACTTGCTTTCGAATACGAGTGCCGGATTCTTGTCAATGATGACACAGTCTACTCTTCCGTTGATCAGATCGTTTACCGCATCCACACCCTTGTTATAGGTATTCACTGTAGTTCCCTCGATATCGGATGCAATGAAGTCACCTGTTGTTCCAAGCTGGACACCGATGGTCTTGTTCTTCAGATCCTCTGCAGTTGCAATCTCACTTCCCTCAGGAAGAAGAACATACTGGACTGCTTCATAGTAAGGCTCGGAGAAATCAACTGCTTCTTTTCTTTCATCGGTTATGGTCATACCTGCAATTGCAACATCAATCTTGTTACCGATGGAGGATACTAAGGATGCGAACTCCATGTTGTCTACCTGAACGTCTACGCCAAGCTTCTCACCGATTGCCTTGATTAAAGCGATATCGAAACCATCTGCTTCTCCGTCATCCCCAACATACTCAAACGGAGGGAACTCTGCGTTCGTACCTGCGGTAAGCACACCATCTGCAAGTGCTTCGGAAACAGCGGCTTCTGCGTCAGCGGTTTCTTCTGCTGCATCTGCAGCTTCTGCAGTTTCTTCTACTGCTGCATCGTCTGTTGTGGTATCAGCTTCTGCTTCAGTAGTTTCTGCTGTGGTGTCTGTGGCTTCGGTGCTGTTTCCACATGCGGTCAGCATAGCCATTGTCATTGCTGCTGTTAATAAAACGGCTAATAATTTTTTCATAACTCTCCTCATTTCTGCGTTTTCAAACGCGAATCTAGTTTCTAAAACAACTAAAATCTATCACGGCAGATTCGGAAAGTCAATAGTTTATGCAGTTTTTTGTTATAGTTATACATGCCGCTTTTTCATGGTAAACACTCCCTAAATGGTAAAAGTCATCTCCTTATCAAGATACACGGATTTTTTCTTTCCATCCTTCACCACATAAATTTCCCAGCTGCTGTTCTTTCCGATCAGGAACAGATCCGGGCGGATGCTGTAACGGTTCGTTGCGGCACGTTCCTCAAGCTTCTCCGTAATCCGGATGTAATATCCTTCTTCGGAAAGTGTCACGGCAGCTCTTCCCAGATACTTCATTCTGCCTTTGCCATTATCGTTATAAACTCTCACACTTCTTCGCAGATAGAGAAGTAACAGTACAATCGCAGCCAGAGACAGAACCGTTCCTGAAGTAATGGACAGCATCTTAATGACCGGTGTAAAGACTGCCCATCTGCGCTTCAGGACAAGTGGTTCGCCTCCCGCATCCTCCGGCTGTGCCGCTGCCGTAGGAAGTACCACCTTTTCCTCCACTGCATTCCCGGGAAAATTCTGCTGATTCTGTTTGTTCAGGTCTGTTTCCGGTTTCGGCTCCGGAGATACTCTGTCCATGTCCGTGGTCTGTTTTTTTCTCACAGGAGCTTCCCCGGTTACCTCCTTTTTAACGGTCGGAGCAACAGATGGAGAAGGTACAGTCACTGTCTCCACAATCGGCTGCGGAGTTTGTTCCGGTTCCTGTGCCTGCTCAGGCTCCGGGTTCGTAGCTGATTCAGGTATCGGCTCAGGTTCAGAGGGTTCATCCGGTTCAGGTATCTCCGTTTCCGTTTCTCCAGGTTCTGTGCCTCCCCCGCTTTCACTTTCTCCACTTCCGCCTTCTCCGTTTCCGTCCTCATTTCCTGAATTTCCGTTATCCTCTGTTGGAGGATCAGGAATTTCGATCTCCTGTCCTTCTTCCATTCCACAGGTTTTTTCATAATGATCCACATCATCCGCCGTCTTCGTACAGGTGAGTTCATATCCTTCCACCGTTTCGGATGTTTTGCCGCAATTCATCCGGTATCCAATTACCTGTCCTTCCCCATAACTGCAGGAGAACGCATAACCAACAATAGTTCCCCCACTCATTCCACAGGCAAGATACACATGTCCGTCACAATCATAAGCTGTAAAGCCATCACACCCATGTCCGTCACCATCCCAGTCATGTACCGTTCCACAATCGTAAGAATGGTATTCCCTATGTGATGGACAGGCACTGGTATGGTCACCCTGTGCATAACAGGAATCATTATGCTGATGATACAAAGCCGCATAGCAGGCTCCTCCGGAGAAAGCATTTCCGGAATGATTATGTGTGATCTTTTCCCCGTAGCAGGCACCCCCATGCGCTCCATCTCCCTCGTGAACATGATAGATCGGTGCAGAATAACATTCCCCCTCTTCGGTATCACTTCCCACATGTGTATGGTAAACCGGATTGGAAAAGCATTCCCCTCCGTTCTGTTCATCTCCGGAATGAGTATGACGTATGGTCTGTGCTGATACCCGCATCTCCATGCCGGACACAAGTACCGCTGCGGTCATCACCATACCCAGAAAGGCAGCTGCCATTCTTCCTTTCTTAACTGCATTCGTTATTTTTCTTTTCTTTTTTTGTCCGATATTTCTGGTTCTTCTTAAAATAAGTTCAAATTTTCTCAAATTACATTCCTTCCTTTCACTTTTATTCAGGTATTCATCCTGCACTCGATAAGTATTTCAGACCGGCTTACACAAAAAAAGATATCTTCATGTGAAAATCACAGAAAGATACCCTTCATTCTACATTCGTATTTTATTGGTCAATCAAAGAAAGTGTTTGTAGCATAGCACAGCCTTAAGCGCACGTCAACCGGTTTTTTCAGACTTTAGTTGCCTGCCTTTTCGAAGCCACAAGATGTTGTACTCCCTGTGATAAAAGAAGCGGCATCCCGATTCCGGCGATCAGATAAATACACTTTCCGGCATCACTTCCCCCAATGGTATAGACATAATTGATATCGGTAAAGAACAGTACCGCATCAAATTCCGCACATAACGCCGTAGTACACGAAAGCAGATAACAGATTGCATTCACGACAAAGAACCAGAACACATGATGCATCATAATCGCATAGGTGTTCCTTCCAATCCTCATAAGCCAGCTTCCAACAGACGGGATCCTGCTGATCAGACCCGATATTCTAAGCCAGAATGCAATTCCGGTCACCACAGTAAGATAAGGAATAAAGGCGGCATTGGCAAACCCGGTTACCCATACTGCACTGAAGGCAAGCCCCCGGCAGCATATTGTAGTCAGAAGCTGGACTCCCAGCACAACAAAAAAGTACCGGCCATCACTGATTTTATTTACCCTGTTCTCTAATTTTTCCTTATAAATGCGTCCCAGCTGGAAGCCCGGCATCATAAAAAGAAGTCTTCCGGGAAATTTATAATATCCCCAGACATGCCCTCCCTTTGCAAGCGCAACCGTAGCAATTCCGAGCAGGAGACATACCGCAAAGATCAGCCATTCCTTCTTTAAATGAAGAAAAGACAGCACCTTCCTGCCAAGTACATTGAGAACCTCAATCAAAAACAGTGCCGGGACAAACCATGCCGGGAACTGATACAGAAACTGATGCCCGCTCACGAACGGCTCTATAAAGAGATTCCACAGCGTCAGTTCTCCTCCGATGGAAAAGCCTGTGCGGTGCAGAAGCACTGCCAGAATTCCATAGACCAGATTCCAGATGAAATAAGGAAGCAGCAACGCTTTGCTCTTTTTACCAATATATCGTAACAGCTGCTGCTCCGCTTCCTCCCGGTAAAAATAACCGGAGACAAACAGGAAAATAAACACATGGAACGAATAATAAGGAAACAGCCCGCCCACATCAAACAAGGAATATCCAAGATGTCCTGCCACAACCAGAATCATACCGATTGCAGACAGAATCCGCATTTGTTTATTTTCTTCCCGCATAAGCTGCCTCCCCAACTGTTTCTCTTGTCTGCCGCTCAAAAAAAGTGTATAGTAAGCGTACAATTGATTTTATTATGATGGATTTGTATTGGAGTTGTCAATGAAACTGAGAAAATATACGTTTTTAACCTTATTCCTGTTCCTATTCAGCACGCTTTGCTTAAATGGCTGCGCCTCTTCCCGTCCGGAGCCTGCCACGCCTTACGATGGCACGGATTATGTAAGAGAATCGAAGCTGCTCTCCTATGACCTTGCGGACTATGAAACGATTCCCACAAATCCCAATGGGTCTTTGAGCGTTCCGACCTATATTACCAGACTGGACGATCAGTATTTCATCGTGGACTGCTATCACAATCAGGTCATTTACCACGACAATCTGACCGATCCTCTGTACCTGTGGAAGGTGATGACCAATGACCTTTCCATGGGACATACGATTGCCAGCGACGGCAATGTCTATCTGATCGACGATACTGAAAACAACCGGATTCTGATTATGGAAAAGATGCAAAACAGCAGCGGCGAAATCGTCTATGTGCCCACACAGGAATTCACCGGAATCGGCAACCGGCCTCATTACATCATATACGATGATTATACCGACACCTTTTATGCATGGAGCTCCCAGAGCGGGGAAATGTTCCTTTTCCGCCACACGAACGGTTCCACGCGCATGTATCTGACGAAGATTTTGAGCATTCCGGAGCTTGACGGTGTTTATGTGCGCTCCTTTACGATTCTGGATGACCGGATTTACTTTGTCTCCGGCAATTCCAACATTATCGAGGCCGACCTTTACACCTTCGAGGTATTAAACCGCTATCCGGTTCCCGACGCAATTGCCGGCATGATCCAGCTGGAAAAGATCCAGAATTATTACTATATTACGGTTTCCACCGACATCACCGGAAATCAGGATTTTGCCACACTGATCCGTGTGAAGCATCTGAAGGATCTTGAAAAGGGCAATTACGAGGATGTCTATGCAAACTTTTTAGGAGGCGGCACTCCGTACAGCCTTACGCGGATTGATGACCGCTACTATCTTACCGAGCATCGTCTCCCCGGTCACTCCATCTGGAGCTTCCGCATGGAAAACGATGAAATCACGGATGTCGAGGCTGTTTACTAAGGCTGCTGACCTGCTCCGTAAGATATAAAACAAGCTTCGTTACGGATCGCGCACTGGGATTTCCGGGAACGGTACCGTAAGCCTACGCTCCCTTTTCTCATCCCGTTCAAAGGTCTCCATGGTTTCCCTGGAGACTTTTTTTACAATCTCATGGAACTCACGCGAAGAAATCAACAGGCACCCCTGACCGATAATAATCACCTGCTCGAGACCGTCCGAGGTCACGACGGTGATCTGATACTTCTTCGAATATTCATGGGTAAACCGTTCAATGTAATGATCCGCCGTCTCTGCCTCTTTGGTATACACGACATGAATGTTATGATAATCAAGGCACTCCGTCGGGTGTCCCTGCAGACGGTACGCATCAAAAACAACAATCAGCTCCCTGCCGTCAATCGCCTGATAATTGCATAAAAGATCAAGGAGCTGTCCTCTGGCGCTGTCAAGATTTACCTCTGCCAGCTCCTTCAATTCCTCCCATGCAAAGATAACATTGTAGCCATCCACCAGAAGATATTCCGCCTTTCTCTCCTTCGGACGGTATTCATAGGGCTTTGCCTCCACCGTGCGTGCAACAGGCTTCTGCACACTCTTCTCCTCCTGCTTATCCCTTCTGCGGTTCGCCCCCGAAACCCGGTCGATGATGGCATCCACCTCCTCCGTTCCCAGTGTCGTTGTGATGGTGGTCTGCTTCCTTCGTCCGATCTCTTCTGCAAAAGCATCTTCCTGCATTCTTCTCTGTGAAAGGATCCCCGGAAGATGCATGTATTCCGGCACCTCATACCATGGCACGACAAAGCCTGCTCCGTGTGCACAGAACACGGAATCTGCCGTATTATACACATCCCGCTCCGGATCGTAACCGCATTCTTCCATGACCTCCTCCGGATTGTGACAGGGACCATACCCGTCAAATGTCATAGACCAGATCCCCTGACCTCTGGTATAGGAAATCACCATCTGTCCATAGTCCCCGATCGTTTCCATCGGAGCCCGACCCTTTAACACACTGTAGCCTGCGCGCTCCACTTCATTACGAAAAACTGCTCCGGCATTCGACAGATCCGTCATGGCACGTCCCACATACTCCTCCGGAAGCTCCAGCCGAAATTCCATAAACGGCTCTAAAATCCGGCAGTCTGCCTGCATCAGTCCCTGACGGACAGCCCGGTAGGTTGCCTGCCGGAAATCACCGCCTTCCGTATGCTTCTGATGTGCCCTGCCGCTCTTTAATGTGACATGGATATCCGTAACCGGTGCTCCGAGCAGAACGCCACGGTATTCCTTTTCCATGAGATGGGTGAGCACCAGCCTCTGCCAGTTCCGGTCCAGCTCATCCTCGCTGCAGTCGGTATCACAGACAAATCCGCTTCCGGGCTCTCCCGGCTGCAAAAGAAGATGTACCTCTGCATAATGACGCAGCGGCTCATAATGTCCGACTCCCTCTACCGGCTGTGCTTCCAGTGCAATGGTTTCTTTATAAAGAATTCGTCCCTTGCCAAAGGTGACACCGATGTCATATCGTTCCTTCATGATCCGTTCAAGAATTTCAATCTGTACCGGTCCCATTACATGCGCCGTCAGCTCCTTCGTATGCGGATTCCATTTTACCTGTAACAAAGGATCTTCTTCCTCTAACAGATGCAGCTTTTCGATGACGGTGTTCATCTGATTTTCCTGTTCGGGCAATACGCGATAGCTCATTACCGGTTCGAGCAGAGGATGTGTCTGCTCCGTTTCCACACCAAGCCCCTGTCCGATATACGTCTGCGAAAGTCCGGTCACCGTACAGATCGTTCCTGCCTGCACACAGTCTGCGAGCTCGAACTTTTCTCCGTTGTAGCAGCGGATCTGGTTCACCTTTTCCTGCCATTCCTCCTGCTGCCGGTTCTTTCCTGTAATCACTGTCTTAACAGGGAGCTGCCCTCCCGTGATTTTCATATGGGTCAGCCGGTTTCCCTGCGGATCCCGTGTAATCTTATAGACTCTTGCCCCGAATTCCGTATGATAAGCAGCCGGCTCTCCATAGATATCAATCCCTTCAAGGAGCTCCTTCACGCCTTCCATCTTTAACGCAGCGCCAAAAAAGCAGGGAAACAGCTTTCTCTCCCGGATCAGCCGCGCAATGCACTCTCTTGAAACCTCACCGGTCTGCAGATACTGCTCCATGGCTTCCTCACCGCACATGGCAACGCTTTCCATAAAGGCATCCCCATGCGGCAGCCGGAAATCCACGCATTCTCCGGACAGGCGCTCCTGCAGCTCCTTATATACCGCATCCGCATCCGTTCCCGGCTGATCCAGCTTATTCACAAACAGAAAGACAGGGATATGATACCGGGAAAGCAGCTTCCACAGCGTCATCGTGTGTCCCTGCACCCCGTCCGCTGCGCTTACCACCAGCACTGCCAGATCCAATACCTGCAGGGTACGTTCCGCTTCTGCGGAAAAATCCACATGTCCCGGCGTATCTAACAGAATCAGTTTGTCCTCCTGCACAGGCAGCACCGCCTGCTTGGAAAAGATCGTGATTCCACGCTCCCGCTCCTGATTGTCCCTTTCCAGATAGGTATTTCCTTTATCTACACGCCCTATGCTGCGTATGACACCACTTTCATACAGCATTGCTTCCGACAGTGTTGTTTTCCCTGCATCCACATGGGCGAGAATTCCCATTACGATTGTTTTCATATTCTGCTCCTTGTAGCCTTCTGCGTAACTGCCCCGTACTCTCACAGTTACCTTTCTACTTATTTAATAATAACGTAACTATTCAGAACCCCATTCGTAAAACCGTTGCTAACGCAACGTAGTTTACCTC
>ERZ1026772.1565-NODE-1565-length-11869-cov-20.526833_pt1 | contig 11869 bp, 16 predicted proteins | sample MGYA00380124_ERZ1026772 | MGnify/ENA primary metagenome ERZ1026772 (study PRJEB33269, sample SAMEA4719760) | human gut metagenome | biome: human-associated habitat; feature: organic feature; material: feces | place: Cameroon | collected 2013-10 ...
GATTCGTGAGCACATACGCAGCCACGCACGCGCTCGCTTACGAGTGACATCCATATTACAAGACCTCCTAAGATATCACCTCTCCCAATCAATCATCATTTATTAATAGCATAGGCAAGTGCAGCTACAGCAATACCGATGGCAGCATTCCGCTGCGCCTTAATGCGACGGCGGGTGCGAGCTTCCTCTTTGGCGGATGCCTGCAAGGATCTGTTGGCATTCTCCAATAAGCTGCTCTGAGCTTGCAGCTCTATCTGCAGATTGACTGATTCCGTCTTGAGCTTGCTCAATTCCAACTTCGACTCGGTTAGCGCTGCTTGTGATTCTGCCAGCGCTTGCCTGGTGTTCTTGGTTTGCTGCAGCAGCAGACTCAACCTGCTGTCGAGTGCTGACATTTCCGCCGCCGTCATCGTGTAGGTTTTGTAGGTTGTAGCCGATGATGCCTCCGATGCAGAGGCAGACAACAGCAAGCACAATGTAGCTACAGTAATTGCGCAATATTTTTTCCACATCTTAGCCCTCCCACAGATAATAGCCAGGAACAGAGCCGCCAGCACGCATGTCAACATGGACAAAGCCTTGCGATACATAAGTACCAACACCGTCAAAAATCTGCTTGCAGATGCGAGCCAGCTCACGCACGCCCATGCCGTCTACATAGATATCTGCAGCAGTGCCTGCAACATGCTGAGAATTGCTCACACCACCAACAGCAGCATTGTGCACCGGGCAACGATAGCCGCTGGTGATGTTAATCGGTCTGCCAATACGCAGGCGCAAACGTTCCAGACCGGTCAGCAATACAGAGCTAATGCCATAGGTCGGCAGCGCTCCACAGTGATGGCAGGCAAATTCAGACTCGGAAAAATGAGCAGATAACATAGCCATAACAATCAACCTCTTCTCTTTTTGATAACATTAACAAGACCTTGCACTGCCTCAATACCGGCATCGTTAAGGTTCTCGCAAATAGACAGCAACTCTGTGATTACCAGATAACCCGCGACCATCGGCACAGCCCACACCGGCTGATGCAGCGTAATCATGGCCAGATCTACCAGTACAGCAGCAAGCACGCAGAGGATATAAACAATAAGCTTTCCAACAAAACGATGCTTCATGACTTCGCTGGAAATCAACCCTTCGGCGTGCGCCGCCTCAATACCGCCAATAATCTGCATCACAGACGGAGTTTCTCCCATGCCCTGCAGGCGCTTGTAGCTCAAAGACATCCAGCGGGTGAAGCAGTCCAGAAATACCAGCGCGGTGAAAACCATGAAAAGAACGGCATGCTTATGCAGCAGTACCGCAAGGATTGCCCCTATCACCGATTTGTAGGTAAAACCATGAGTCAAAGTGTGTGCCGCATTATAAACGGCATAGCGTAAAGCTAAAAAATCCATTTCTCAACCTCCTAATTATTCATTGTTACATCTTCTACTTCTTCTGCCGTGCTGGCAGCTTCAACCTGCGCCTTGGCGGCTCGGTACGCAGTGTGCAAAGCATTTGAGCGCGCGGCCACGGAAGCGATAATCATACGCAGGTCCTGCGCTGTTACCACCGCATCCTCATTGTCTGCCGTGGTCCAGCTGATTTTAGCACCCTCGCCCTGCACATCGAGCGCAATAATTGCCGCATTAATGCGGTCACGCGCTTTGTCGTCATAATCGTAGAGGTGCCCACCATACGCAACCGGCTCAACCTCCGCAGCATCACGCTGGCGCTTCAGTTCAATGATTTTACGTTCGCGGACGTATTCAATTGGCTCTTCCGTTTCCGCTACATTTACCCCCAACTCCTCCAAATCAGCCTCAGCCAAGGACAGCGGGATAAAAACGCCCTCCTTAGCTAACGCTTCTGCCAAATCGTAAATATTGGAGTAATTTTCTTCCATATATGTATATGTTTTCATCAAATCACCGCCTTAGTTAAAAATTATCTCGACTCTATATTTTTTGCCTACATTTTTAGCAGTAAACATATTAGCAAATCCAGAAATACCTTTGTTTTTATATTCATAAAAACCTGGAACATAACTCTGATATTGCATGTTTGAAAAGTCAACACGTACACTCTCGTTTGTTTCTACCGACGTTACTTTAGCAGTAACATTGTATTTACCGCTAGTCACACCCTCGACATTGAAAGCAAAATCAAGCCAACCACCATAGTAACTCATCATGACAAGAGTAACAGTTTTGCCATCGTGTTTCACACTGCCTTCAATCTCGCCAAACGTAGCATTATAACGGCTGTAGCCATATTGTGCGCCTTGCTGTCCCATTGTCATGATAAATTCGCCGTCACCTTCAACAACACTGCCGTTGCCCTTCATTAGAATACGATTAAGACTCATGTTATACACCTCACGACAGCTTAGATGCCTGTGCGATACTTGTAACGGCACCGCTAGCGTTTTTAGTCAGCAATACGTTTAGCAGCAGGCCACTGCTGGTTATCGCTAAATCAGCAGCACTGCCTACATATTTCAATGTACCGGCATTAGTTATACTTAAAGCGTATGAAGCGTTCGAAGCGATGTACGCTGTGAACAACGTAGATTCACCATTTTCGAGCATGCCCGTTAAAGTTGACATGTCCAATGTAAGCGCACCTGTTACATTGTAGGTTGCTACAGACGTGCCAGGACTATCGTATGTGCCGCTGATACGTGATGTAGCAAAATTTTCAAAGCTAAATTTTAAGCGTTGGAAGTTTTGCTGTGCCGACCAGGTATTAACTACAGACGTACTCACTCCACCGCCACCAGAGCTAACATTAACGTTGCCACTAGTGTCCGGACCCACGCCATTGATGAATTTAATGTAGGTTGAAGAAATAATATTTCCTTGTGCATCCTGCAAGGCTCTTGTAGCTGTTGCCACATTATCATTTTTGCCTAATTTGTCCTTTAGCGCATTATATACTGCTTTGTTTTGTATAGCATTGGTGCTTGTACTTGATAAAGTATCGTCCACGGTAATATCAGAGCCACCGCTAACAGTGATATTGACGTTACCATTACTATCAGGCTTAGTATTGTTAACACTTTTAACCATACCGCTTACATCGGTTTTCTTTGCATAAGTGTCAGTAATGACATTACCTGCACCATCCTGCGTTGCCTTTGTAGCAGATGCTGCGTTACCTGAATAACTGCTTGCATTAATTGAGCCTACAGCCTGTGAGCCTTGTCTCCACGCTATTGTAGTTGCTGCACCTATTAAAGCAAAGCCTGAATAAATATCAGTGCCTACTTTATTTAGTAGTGCATTATAGATAACGTTGTTTTGAACGGGGTTTGTGCTTGTGCTTGACAGAGCATCATCCACAGTTACGCCGCCGTCTGCGCCGTCCTTGCCTTTAGGCAACACAAAATCAAGCACGGCAGCAGATGATGTGCCGCGATTGGTGACCTGTGCCGCTGTACCCGGAGCGCTTGTCGTAACGCTGCCGATAGTAATGGTGGCCGCGTTGCCCGCAGGACCTTGCGCGCCCTGCACTCCTCGCTCGCCCTGTTCGCCTTGGATGCCGCGCGGGCCTTGTATGCCTTGTGCGCCCTGTTCGCCACGGTCACCTTTGTCGCCCTTCTCGCCGGGGTCGCCTTTGATGCCTTTAATGGTTATCGGGCTCGGGTTATCGAGACCTGCTTTGTTCGTCCAAGTCAAAGTGCCGGCGGAATCGATGTGCGGCACAAAGACATTAACATTCTCGCTTAAATCCTTGGTGGTAGTCATATATGTTTCAGCCTGCTCAGCATCCCACACCACCTCGGAGTTTGCGTATGAGGAGCCGCCAGCTTTGCCGACCACGAGCTTACGCTTGCCGTTCGCCTTGCGCGCGATGACCAGCTCGCCCTCGCGCAGCACAGGATTCACCTGCAGCCATTTTTCCTCGGACGCTGTGCTAAATTGTATTCTTGCATTACTCATTCATATCACCTCACGCAGTACGCACCCAAAAATAAAGCAATAAATATGACGGCTCAAACGTTACTTTCTCCCCATTGCCGGTAGATTTGATAGTAATTTGATGTGTGTGGTTACCAGCCTCTTCAGTTTCACCCCAGCGGCGTTCATGAGCTTGATATCCGGCACCACCACTGCCGCCATGGGTTTGCCAATTACTGACATAAATATCATGCTTATGATTGCCAGCGCCATATATTGTAGCTTCATGGCTATGTGCAGGCAGATTGTTCACGCCCAGCGTAAAGCCATCACTGCCGCCCATCGTTCCGCCGGGATAACCTGCACCGGCAGTGCGGATATAGCGGCCGCTCTGCAGCAGCTGCCATGTTCCACCAAGCCTTGTGCCGGGATTGATGTTGTCGCGAGTGATTACCACAGAGCCGACAAAGCTCATCGCATTGAGATAATCGATGTTCAAAGACACGTTACCGCTGCTGTCCGGCTTTTTGCCCTCGACGCTATACACAAAATTCTTCTGCAGATTGCCTTTTGCATCCGGTTTTTCGCCGTTCAGCGACAGAATGAATGTTTTTTTGATTGATGCTACAAGGCCGGCGTAATCACTATCCAGAGCGTCCTGCCCCTGTTCGACCAGGACCTGCGCCATAGCCGCAGCCATAATCGTAGCCTGCTTATATAGCTTGTTGTGCAGGTCAGCCGCCGCCAGCCCCGGAACAACGCCGCCGATGCGCTGAGTGTTTACAGCGTACTCAGCATCGGATACAACCTTGCTGCTGTCCACGGCCTCAGCAAAAACTTTAAAATTACTTCTCGCCATTATTCGCTCCCTTCTACAGCCCAATGGCTATTATAACCACTGTAACGCATAGTGTTGTAATCGTAGCTGAACAGCGGTAGGCCGTCCGTCGATACGAATGTCAGCACGTTGATGCGTACGCCCTCCGGCTTCGGAATGATATATGCGTGGATAATCAGCTCGCGCTCCAGCGCAGTATAATCGCCCTGCAATACGATATTGAAAGACATATCCTGCAAATCTTCGATAGATAAATGCTTATCTTTGCCCATAACCGATTCCCACAGCTCATATAGCTCTGTTATAGTGCCCTTCCACGCATTTTGGATAATGCGCGCTTTGATTAGCAGACGGAATAAATCATCGTCCATCATGCTGTTGCTGTCGTTCATCTCTCCCGGAGGAAAACCGGAAATAAAGCTGACGCTTGCCATGTTCTGCGGCTCCGGGGTGTTGATTATCGGATACTCCGTGCCGCTGGCAATTTCCGTCGGAGCTGGGCAAACAATGTCGCCTGTAGCAGCAGCGGACGGCTCAAAGCTGAGCTGCCTGCTTACTCCGACAATAGTACCGAGAATGTCAAGCTGTGCAGTCGTAGCATAATCAACCTCAAACGCCGTAATCATATCGCTGGCGCTGCTGTCCAAATCAAGGCCGTAGCTGAGCAATCTCTCCACCATAGCCGTAAAGTTAGCGCTGCGGCGATACTCGCTCGTGACCAGCCGTTTATAATATGTTAAATCAAGCATCGACCTGTACCTCAATGGCGTCGTATACCGGCTCCGGAATCTCCTTGTAACCGATTGCAACGTCAGCAACACTCATCGCGCCTGCGGCAAGCCCCAATTTCAGCTCTTTTATGCCAAATATGGGCTTAGTCAAAGACGGATTGCAGTCAGTAATAATGTTTGCCAGCACCGAAGCGGACACATCACTACCAATCGTCAGCGCGGCCAAATAATCATATATTGCACTCTTGACGTTGGCTTGGATGCTGGACATATAGCCGACATATTTCTTCAGCGTGCATTTGACGTAGATAGTTTTATACTCCGGCCGGTAAAATCTGATGGTATTGATATAATCGTTCTGGTCGGTATACTGTACCTCCACATCGCCGTTTGTATAACAGCCGATGCCTTTATGCAGATATATCGCCTCAGCCACGTCCTCGTCCGTACCGCCCTCAACTACACAGGTCACGGAGTGCGCCGGCAGGCCGTGCGGATTATCTTCGGTTACAGTGTCAACGTTTGTGTCATTCTCATAAACGGCATAGCGGGACACGTCCGGTAATGCTGCAATAGCGCCCTTGGTGCCCGCCAGCATTGTCTGCGACGGATTGGCCGTACTGATTGCCTGCCTTTGGCGGAGCTGCGCGTCGGTTTCCTGCGTGTTGCCCAGCACAGCGCTCACTTCGTTGATAACAGCTATCCATCCATAGGTCGGCGTCTCAATCTGCGCTATATCGCCCGCCAGCGCGCTCACAGCACCTGCAGTGCGGCATGTAGCTACAGTGTAAGCCGTGCCATTGGAGTCGATTACTACGTTTGCCGGCAAATCCCATGTCAGCCCCGCGCGGTCTTTTACTGCACCATTGGTTATCTGAGTAAATGGGCTACCGGTAATCTTTACTTGGCAGGTGCTGTGCCCTGCAGCCTTACGTTTAATGCCGTTCAGCTTGACTACGCTGTCCAAGCTTGTGCCAATAGCCGTCTCGGGCGAGCGTGCATTATACGCATACGCGAGAGCCTGCAGCGTATCGCTCTGCTTTAAGGCAAAAATGGACAACAGCTGATAATCAGGCGAGCTGTTGTCCAGATAGATATCATCACCGTAGATTTGCTTCATTGCAGCAATCATATCTTCTAAAATATCGTTGTAGGTAGGGATATGCAGTCCCGTACTATCAACATAGGGCTTAAAATACGTCACATCTGCACCTCCTCACTACTAATAGTCAATGAGCCATAGATAGTCTCTACAGTTGCCGTAAATTTATAATGTCTGCGTTCATAGCTTGATTCAAAAGATGTGACAGACTGCACGCCTTCCGTGCCGCTTATACGATCACGGATAATAATATCTACAGCCTGCCTGTTCTCATCACTGCCAGACGTGCCTAAGATTTGCTCCCACAACGGCAGCCCATCTTTTAGGTCTTCCCACCATTCAGCATAAAGCAAAAGCAGGCGCTGCTTTATCGCCTGCCCGACAGCTTCAACACCGCTGATGTAATTTTGAGAGCCACGGCCAAAGCAGTAATCCCAATTGTCGTCTAAACGTCTAACCTGCATATCAGCCTCCAATAAACACATTGCTGCTGCCTTCGGCCACAGTACCGCCACAGCTCACAGCGTCGCCTACGCGCCCTGCAGGCTTGCCATTGATATAGACACTGGCGCTGCCGCTGGCAATCGTGCCACTATGCGATGGGTGATTGATGCAGCCGTGAGGTGCATAACTGTCCCCTACACGCCCTGCAGCGCGGCCGTTGATATATACGTTAGGGCTGGCCGATACGAGTGCTGTCGGAGCACAGGCATCATGACCGGTATCCAAATCGCCTAAGCGCGTTGCATTACTCATTGATGTTCACCCGCCCTGCTTTAATGTTTACCGTACCACCTACGATGTTAATCGTATCTCCGGCAAGCTCCACATACGCAGAACCTGCATCATTACGTAGCTGAGCAGAGCCTGTGCTGTAGCCTGGGATTACTCTAGGCTGCGACCACACGCCGATAATAGCAAAGCCATCAGACAGATCATGCCTGCGACATTCAACTTGGTTCTGCACTCCACCGCTCTGCCACCAGCCATCCATGCACATATCGCCAAAGACCACCAGGCATTCATCGCCGGGCTTTATAGGGAGCGTCAGCGCATAACCGCCAGCACGTGGCACGACGATGGGAACATCAACCAGCAAAGGTATATCCACCCAGGATTCATCACCGTCTACAAGCATTTTTTCCCGCAATGCTGGCTGCACCGTTACCGTTTGACTAGCAGCATCAAAGCTCTGGATAATGCCAGGCACACACACGCGCGTCTTGATTGCAGCGGCACGAGCGTCAAGTTCGCCCTGCCGTTCAACATTAGGCGTGCGCAAATTCAAATCAATCATATAATCACACTCCGTTCGGATTCTGCGAATTGTTGGCCATGAGGGCAGGCAGTACGCCCTTACCATAGCGAGAAACAGCCGTACAGGACGTATACCAATCATTACCCATCGTATCACCTGTGTGCGTCAGTTCAATGACTTGATATATCCATTCTTTGTCAAGCGGCATCTGCACCTGACCAGGAGTGGGCTGCGCTTCCGCAATCTCGCTGTTCTTAAGCTGGACCAAAGACCACATATGCACCGCGGGATTCAGCAGCAGTTTAAAATTTGCGCCATACTGCGTCTGCGTCGGCATCCCGACAAGACCTGTCGTAGGCGTTTGCACAATGGCTTCATCCTTTGCAGCGTCGGCAAGCTTTATCATGTTCAGCTTGCCATCATTCACCCAATAGCTCGCACCGTTACCGCGGGCAATATCGGAGATATAATCCTTAGGCTCCCCAAAAATAACCTTGCCGCGCGGCAGCTTTTGACCGGACAAGCCCTGCGTAATACTATTCGTCGGGATTTTGGTTTTTGACTTTTCGCAGACCGCGTCCAAAATCTGACGTTGATTAATACCCTTGTTTAAGGTTTTCGCAATAAAATTTTTCCCCAGGACATTAGCTCCATCCACGCACAGGAGCGACAGCACATAGTCCGTATTATTCTCCTTGCGGCGGGACGGATAAATAATTTTCCCGTCAAAGATAACACCGTACTGCTTCTCCTGCGTATGCCCTTCATCATCCTTTGCTTCCTGCACGGAGCCGTCTGCAGATGTAGTCAAGTAGCCTTCATAACCGGCTTCAATAATGATGCGGTCGCCCTCCTTAAGGATTTTTTGCTCTGTTGCAGCAGTAAGATTGTAAATCTCCACGGTGGAATAGTTGTTTATTTCCCGCGACTTTTTGACAGTAAACTTCACATGCAAATCAGAAACATTCAGGGCTTCTTTGTCCTGAGCGTCCACAACAAGGATTTTCCACTTACGCATCCACAGGTAACTGCTCATGAGCCATCACCCCACACAAGCACCCAGGTTGAGCCTAATGTCTCATTATCAGGTTGCTCCTGCGTAGTAGGACCAACAGCCACGATTTGAGCGCTGCCGATATTCAAGTAAGCGTACTGCCCCAGCAGGTCAATGCCAGGAACCAGCGGCATGCCTGTAATCAACTCTTCGCCTGTGCTATTGTCGCAGACATCAGCCACCCACAACTCGTACAAATCATAATAGCGTAGCTTCAGCAGGATGTTGATGTTACGCTCGCCATCCAGCGTCAGCTTAAACGTTTTCTGGTCGAAAGGTGTGGTAGTCAATGGTATTTCATAATAACTCATTACCACTTCACCTCCAGACCATAGCCTTTTTCCACTTTACGCAAAATCGTGCTGTTATCGCCTTGTGGCTGTACTTCCTGCGCTTTCTTTTGAGCACCAGATGTCCACTCTCTAGCAGATACTTTTTCGGTACCAACATTAACCACCAGCACCTGCACAAGATTCACCGTAGCCTTGAGCGCGCAGAGCGTCGACACATCGTCGCTCACATCAATGCTCTCAATAAGCATGTTCTGGTACGTGTTCAGACGCGTAACAACCTGCATAGGTGTACGCAGCTCCTGCAGCTTGCAGAGTAAGCGATAGGCCTGTACAGATTTTGTGCCGCCATCACCACCATAATTAGCACCAACACGATAAGCCATGGCATCAGATACTCCAATCTGCATCGTCATACGGATAGGATTGATGAAGGCGTGATCACTGATATTTGCACCGGTCTGTACCGGATGCTGGGTAACCGTCAGACTGTGTTCAGTATCAACGCTAAAAACAGCATCAAAAAAATAGCCGCCAATGTTCGTTTTGACCATAAGCACCTGTTGTGCTCCTAGGCCACTGCCCCAAACAGATGGGCTATAACCATCATTAGTCTTAAATGACTTATTCCCGGTCAGTTTGGCAACCAGATTAGCAGCGCCCCAGATACCATTTAAAGTGTTCATTGTACCCATTAAGCTCATACAAACACCGTCCCTCCGTTATGCGCTGCCAGACGCTGGGCAAAATCTTCCATCGTTCCTTCTACAGCCTTAGCCACACCCTGCGGATCACTGACATTTCCACAGTTAACTACGATGCCGCCAACATTTACAACGCCACCGTTATAATTTGCCGTACTGTTCGCCATTGGCATAAGACCGGCAGTGCCACCAGCAGCATAACCTGCAGCATAGCTCGTAGGAGCAACAAGGCTGTCATACCCGCCGCCACCGCCGCCGTGAGATGCATCAGCAGAAGTTTGTTTATTGGCAAACTTCATAGCTTCATAGGCAGCACGAGCGTTAGCTATACGTTGACCATAATTAGCAGACGCAGGATCAGGGCGTTCATATTCGTCCGTCATAATTTTCCCTGCTATCTCCGGCAATTCAGCGCTTTGCATTTTAGCGTAAGTATCGGCGTAAGACGTGCGCATTTCTTCTGCCAAAAATTCAATCTGCGTGTAAAGGTCAGTCCAGTCCTTGCCGCGAGCAGCAGCATAGCGTTTGAGTGCCTCCCAACGTTCATTGTGCCATTGAGCTAAACCCCCGGATGTGCCATTATCACCGATAGCATCCGTGCGCAAGCCAGATTCCTGAACAAGGTTGCCTACAACGCCAGCAGCAGCAGTAGCAGTGAACCCCATCGATATAAGCTTTTGCTGGATATACTTAGACCGTTCGCCTGTTGCATTTTCATCAGCAACCGAATTGATAAGTTCTTGTTTAGCGCCAGCAAAATCACCCTGCATAGCTTTACCCAAAGCCATCCATAGATGTGCCAGCCTATTTTCCAGTGTGAGCACCTTATCTACAACTTTACCGACGGATGTCAGGAAGAAGTCCCAGAACTTCTTCATCAACGGATACTTCTCACCGCAAATCTTCTCAACAATCGTTGCCAAGCCTTCGGCAATTTCAGCAACACTCTTAGCAATATTAGCTACGGTCTTTTTAAGTTTCTCCTGTCGCTCTTCCGTAAAGACTTTTTCAAACAGCTCCGTAAGCTTCTCAAGGATAAACGCAATGCCTTCTCCAATCTTTGCGATTATGCGGTGCAAAGGATTATTCTCATCCGTGAGCCATTTCCAAAGTGGCTTTAATGTATTGCTACTCTCGCGACCTTCCAGGTAGCCAAAGAAGTCCTCCAACATGATGAGTGCGGTACCGATGGCCATCATCATCAGACCGAACGGACCTGCCATGATGGCAGCACCGACAACAGCAAACACAGCTACTAAAGCCTTTGTTTTACCAGGCAGCGCATCAATGAAATTATAAATGCCTTCAAATAACCATTTTAGAGCCTTGACCAACGACATCGTCACACGCACCACACTCGCCAGCACGCTGGCTACTTTGCGCGCTATTGTAGGCAGATTCTTCCCAAATTTATCATTGAGCCAGCGGATAAATTCCTGGAATTCTTTGATGTAGGGCTGCAGCTCTTTGATAAGGTAGTAGACCACCCACTCCTTGAACATTTTTAATTTGAGCTGCAAAGACTGTATGTCGTACCCAATCTCACGAATCCAGGCTAACTGATTGTCGGCATCTGCAGGAGTAGAGAGCTCTGCCATTTCCTGACGCAGCCGGAAAAACTGCTCACGCAGCTCCGGCACCCACGCCACATCTTCCTGCGATGCACCCATGGTTTTAAGGACCACACTCAAGGTTTTAGCAGTGTCTTTTGTAACCCACATTGACTGCGCCAGCTTTTGGTATTCCAAATCTGCGCTGGCCACAGCCTTAATGTTGTCAATTACAGCTTCCGTAACCTTTGCCAGCCCCGCAAAGATAGCGCCATATTTGAGGATAAAGCCTAACTTCCCGAGCATACCGGATAGATTATTGATAGCTTTCGCAGCTCCGGCAAAAGCGTCCTTGTCGACTTCTGCACCAATGCGGACAAGATATTCTTCTAAAATGTTGCTCATCAGCCTACTCCTTTCTCATGGCGTCCTGCATTCGCCGTGTATTTTCT
>ERZ1026772.1568-NODE-1568-length-11856-cov-5.134650_pt1 | contig 11856 bp, 13 predicted proteins | sample MGYA00380124_ERZ1026772 | MGnify/ENA primary metagenome ERZ1026772 (study PRJEB33269, sample SAMEA4719760) | human gut metagenome | biome: human-associated habitat; feature: organic feature; material: feces | place: Cameroon | collected 2013-10 ...
ATGTGTATAAGAGACAGGGATGAAAAATTAATAATTTCTTCATAAAAATTATTTTTACATACAAAGAGTCGATTATTTATCTAATTGATATAGATAATATACCCCCATATTTCATTAACAGAACATATTAATACTAACCTTTGTCACGTTTTTGCCAAAATAATGGGAACAAGCATCTAACATAAATCGTAATATAATGAAAACAAGCCTTTAATAAACCATCATGTCGCAATTCAAGATGAAAGGTTTCCTTAGGTGGCATACCATTCGGTCTATTTAGCATTTTCCAACGCTTTGTAAAAGGGACATCCGGATCACACCATTTATCAAATGTGGTATGAGCTTCACACTCTCCTAAGGCAACACCACATTGGTACATAAGGACACCTGCTTTCTTAGCTCTCATACCATAGTCAAAGTCACCTTTGCTATGGGTGAAGTAATGATCAAGATTGCCAAGCACCTTGTAAGCCGCCCGAGGTATCAGAACTATATTACCATTAAAATAATCTACTTTTGTCAATTCGCCATTAGGCTTTGGTATTCTACCATTTTGCAATCTGCCACCATACGTAATAACAGAATGATCTGTTGATTCTGTTGCTCCAACAATAATGGACTTTTCGTTTGTTTCAACAGCAGAATCTGTAAGAACCTTCAACATATTATCATACACAAAGGTATCATCGTTGAGCCACAGATAGAAGTCATAGTCCTTAGTCTTTGCAGCTGTGTCCCATGCTGTCCACATACCACGATTCCAGAACAAATCACCTTTAGCATTTATAATTTTTACTTGTGGAAATAGCTCCACAACTGCCTCTGGAGTTCCATCCGTACACCCGTCATTAGTGAGATATACATCAACTTGATAGCCATCCAATGGCAACAAGTTATATAGCCTTTCTAAGCTTTGTAATGTTTTGTCCTTGCGATTAAATACCGTGAGGAGAACTGCAATTGTTTTCATATATCAATGTCTTTTTTTATACGCTTTAGAGGCCTGGCTAACCAAACCAGAAATCGTTTTATATATACCAACAAACTTAATTGTAAATAGTAATGGATGCTGAACTTTTCGTGTTAGTTCATTTAATTGTTCAATCTCCAAATTTATGAATTTGGAAAGAGCAACCTTCAAGAAAGGTATACCATGTTTAGAAGAATTAAATTCTATGCATTTAACATTCCGTACACCTTTAGTATACTCATGTTGCTCAACATCCCATTTTGACTTATCTGAATAAATATAATATATCGGAGTGTCTGAGTCGATATCGTTTAATATATTAACTGCCCCCCCCATTATTCATTTTAAAGATACTAAACAAAAGTGGAGAAGTAGTAAGACTACTTTCTTTTACCAATCTTTCCAGACAAAACTGTCCATTGAAGCAGATTGTTTTTTCCGCCTTTAATTTTGGACCAAATAAAGCAGAAGCATAGCCACCAGCAGAACTTCCTATCGTTATCACTTTAAAACCATTTGTTTCTTGCTTTAAGAATTCCAATAATTTTTGTGGTGAATTTATCTGTCCATTGATACCCGTAAGATACCACTGCTTAAAAACATCTCGCACAAAGATATGTTTATAAGCTTTATCTATTCGGCAATGATACCACTCAAAGAAATTCTTCTCCACAATTCGCTTACGAAATATCTCTTCCGTATGCGGATACCAAATATCGTTACTACAAAAATAAACAGCACAATATTCCTTAGAACTACAACTTGCGTCATATTCTATCAGATAATTCGGTTCATTCATCCAATAATCCTGTACGATTTGCGGATACTGGTATATTCCATTATACTTTGAATCTAACATATTATTAAATTAGCAATATAATATAATACGTAAACACCATTTTAATAAATTGATGTTAAATACATCTTACAAACTTTGCTGGATTTCCAGCCCATATTTGATTGGCAGGTACTGTTTTCGTGACAACAGATCCAGCTCCTATCACACTATTCTCTCCAATTGTTACGCCCTTCAAAATGATAGACCTTGCTCCGATAAAAGCATTATTGCCAATGACAACCGGCTTTTCTGCTCTATTCTTCAAATCTTCACTACTTCTTCGGATAACCGGGTCAAGAGAATGAAAATCCGTATCATAAATACAGACCCCACCACCTATCTTAACATTATCCCCAATCGTGATACTCTTATGACATACTAATGCTGCCTGCGAAATACCAACATTATCCCCAATAGTCAACACGGATCCTCTATCCACAAAGAATGTACAACGTTCATAACATCCTATAGGATTACCCTTAATACCATTATTCATAGCAAAATTCTCGCCGATAGAAAATTTACCTCCACGAGCCACCATAATATAAGGGATACCATTTACGTGAAACGATTTATAAACAACATTGTTACCGATTAACAAGAATTTAGTATATAAACGATTTCCCGCCCCCGTTATAAAAATAGCTATTTTTCTAAAAGACTTATATATTAAACTGATTATGTTCATTACTCAAAACCTCATTATATATTTCCAGCTGTGTTTTAACACAAACATCTCTATCATTTTCTTTCATTCGTCGTAATCTACCATTTTCAGATAAAGATTCTGCAAGTACTTTATCCTGCAATACTCTATCTATCAAACCGGCACAGGCATAATAATCAACAGAATTGTAGAACAATGCCTCCCGTCCATTTTCTGCCAACTCAGGCATAGCTCCAGCAAAAGAAGCAATAGTAGGAGTTCCAACGATCATCGACTCTGCAAAAGCGAGACAATATGTCTCGATAAAGGAAGGTATTACGCATACATTTGAATTCTGCAGTTGCTCAATGATTTGATTTTCATTCAATGCTCCTAAATAAATTACATTCGATTTCAAGTTATATTTTTCAACAAGGCTATTCAGAAATACAGAATATCCATCAAGTAATCTTTGACCTACATTGATATTTCCTGCTAGTTTTAACTTGATATTAGGGTATTTCTCCTTTAATAAAGAAATGGATTTTATAATAATATGCATTCCCTTATAAGACACTGCAGCAGAACAAGTAGAAAAAACAACAGGGGCATCATCTACTTCTCGATATTTCCATTGAACAGAATCATAGAAACTGCTACGCAACATAATTCTAGTAGGATAGAGTTTCGCCTTTGGATTTACAAACAATAAATAGTTTTTTACCCATTGCGATTGATAAGCTATATACTTAAACACTTTAATATTTGCAGTTTCAAACACACCTCTCTTTCTAAAAACTTCTTTTTTATGAAAAAGAGTTCTTGAAGGCATAATTATTTCTTTCAAATGAATAGATTGAAAGATTTCCTTTATACTCAAGCCCCCATAATAATACTCTGTATAAGGAGCAAGTAGTCCCTGTATATCAAGAATAGCAGGAACACCAATATATCCTTTACGGTAAATAGAAGCCCAAAAATTCTCTGTACCCCAGATATGAACCAAATCTGGTTTTTCTCTTTCAATTATATCCTTCACAATAGAACAAGTTTCTGTAGATGCCTCTTGTCCATAATTACTTGCTTTAGCAGGAATAATCCATTGCTTAATATTTTTAAAATTACAAGATATAGGCTTTTCAACTATACCATCTGTAATATTAACCATTTCTATAAAAGACGCTAGTTGTTCAGCCATAGGCTGCAACCAGCTACCTGTTACCTTTGTTTTTTCTGAAACAAAGGCTGAATTACTTAACCATAATACCTTCATAATATTTTTATTGAAGTTTCGCAAGAGAATATATATCAACTTGCTTGTTTATAAATATACATATCACGTAGCGCATGGGCAACAGGATTACTTTCGATGAAATCAGCCAGTAACTCTGTTGCATCTATAGAGTAACGCTCTTCAGCTTCCAGAACGAAGTCCAAAATGATAGCCCATATCTTGTCCGTTACGGACAACTCGAGAGTGTCATTGGGGACCTTTGTAAAGAGACTACCAATGGTTTCATACGCTTCAAATCTCTTCACTGTACACAAGATGTTATACTGCATCATTGTCAAAGTGAAGCTAGCAATATAAGAGGCAAAATAACAGACTGGCACACCATCCAACTTTACGTCCATTGTACAAGCATTTTGTTGTGTTTGCATGCCTTCTCCTTTTACAGGTGCTTGATGATTTGCTTGACATACTTGACCATATCAATGGTCTTGTCTGTCTTCTTTATCAAGTATTCATCCACACGCTCTTTTACCGCCAGTCCCTCGTGGTTCTCGGTATAGCGATCCTTGCGCTGCTTAGTAGTAAGTCCCAGAACCAATTGCTTGTCCTTACCCTCCTCTCCATGTAGTAAGAAATCAAAAAAGAGCTGACTAACGCCATTGGACAACATCATGGTCAGACACTTATAACCAAAAATGCTCTTTTGATGAACATGAGACCAGATTCTTCCTATGAGTTCGGTCTTCATACCAGTCTTAGGTGCATCAGTATCATCAATAATCAAACAAACCGGCTTGTCATGATGAACATTGTGCTGCTTGATATCTTCTTTATCAGCTGACGATTCATTGCATATAGTAACTTGCGCCACTTGACATTGCCATCATTCATAAAACGATAGAACATGTCTTTATCACAATTGAACAATTTACTCAAGAACGAGTTTGAGTATCGGCTCACATTCTTGACTACGAAGAATGGTAAGAGCATGAGAAAGTTAAGTACCTGTAAAGTGGTAAACTTGCAGTTCTCTTTCTTCTCTACTCCAATCTGGCTGGAGCGTATATTTATATGATCCATCATACCCATAATGCACTTAATTGCACGATTATCGTCATTTTTTACAAAGCCACATAATTTTTCTTTTCTTGAATCATATTACAAAAATATAAATATTATAAAATGCATTTTCTACTATTTTACACTTGATATATTCTTGTCAATAAAAGCATAGTATGACAACATCCAAAATGTCCATGGTAAAGCTGATGATAAGTTAGGGTTCATTGTTCCAACTACATAGAAAATGACCAAAAGCCACCATCTAGTATATTTACCTAATATAGCTATTTGCCTTCTCTGAATGTTAAACAAAAGCATAAGGATGAGAAATGTAAATATAATACCTTCTCTCAAAATCATTGTAATTACACCATTTTCCACTCCACCCGCTTGCAATTTCCTCATCACAAATAGATATAAGTCAGGAGATCCGAACCACAATTGTATTGGTTCCAAAAACAGGTAGAAGGAAAACACGTCCATACGTGTTTGTGCGCTACCATCCATCAATTCATCTCCAACAAGCAAACGTCCCCCAAGAGAGGTGGTAAAGACTAGCCAAGCAAAAACAACAGCAAAAGTAATTAATATTAAATATATCCACTTTTTATACTTCATCTTCGATTTATACAAACTTAACAATAAATAAGGAATCATCAATACTGAAGCTACTATAGTTGCACCTCGAGCATTAAAACACCACAAGGATGTATAACCCAACATAAATAATAACAGCTTATACTTCATACATATATCGCTTATTAGCATAAACGACATCACTACACAAACAATCATAGCATTCATCAACGGATGAGCAAAGAATGCATAGCTTCGAAATTCCCAATCTTCTGGCGCAACATAATATTCTAACTGACTTTTAGTCAACGCAGCTATCGGATCATAAAAAAGGCATGTCTCTGTCATTTTTTCGTATATAGCAACTAAGCACTCAACAATAAAGAAAACTAACAAGCATATTCTAAGTACTCTCAAACGCTTAGAATCCTCATTTTCTAAATCAATAGAAATCAACATAGGAAAAACAAGAAACGTAAGATAGTTCTTAAAATAGTCCTGTCCCAACCCTATTAAACGAAACACATAGGCAAATGCCGCAAATAAAACAACACCAAACATCCATCGTGTCAAAGATTTCTTCGAAATATTCGGATTTTTCGCCACAAAATAACACACAAATGGAATATATGCAAACGTTACTGTGTTCTCTATTCCCAGATACGTAGCAAACGGACCAGAAAGGAACAATATAAATAAAATGGAGATTATAAATAAATAATACATATAAAGCAAGATAAATATTCTGTATCACCTGTACTGCTATCCTCAAAAAGATATTATTTCAAGAACAAGCATTATTGCATGTGTATAGTACAAATTAATATTATAAAACTCATTACCAATAACATCCCCCTTCAACTTGCTTAGCCTTAGAAGGTATAAAACTTGCTGATGGATAAATCCATGAATCATTGAAAAGAGTTTTGTATGTATTCTGCTTACCAAACTCCTGAATTCCATAATTAGGATCATCCCAACGTTTACCTCTTATTCCAAATAATAACTGCAACGCTCCTCCAAGATGGATAGCCTGTTTACCCATACGTTTTGCATGAGCTGCAAGTGGAAATCCGTATGCTCCACAACCTAACAAGACTATATCAAAATCCGTAGCGTTCATTTGTTTCTTCATCGAATCAAGAGCCTCAAACCAATCAGAATACTCACAATCTCCTCCAAGACTTTGCACAGCTTTAATTGTTTTCAATTCAAACTTTGGCAAAACTCGTTTGTCTTCAAACAGTACTTCACGTTTCTCATTATATTGCTGCTCTATTAATTGTGCAAATGGATGAATCACAAGAACTTTCTTGCCTTCAAGAATTCTGCTCCAAGGATTTTTTGACCAATATGGCTCTAGAGCCAACAATGTTACTTTAGTTAAGTTCAACTTCAAATATTTTATCATTGTTTGCTCATCCGGCAGCCAAGATCCAAGAATATCAAGCAGTTTACTATCCTCCAACATCATTTCTCCGAACTTCATTAAGTTCTCTTCCGTGGATGGAAAAAAGCCTGCATTAGATTGCATAAATCTCATCAAACTCTTATTCCACCACCATTGGAGTCCATGCCCCGTTATATATTTCAGACAAGAGTGTTGAGCATTTTTTACACCCAAATAATTAATAACAGATGCTAATTCAAATGCACCATATCTTGCAATCATACAAGGTTTACCTAATGCCAACAGATTATAAATCAACTCAGAAGCTTTATCAGGATCCGTTATGCCCCTATTATACTCTATAGAATCATCAGAAAACAATTTACAATATATTTTCTGTAGGGTTTTTAAGGCTATTATTTTTATTTTATTCATTTGGTTGTTATGAAATATGTTTTACAAGCCACCTTCGTGAATAATCAACTTTTTCGCTTATAGTGTTTTCACAATCGCTATAATTTATATGAAGGTTATGATTGACCAAATCATCAAGAGTTTCAATATTATAGACAACTCTGTTTTTCAAATTGAAATTGGTCAATAATGACTCCATACGAGACATTCTCGTACCATGTTTCAAGACTATAAAATCCTTTCTGAAATTAACAGAAAGAGCCATTCCATGGAAACTGCTTGTTAATATTACAGAGGCATTCTTTATAAGATTCAAAAATTCACATGGTCCAGCCTGCTGATAAAAACAATCAAAACTATAAGGAGAATGCAAAGAAACAGAAATACCTACTACAGGCATACCTAGTTTCTTTTTCAATAATCGCATAGCTTCGGCACAAAAATCACTCGTATCAAATCCATAATACAAAATATATTTCCCTTGGAAAATTGCTTGTTTATCCATAATTTGTTCCCAATCCTGCGCATCTAACAAGAAAGTTGGATCCAGAACATTATCCGTTGGCAAACTACATTCCGCTGTTAAGAAACGAGCAGCATCACTTTCTCTAACACTTCGCCATTTAAACTTTCCAAGATACTTTACTATCTCCGCACGTTGATTTCTTGCAGCTTCGAGATTACCGAAACTAGAAGCAAAAGATATACATTTATCAGAGCTATCCAGAAAAGGTAAAAAGAAAAAAGCATTATCTAACCTGCCTTCAACGTTCCATACCTGATCACTTCCAACAAGATGAACATCATATTTTATCGGATGGTCTATATATTCTTGCTGAGACAAAAAGCGCTCTGAGAGAGGAAGTAATTTACGAAATGCCATGAAATTCTTCTTTTTCGCCAATACAGCAGGAGTATAAGCAAACAAATTAAAAAGAACATTTTTTAATCCTTTCCAAGGATACTTATATTGCATTGCATTTTCTTCTGCCTTAGACTCAACATTTACAATCTCTGCATCTATATTATGCGAATTCAAAAAGTGAGCCGTGGCATAAGCTTGTAATAAAGCTCCAAAATTATTGCAAGCATGTATAGTGTATATACCGACTTTCATCACAGAATAATTAAAAAGGTGCGTTTAATGTTTAAAATATAAATTCAACCTATTTCTTATAGCTTTTATTTTTCCCCATATGTAAGACATACGATAAACATATAAAAAGCCTCTTTCTGAATATAACTTTTCAAACTTATCTCGCTGGGGATGGATTTCGGAAGGATGAATCATATTAGGTTGTATAACGTCTTCCAAATTTGCAGGAATTATGTTCATTCTATCCTTCACTGCCTCAAACAACTTTCTGCCTTTTTCGGTATTTAATAATACTAAAGAAACGCCCTTGTTATCAGCATTAAAATTAAGATCGGTCTTCTCCCATCCCCAAAAATCAGCAATAGTAATATCGCTTGGACGTTTAGTATTGGTGAAATGACACTTTCCACAAGATTTGCGGAACATAATATGTTTATAAAATAGATAAGAAAAACTCATTTTGCCCCCCCATTTTTAAATTTAAAAGTTTCATGGTGGGCAGCCCAACCATACTTTTGCTTATCTCTAAAGTTAACCCATACAATAGGTGAACCTTGTTTCTTTTCCAAATAGGCTATGTAATCTCGCCACACATATGGACTTGGTACGCCATGACAAACAATATCAACAAGGAAAAGATTCTCTCTAAACCGCTTGCCTACATATGAATTCAAGCCAGAAGTCTGACAGGGCGTGCCAGAGAACAAGACAATCAATCCATTACGCAAATCTTGTTTCACCTGACGGAAAACACCCGTCATATCGCTTTGCACATACTTGCTGCCTTTAAATTCATCACGTTCTTTCTTTGTAGTTGCACGCTTATGAACTACACGGAAATGATCGGTATAACCAGCTCCATATACAACACCACCCTGTTCCAATATATAATCAGAAATGGCAATGAAAGCTGCACCACTACGGCTGGTCTCCACCTCATTTATATCCTTATGGCGAGCACCGTAAGCCAATGGCTTGTCGAGGTTCAGACTGGTATCATAATTGTCATTGAAGGCACACACCTTCTCACACAAGCCACAGTCTACGCACTTTACCTTATCCACTTCTGGATAAAGAAATCCAAGAGCATCAGGCTTCATTGTTATAGCATCATGCGCACAAATACTGGCACAAGCCGTACATCCACAACAATCAGCTGGATTTTTTATGTCTAACATATTACAATTATTTAAAATGAAAAATTCAAGTGAATACTCTTATTTATTTATATATGACTTAACCCCTACCAACAATTCATTTATCAACATTCTTTCCTTTTTATTCATGCCACCAAAATATGCAAAAATAGGATATACTATCAAAGTAATAACAATACTAAACAATAAGTACATAAAAGGACTACAAATAAAATATTCTAATACCGTCAAAATACCAAATAGTAAAATACAGATACGTAAACATGGCCACAATGTACCTTTCACATAATCTTTAATTTTTAAATCAAATAACCTTTTACAGAAAACAAGCGCATTTGCTATCCTAATACACACTAATAATATTAATAACCAATATATAGTTTCTATCGGATAATTGAATTTGTATAAATAATATCCTAATGGTATCGGAAATAACCAAATAATAGTTGAAGATATCGTATAATTACGTATTTTTCCTGTTGCGCTAATGCATGTCTCCAAGGTAACCATCAACTGGGAAATTAGTTGACGTACCAATACCAACCGAACAAAAAGTACAGCATACTCAGGGACATTCTTTAGCCATAGAGACAAGATATACGGACAATTTAAAATAAAAGGTATTGCAAAGAAAGTATAAATGATAAACGAAAGTTTATTTCCTGTAGCTGCAGCATCTATCATTTTCTCAGTTTCACCTGCCCCTCTACTTTTTACTAAAATAGGATTTAGTGCCTTAAGCATATTATTAGAAAAGACCATTAACTGACCAGCCAATTGATTTGCTATGCCATGAGCAGCATTAGCTATAACACCACCAAACATATTTAAAAGAATAGAAACTCCTTGCATACAAAGTAATGAGGATGTGGAACCTAGAAATCCCCATCCAGCAAATCCGGTCATGTCTTTAGCTATTTTCTTATCCCATTTTTTTCTAATTCTATAACAACATTCATTATAATTTTTATGACAATAAATTGCCATAATAAATAATGAAACAAATGGAATTGCAGCCATCAACAATCCATATACTATCAACTTATCCTCTGATGTATATACACAAGCAAAAGCTACAATCAACTTAAGTAAAGATTCTAAAACGCCCACAATAGAATAATATTTCATATTCTCATGAGAATTAAGAACAGCATCATAAGGTACAATCAAAATGGTAACCATCGTACTGATAATAAGAGAAGCATATACAATTTTAGCCGCAAATATTCGTGCATCAGGAATGTTTAGAATTCCATTGAAGAACAAAACACCAGCTATTAATAACATGACACCAACAATAGCTGCAACAAATACATGTAAAACTATACTTACATTAAAAATTACAACTTTCTTCTCATTGTTACCTTCACCTTCTGCATAATTCATGAATCTTTGAGTAGATGCAGCCATTGCTGCATTAAGAAAACCCAACATGCTTATAACGCCGCCAACGATATTATAGATACCGAAGTCGGAAGCACCCAGGGAATTCAAAATCAAACGGGTGGTGTACAACGATACGAACATCGTTATCGCCATCTTTGCATAAAGATAGCCTGTATTCTTAATTACTCTATTTGCTGTTTGTGACATAAACTTATTACGAAATTTACAAGAAATTACAGTCTTTACCTGCGAAGATAAAGACTACAATTAGATTATTTCAAGCTCTCCTGATACCAGTCGAAGAGTTTCTTCACACCATCCTCGATTTCTACCTTGTGAGTCCATCCAAGGCTATGAAGCTTATCCACAGAGATGAGCTTGCGCATGGTTCCATCTGGCTTGCTGGCATCAAACTCCACCTCACCGTCGAAACCTACGGCCTTTACTACAAGCTCTGAAAGCTCACGGATGGTGAGCTCCTTGCCGGTGCCCACATTGATGTGGCAGTTGCGAATCTCACCGAGAGATGGGATAGCACCACCACGACCCTCAGAGTTGTTTCTATCCACAGCACCATCTACCTTGGCACCATAGAATACAGAACTGTATTTCTCGATACCGATGATGTCCTTGAAATCTACATTCAGGAGCACATGAACGCTGGCATCAGCCATATCTTCGCTCCAGAGGAACTCGCGCAATGGCTTACCTGTTCCCCAAAGCACCACCTTGTTGTCGTAGATGCCATAGAACTCCAGCGCCTTCAGAATGCGCTCATGAGGATTGTTTCCATCCACATTACCCTCGCCGATGATTTCGCGAAGCTTATCAGTAGGATTGATAGGACGCTTGTTCATATCTACCTCGATGCTGTGCCAGTCGCCATCGTGGATGAGCTTGGCAAGATAAATCTTGCGCATCATCGCAGGCATTACGTGGCTGTTCTCCAAATGGAAGTTATCGTTAGGACCATAGAGGTTGGTTGGCATCACGGCGATATAGTTGGTACCATACTGAAGGTTGTAGCTCTCGCACATCTTCAGTCCGGCAATCTTAGCGATGGCATATTCCTCGTTGGTATATTCCA
>ERZ1026772.1569-NODE-1569-length-11848-cov-5.292122_pt1 | contig 11848 bp, 9 predicted proteins | sample MGYA00380124_ERZ1026772 | MGnify/ENA primary metagenome ERZ1026772 (study PRJEB33269, sample SAMEA4719760) | human gut metagenome | biome: human-associated habitat; feature: organic feature; material: feces | place: Cameroon | collected 2013-10 ...
CACCCTTCCACCTGCCATAATAGTCCAGGGTTGCCCACGAAATCGTAGGATAGGTGTCATTGATCTGCCAGTAGGTGCTTCCTGAGCATCGCTCCCTGTGACTGCGGAAATGCCGGATCGCCATTTCCAGGAAGTCCGACTGCAGGGACTGTGTTGCATACACCGTCCGTTCAAAGGTGTCCGGAAGCTGGTAATACTGAAGCAAATAATACATGAGCGTCACATTACCCGGCCCATTATCAATACACTTCTGGTGCTTCTCCATTTCAGGCGATACGATATTGAACTGATCCTCATGGATCACGGTTCTTAATGTTTTCATGGATGGAATCGCTTCAAATCCATACTCACTGGAAAACCGGAAGAACTTACTCTCAATATCCTCAAACGGCTTCTTGCCATGCCATACATCCCAGTAATGTGCATCACCTCTTCCTTCGTCAAACGGATCCTCAAATCCTCCCTCTGAGGATGGAGATGCCGGCCAATAGAACCGATCCGGATCATATTCCTCTACCATCTGTGGAATCAGCCGTTCAAACATCGTAAGATAATCCTGCTTCAGCTTCTGATTCTGCGGAATCCCCCAGCCAACCCAGGCACCTTCCATTTCATTGTTCCCACACCACATGCCAAGAGAAGGATGATTCCGAAGCCGGATAATATTATCTCTTGCTTCCAGCCTGATATTTTCATAAAACGAATCCGTCAGATCATAAACAGCACAGGCAAACATGAAGTCCTGCCATACCAGCAGTCCCAATTCATCACATAAATCATAAAAATAATCATCCGGGTAACAGCCGCCTCCCCATACGCGGATACAGTTAAAGTTCGCCCTCCGGCAGTCCTTCAAAAGGCGTTCCGTTCGTTCTTTGCTGCGTTTCCCGAAGATACTGTCCTCCGGAATGTAGTTTGCTCCTTTGGCAAAAATCTCCATCCCGTTAATACAGAAGGTAAATCCTGCGCCCCACTCATCCGGTCTGCGCACCACCGTAAAATCACGGATTCCAAAACGGATTGACTTTTCCTGAACCGTGTGGTTTTCCCTTTTCAGGCTTATACATACCCGGTATAGCTTCTGCTCTCCATATCCGTTCGGCCACCAGCGTTCCGGGTTCTTGATCTCTATTGAAAAAGTCTGTGTTTCTTTTGCATCTGCAGTCTGTATGGCTAACTCATTTCCTTCCGGATCATACACTCTGCATTCTGCAATCATCCCGGCTGTGTCACTTGGCATAACTTCATTCTTTAAAATCACAGAAAGGTGACTGACCTCTTCTTCATTCTGCTGACGGATCTGTACATTCTGTATCCGTGCGCCATTTACCTCTTCGATATAGATATCCCGCCAGATTCCCATATCCGGGAGCTTCGGGCCCCAGTCCCAGCCAAACATGCAATGTGCCTTCCGGATATACTGATATCCCGGCACCGTACTGGTTACTCCCCACAACGGCTTCTTCTCATAAAGCTTCTGCATATACTTCATCGGAGAATGGAAATAAACCCGGATCCGGTTTACTCCTTCTTTTAAGAAACCGGTAAGATCAAACTCATATTCCCGATGCATATTTTCACAGCTTCCTATCTGCTTTCCATTAACCAAAAGATCTGCAATCGTATCAATTCCCTTGCAGATAAGAAGATTTCTCTCATTATTCAGAACCTCTTTCGAAATCAGAAATTCTCTTTCATAAAGATAATCATTATAGGAAAGATCCCGGATTTCGTCCTCGTTTTCTCCTACATAGGGATCCACAATTAACCCTTGGGTGAGCAGATCCGTATACACGGTTCCCGGAACCGTTCCCTGGTGCCATTCCTTCTCCTTTACCTGCTTCATCTTCCATTGTCCGTTTAATGTAATCATTGTGTTCTCTCCTGATCTGTTTTATGATTAAGTATTTTCCCAGCGTATCTTCTACTCTGTCATTTCCATTGGCGGCAATTCAAAATTGCTGACTAACTTTCATTATAAACATACAGGCAGCGTTCACAAGCAGATTTCAAGTTAAAAATCGTATAAATATCTTACGATCCAACAGAATTAATCCGGCAGGCTTCCCGCAAGACACAGTGCTCCCGAGGATGTCAAGTCATTGCTACAAAAAATATGCGGCTTTTTTACCATGAAAATGGCTTAAAACCGCATATTTCTGTATAGAGGACGTTATATAATTGTCACAAAGTGGGTGGGGAGGATGTAACGTCATTGCTACATTAAATGGTCGAAAATTTTGGTGTTGGCAAATGCTTTCCTATATATCCAACAATTCCCACCCTATGTTCCGGGTCTGGTGAAAAATGTATTCTGCCTGGATAATTCCCAGGAAAACTTATATGCCAATAAAAATATTCTTCTTTTCCATATGGTGTTACAAATTTTCTACACTCATTTAATTCTTTATCTTTCTTCACAGCCTCGGATTCTGTCCTACATCCAAAACCAACTTCATTTTTATCAAACACTCCTTCATATGTTGCAAAATAATCCTCTAAAATCTGGATTCTTTTCATGATAGTTTGAATTTGTATTGAAACACGCACTTCTTCTAATTGCCTTTTCACTTCCTTGCAAAAAATCAAATGTGGATATAGTTGTTCTCTTTTTTCCCATAGCTCAGTCCCTGAAGAAATAATTAATAACTGCCGTTTTCTTTCACTTGTAATCAATTGATCTACATGATCCAAAATCCCACAATTTCTTACTTTGACTGCTTCATCTTCTTTGGCATTAATGGATATATATTTTCCCTCCATCCATTCCTTTTCCCATAATTCAGATGATAAAAAACTAACTATGTAGCTATCCCATTCATATGCCATCAAAGCACCTTTGGCTGAAATAGAACCTTCATTTTCTAATTCTACAATCAGCTCACTCTCAAGAAAGTCTCCTGTTTCTATTCTATGTCCTCTCTGAATCAGCGATCTAAAAAACTGCTTATCTTTTTGAGGCACATTTGGATCTTTTAACCAATCATATATCGTATATTCATTAGCAATTTCTTGTATCATCAATTCATCCGTATAGTAGAAATCATTGTCATTATTCCTATGTTTTAATTCTTGACACACTTTTAAAAAGCCCGAAAATTGCTCAGTTAATGGTAATTTTGCAACCTGTTGTTTCAAAGAAATCTCATTAAATACCATTTATATTCCTCTTAAAATAATTCATCAATTGCTTTATCCCACTCATCAAAAAATCCCTCCGGCCAATTCGATAAACTGCCATCTTCAAAAATCTCCGGAGATGTTTTTTCATGTTTTTGAATTCCTTCTTCTGATAAATATTCATAAAAATAGTTTATTTTCACCTTATCAGATAATATTTTTTTATTCCGAACACTTAATCGAATTCCATTTAAGACATGATCGCTATGTGTTTCCATAAAAATTTGAACACCATTAGCAGCAGCTAAAGCAACTAATTCACCAATTTTTCTCTGACCACGTGGATGTAAATGTGCTTCTGGATTCTCAAGCACAAGTATATCCCCCTCTCTGGCACTTAATAGTGCAACAACAATAGGTAACGAATATGAAACTCCAAATCCCATATTTAATGCATTTGTAGATTCTTCTCCTAAACTGTTACTTGTCGAATATCTCACTCCTATTAAATTCACATCTAAATAAGGAATTACATTTACCTTTATGTTTGGCGAAATTTCTGATAACCACGCATTTATCTGTAATTCAAGTCGTTCACTTGTTTCTGAACTATGCTTCATATTTGGATAAACTTTTACATCACTCCCTTTTTCATACAAGCATACTGCAGTTTTTTCACCTTTCACTCCAATTTCTGAATGTAAAGAGTTTTCATTTTCTATTGTGTCATAATAACGGCGAGGTCCCAATCTTTCTGCCGATATATACTCAAATTTTTTTGTAAGAAATGTATCTCTTTCAAATAAAGGTTCCTGACTTTCTGAAATCAAATTACCAACTTTATCATACTGACATATCCATTTATGATTATTTTCCTCTACTTCTATAGAAAGCACATCATCTTTTCTATACCAATACATAATATCAGTCTGGGTACCCAGTTCAATATATGATCCATTAAGGATCAAGCGCTGATTTTCCAAGCAATTATTTTTTTCATATGTTTGCCGCAATAATAACAATGCCTGAATCAATGTCGATTTACCCATGCCATTGATACCTGTAAATAAATTCAATTCCCGACATGTAACATCAATTTTTTCAAAGCATTTAAAATTTTTCAATGAAATTTTTTCAATCATCCTAATCCCTCTTTAAATAAATTCATGAACCAATTCTTCAACTGCCCTAATACGCGCATATAATGCTTTTTTATCTGGAACTTTTAGCAAATATAAATACTCTTGAGAATCACATAATTGCATATATTCATTTTGCACTTTTTCTTTTTTCTTAGCTAATTGCCTTACTGCCTCTGGAGTCAATGTTTTAAATACATAACACCATGATTCAAAGATCACCTTATTAATTGGTCTTCGCCTTCCATCCTCACATATTTTTCTAAAACTATTGTTTCCCATTACCGCAAGCATAGCATTCATAACAAAGGTAAAGTCATTCTTTATTTTTTCAATATGCATTTCGTCAGCATGATTAAGAAATTTCATTCCTTCATTTAGGAATTCATCTATATTTCCATTATATAATTGTAAATCCAAATAACAAAATGAAACATACCTAAGAACAAACTCCCTGTCCAACATTCTCTCACTTTTTATGCTTCCTGCAGTTGCATTAATAAAACATTCTAATTTTGAGCACTCTTGTAAAAATTCCGTTGCCTGACCTTGAAATAAAGCATTTCTTATTTCCTGAGGTTCAAGCGTCAAACCTCCTGTATTAATTCTCTTAAAAATATTAAATTTCACATTTTCTGGTGTGGATGGATTAACCAGATAGACATTGATAACAGTTTCATCAATTCTCCTTTGAAACATTCTTGGTAATTTGTCATAATTACAACCATTCAATTCTGGGAAAAATTCTAATTCTTTCAACTTTAGGCTTTTATCTACAATAAATTCTTTTAAGGCCGATACTCGTTGTAAACCATCAATAATTAACCACTCGTCTTCCTCTGTAGCATCAAAATAAAATGCTGGCAAAGGAATTCTTAAAAAGATTGACTCCAACAACTGACTTTTTTGTCTTTTACTCCACAATCCAGCTTTTCTTTGAAAAGATGTATCAAATTCAATTTCATTATTTTGTATTCTCTTTATTAATGCATCCAATGTCATCGGTTTCATGGTAATACTTATTTTAGAAGGATCAAAAGGTCTAATTTTTTCACCTTCACATGAATATGCTGTGATATCTGGTTCAACATCCCCTTCTATCATTGTGATTCCTCTATTTTCAAAATATTTCATCGCTTCCGCAAAATCTATTTTTTCCGAATCTATCATCATATATACTAGGTTCAAATTAATACTATTTCCTTGTTCTTCAGCTATTTTCACTAACTTTTCTAATTCTTCAATGTTCTTTTCTTTAAGTGTATTATCTCCCATTTGTTTGCCCTCATTCAAACCATCAAATTGTATAATGTACGATATATTTCCAGTTTTATACACAATATATTATCTTATATGTCCTTAAAGAGCAATCAAATCCTTCTATTTTTAATAACTATTTTTCCATTTCATCAACATCCGTCCTTATTCGTTTTCTTACGGATTGCTACACCTAATCCCGACCAGTATTCTGAAGTAAATATGCCTTCATTTCCGTCCGTACGATATGCTCCGGCATTTCAATATCAACTTTTTCAACAAAGCTTTCATCCCATCAGCAAACACTACTGCACCATCAATTTCTACTTTAAAAATGGTCGAATTCGACCACTTTTAAAATGCAACCAACATCTTCTAATGTTTCCTTAATATATTCAATGCTTTTTCTTATGGAATGCTCTCCAAAATACACAGTGCTCCCCACCCGACACGGTTATTAGGATAAACACTTTCACTCCGCAATGTGCGGGCACCTCTTCGAAGATAGGCCTTTACCTTTTCTCCATACAGAAAAGGATCATTTCCTCTCACAATCCCCCATTCCATAAGAAGTGCAGCACTTCCTGAAGCAAAGGGTGTCGCAAAGGAGGTTCCTGACACGGCAACCGGAACATTTCCTGGACTTAACGTTTTAATGTTTACTCCGGGTGCTACAAGATCCGGTTTTATGTTAACCGATGAAGGAGGCATATTCCCGCCTCTTCCTGAAAAATCCGCATAGGCTTCGGTATAGGTATCATAAGCCCCAACGGTAATCACTCTGGCTGCTGTAGAAGGTATGGTCAGTGTCTTTTCCGGTGTTGACTGGAAAAATCTGGTTTCTGCGCTAAGTACAGAGCTGCTTGGCAGATAGAAATCATACCCTCCACCTTCCACCTGTACCGGCTCTATCATAAAGCTCCAGATTCCTTGGTTAACATAACTGTTCACCGGTAAAAAATCAAAATAAATTTCCTGTCTGACGGAATACGGGGTGGGCTCACCCTGATAAATCAAAAGCTCTGTATCTTCCATCCGATAACGCACGGCTGTGCCTAATGCAGAATTAAGCTGCAGGATCTGCCCTCCCGGAGATTGTAAGACAATCCGGAAGGTATCCGTATACTCCTTCCATAGCTGCACACTGAATGACGCCTGATACTCACCAATTGCCAATTCAATCCGTGGTATATTTCCCTGTGCATCCCTGTAAAATGTTCCTGCTGCATGCCCTCCGGCTGCTCCCTCATTGCCACTCCCTACACAGATCACACATCTCCCAAGCTCTGCAATATTATCAAGGAACCGCTCCACAAGTGATGTTCCGTCATGAACCCCATAGGTATTTCCAAAGCTCAGATTAATCACAAGCGGCATGGAGAGCTGCAGTGCTGTCCGGGCAGCAAAGGTAAGTCCCCTCATCAGTTCTGTAGTCTTGGGAAAAGAATTCGGTCTGCTGTTCCCGAGCTTTACAATCAGCAGTTCTGCTTCCGGTGCCACTCCCTGAAATCTGCCATCCATATAATTCCCTGATCCTGCCGCAATCGTTGCAACTGCGGTTCCATGTCCGGAAATGTCCACACTTGGCACGAGCTGTAACGGCGCAGTACTCTGCAATGCCGCATCAATCCGTTCTTTCGAAAACATGACTCCCTGGGTAAAGCCTTCAGGCGGTAAGCTTTGCATAAATTCTTCATTATGATCCGTAAGAAGTGCATCCACCTCCTTCGGATTTAATGTCTGATCCCATAAATAACGAATTCTCGTTTTTCCACCTTTTTCCTGAAACTCCGGACTCTGATAATCAATTCCGGAATCCAGTATGGCCATTAATACCCCTTTTCCAGACAGAAAGGGATCTCTCACCGTAACCTCCGGGATACAGGAGGCCTGCTTTCCAGCCAGCATCGAAAAATACAACCGCTTTGGTTTTTCGATATATTCTACCTCTGGCAGTTCTGCGAACGATTCAATCAGAGATTCCGGTAGTGTTACGATCGCATAGCCTGCAATCAGTTCCTCTACCTGTATCAGATCCCCAGACAGCGGCTGCAGGCTTCCGTTGTATTTCACAATCAGCTCCCAGCGTTTCTCCTCCTCCAGGTATCCTACATCCAATTGCCGGGACTTTTCCCTTTCTTCCCTGGTCGCCTCTAATGATAAATTTAATACATCTTCCAGCTTCTGATTCTGCATCCTTTTCCCTCACAATCCTTTCTGCATAGCAGAACTGTTAGTTAAGGAGACTGCTACTCCTGAATTAAATTCTTACGCAGCCTGACATCATGTGTCCGGCTGCTGTTTAAACACTAACAATTGTTACATATATATACGCAAGAAATAAATTGAATATTTCTGACAGATCCGATAAAATGGAATTTAGTAACTATTCAGAGCCATGTAAAATCTGATAAATATGATCGGAATGCTTGCATTCCAGAGCACATTTGACAGATTTTATATGGCGAAGTAACCACATGAGTAAACTACTCTGTGAAACAGCGGTTTTACGAATGGGGTTCTGAATAGTTACGGAATTTATAATATATAACCAAGGAAGCTCGATTATGATTAACAATTCCGAAGATGTACAAAAACAGACTGATCAGCGCATACGCTTTTCCGGGGAAACTGAATATCCGGTTCACGTTACCTATGTGGATCTGAACCGTTCCTATATGAACCGGATTGGCTGGAACTGGCATCCGGAAATTGAGGTATTTCTGGTGGAAGAAGGATCTGCCATTATTTATTACGATGACAGCCAGATATCCCTGGAGGTCGGACAGGGCGTGATTATCAATCAGAATGTCATGCATTCCATTCTTTCTGTTTCTCCGTCCCAGAGCTGCAAACTGTTTTCCTATGCCTTCCACCCTTCCTTTGTATTCGGTTATGGAGATACTCTGTTTACCAGTAAGTATATAACCCCTCTGCTTCATCATGCAGGTCTCCGGGCACTTCACCTTCATTCTTCCGATGAAGGACTTGCCCATATTCTGTCCCTTTCCTACCGGATCGTCCAATTAAACAAGGATCAGGAATGGGGCTATGAACTGGCAACCAAAGCCTGTATCTGTGAGCTCTGGTTTGAACTTCTCAGAAAGTTTCCTTTCACCCCGGAAAAGACCCGGCATACAGCAGTTCTCACCTCCGATGAACTCCGTACCAGGGAAATTATGAAATATATTGAAACCCATTATGCAGACCGCATTACACTGGATGATCTTGCAGCACAGGTACACATCAGCAAAAGTGAATGCTGCCGCTGTGTTAAGCGGTGCCTTCACATGACACCGGTCGAATATCTGATGAAATACCGCATCTATATGGCGGCCTATCTGATTCAGAAAAACGATCCTGCCGTATCTTCTATTTCAGATCTCGCCTTTCAGGTTGGCTTTAACAATGCCAGCTATTTCAATAAGGTGTTCCGGCAGTACCTGCAGTGTACTCCCGGAGAATTCCGTAAGAAAATTCGCCAGAACCCGGATTTTCAACCTTTTCATACTGACTTTTTCCCGGAAACTCTCTCCTGATCATCGATTGCAGAGTTCCTCGGTCTGCTCATCTGCCTTCTGATAGCAGGCTGCAATCTCCTGCTGCAGCGAAGCCAGCTTCTGTATTTTCTGTCCCAGATGCTCTACCTCAGAAGCCACCTGATTTAACTGAAATGTCACCAGATTTCTGCCCTGCATGTAAAAGGGCATTTCCTTTTCATAGCTTCGGATCTGCGCTCCCAGCCTTGTCGTTTCCTCTGCTGCCGCAGATAATTCCTCACTCTTTGAAGCAAGTGCTTCATAATCCACCTCGATACAGATTCTGTCTGGTATTTCTTTCGTATAAGAATCTTCCCACAATGTCTTTCCAAGGAAGTTGAGTCCCCCTGCGGTTTTGGTTGTTGCATCCGTAATTGCCGGAATACCGGCAAATAAAAAGTGTTTTATATCAGCCAGGGTAGTCTTTTCCCCGTTCAGTCCACGGGAGGCTCCACCTGCCGCTTCAATTCCCTGCATCACAACATTGGCTGCTCCTGCCCGTTCCTCCTCCGGCAGCTTCATGATCTCTTTGGAAAGCTCCGACGCATATTTTCCAAGGGATCCCTGCTTTAAGACTTCTTCATTTCTTCTTCCTGTAAATTGTGTCACCCATTTTCCTGTTGTCCGGTCCAGCACCAAGGTGGCAAACATATAAGTAATATCATGATATCCGGCAAAGTTTCCCTTCTGTACCGGAGTCCTGATATAGGTCACATGATCCTCCGGAATGATCTGGTTTCCCAACGGACTTACATAATCATTCTCTCCGTGAATTCCATATAACTTCTGTATTCGGCCCTGATATTCTGCTTCACTGTATTTACGCCGGAATCTTGCATCCGCTTTCTCAGACATTCCCTGCCCATCCACGGAATAACAGCGGTCAATCAGATCTCCAAATTCTGTTTCCATAGTTACAAACTGCGCTTTATTTCCACCTTTGGAATGCCCGGTCACGATTACTCTCTGATTCTCTGTAAGCTGCACCTTTCTTGCCACGGTATCAAAATAATCAACGGCGCGCTGTTGCTGTGTCGTGATTTCCTTCGTCATGCCCAATCCATTATCCGGCCATTCACCATCTCCTGTCCCCCGGTAGGCAACAAAGATACGGTCATTCTTCTCATCCAGAAAGGTACACGCCTTCGTTCCCTGGTCAAACCCAAGCGTACTGCTCGCATAACATACCTTAAGGTTACCGATCTGCTCATCCTGTACCGCCTGCTTCAGAATCCGGTATTCATTCTGGTAAATGCCTCCCGTTCCGTATTCCGGGACACCGGAAAGCTTCCCGATCACCTCTTTTAATTCCACTGGTTCCTTAGAAGCTTCCTGATACCCCAGATACATATAGGTATCCAGAATCATGCTGATCTCTTCTTCTGTATACTTTCTACCCATATCCTGCTCCTAGTTGATGATATTGGATTCCAGACCGCTTCCCTGTTCCATATTGCCGCTTTCTGCTCTCTGGTAATGACCGGCCATCTCCGTCAGATCCTGTGAATGCTCCGCAATCATCCGATAAAGCTTATCCATATCCGTCTGCAGGGTTTTAAAACGGGTCAGAAACGTTCCGGACGCTTCTCCCTGCCAGATTCCCTGCAGCGAATCCACCAGGGTCATCATTTCTCCTGTCAGATTCTTTACCTGTGTGCCTGTTGTTGCAAATGTACCGGATGACTGAATCAGTTTTTCCGGTGTAACCTTTAAAATACCTTCCATATTCTGTATCCTCCCGATTTTAATTTCATCTAGTAACTGCGTGATGCAGCAATTTCTGCATTTCTTGCTTCCGCCTCTTCATATCTGGCGGCAATTTCAAGCATAACCTCAACATATCGTTCAATCAGCTTCTCAAACAGAAGCATCTGCTCCTTATCCCTGGCAAACGCGTGGTGAAAGGCTTCCTTTGCCTGCCCCTCCCACATACTGCACAATTCCTGTTCCTGGGAATCCAGTTCATTGCACTTTGCCCGGAACTGACCGTTTAATCCCCGTAAGTTTTCCGCCTTATTTCTTAATTCTCTTGAAGTTACCTCAAAAAATGCCATAATATCCCTCCCTAATACGTTCTTAGATTTCCAATTGTTTCATTACACTTCTCAGCACAATACATAGCTTTTGCGTAACCATCTACCATACGTGCCACCTTTTTTAATTCATCCGCTTCGCCAAATAACTTTGTACATAGCTTCACCTCCCTTTCCATGAAAAGGTCTGCACTTTCTCCCCTCCAGCACGTCTTCGTATCCAGAAGAATCCGGCGCATCTTTTCATCTGCCAATAGCCGGATCTGTTCTGCGGTTGCCTGCATCTGATCCGCTAATTCCTGCAGCCTGTTAAACTGAATCTCAATCCATTCCTGCAGCATCCACATTTCCCCTTTCTGCCTGTTCGTAATACTCTGCAATCTGAAAAAGGCGCTCTGCAAACCACTTCGTTCTTTCAAACGGCCACCCCGCCGCTTCCAGTTCCTCCTTTGCAATTGTACAGAGCCGTTCCATACCTTTTGTTTCAAATTTTATGGCAAGTGCCATAAACCGTTCCACCGTTTCCTGATACTGCGCAAGAGCCTGCTCACATTCTTCGCTGAGCAATGCAGCTTCCTCCCGCAGATATTCCGAACGGACCTTCACCATTCCATCCATATCTCTACACTTCCTGTGCACGCACAATATTGTTTTGTTCCACAGCTGCAAGTAATATTCCCATCTGCTCTGCCCTGTCCAGAATTTCCTGCATGGCTGCCACATGCTCTGTATCCATCCTAAGCCATTCCATAAAGGTATT
>ERZ1026772.1572-NODE-1572-length-11845-cov-7.857167_pt1 | contig 11845 bp, 8 predicted proteins | sample MGYA00380124_ERZ1026772 | MGnify/ENA primary metagenome ERZ1026772 (study PRJEB33269, sample SAMEA4719760) | human gut metagenome | biome: human-associated habitat; feature: organic feature; material: feces | place: Cameroon | collected 2013-10 ...
TTACACAGAATGTAGGAGATATGCTTGAAAGCAACACGGCAAGAACTATGGTATCTAATTCCGAGTTCGTTATTATGCTTAATCAAAAGGCAAGTGATGTGCTTGAACTTTCAAGGCTCCTTGAAATTACACCTAACCAAACGCAGTATTTTACAAACAAGGACGCAGGTCAAGGACTTATGAAGATAGGCAGTAACCTTGTGCCGTTTGTAAATAAATTTCCAAAGGATACACAACTCTACAAGTTGATGACATCAAAACCGGGAGAGGCTATCTAATTATTAAATATAATTATACAGTGCCGCTGACTTAAAGTCGGTGGCATTGTTTTTTAAGGAGTTATACACTATGAAAAAATCTGTTTTTGTTATTTTACTCGTATTATTCATATCTGCTTTTTCAATCAGTATGTACTTTGTTGTTAAAGAAACTGTTGAGGATAAAAAGCAATATGAAGTATTTGAAAATATTGTTTCATCTGTTCAAGTTGAAGATGACAGTTCTGATTATACAGATGAGAAGCTTAAAAGATATATCGAATTGAATACAGAAAATTCCGACTTTGTAGGTTGGATAAAAATTGACGGTACGCACATAAATTATCCTGTTATGAAAAGCAGTACACCTGATTACTATTTGCATCGTAATTTTAATAAGGAGTATTCATATTACGGCACACCGTATTTAAGTGATAAAAGCGATACTATGAATCCTACCGACAACATAGTTATCTACGGCCACAATATGCGAGATAACACTATGTTCGGCGATTTGAGTAAATACAAATCAAAAGAGTTTTTTGAAAAGCACAGATACATTCACTTTGATACGCTTTTAGATTTAGGAAAGTATAAGGTTGTATGTGTATTCAAAACCACACCGAGCAAATTCGGTTATCAAAATTATACTGTCTTTGATTCTACCGATGAATTTAATTCGTATATTCTAAAATGCAAAGAAAGCGAATACTACAACACCGATTTATCTTGCAGTTACGGTGATAAGTTAATAACGCTATCCACTTGCGAATACAGTCAAGAAAACGGCAGGCTTGTAGTGGTTGCCAAAAAGGTGAAGTGATATGAGCGAAATTGAAATTAAAAAGGTTGCCGAGAAAACTCTTAAAACTGCCGACAATCTCGGCATAGCGACAGAAAAGGCTAAAGGAATAACTTTAAAAGCGAAAGAAAAGGTATCGGAAAATGTTAGTGATAATTCCGAAAGCCCTGTTAATTATGCTGTAAATAAAGTTCAGGATAATGCTAAAAATGTTTCGGAGGACGCAATATATCTTTTTAACAAGCAAGGCAAAAAGAGTGTAAACGAAACCGTTAAGAATACAAAAAAGCTCGAACAATCTATTGAAGAAGTTCGAGCAAAAAGAAAGATTAAAAAAGATAAAAGCAAGGTAAATAACCCTGATAAATACACACCCAAAGCAAAAACCGAAGCCGTTAAGACCGATGATATTGTATCGAAAAACACACCAAAGAATATTCAAAACAAAGTCCGCAGTGCAAGCAGTATCAAAACAAAAGAAACCGTATCTGCCGTTAAATCAAACCAACCTATTATAAAGGCAAGTAAACAATCTGCGAAAGACACAGCAAAAGCCATTAACAAATCATCTCAAATAGCTAAAGAAACGGCAAAGCAATCAGCCAAAGGTGCAAAGAAAGCTGCAAGGGCAACTAAAAGAGCCATCAAAGCTATGATTGAAAGCACCAAAGCACTTGTTAATGCGATTATTGCAGGCGGTTGGGTATCTGTTGTTATAATCATTTTAATATGTCTTGTAGCTGCCTTATGCTCATCATTTTACGGTATATTCTTTTCAAGTGAAACATCGCAAAGCGGTATGAACATAACCTCTGTGATTCAGCAAATCAACAATGAATTTGATGACAAAATTGACGAAATTAAATCATCGGGCAATTTTGACGGAGTAGAAGTAATCGGCAGTCGCTCTAATTGGAAAGATGTTTTATCTATATACGCAATTAAAACAACTACCGATGAAAACAACCCTATGGAAATTGCTACTGTTGACGAAAACAAAAAGGCAATTTTATCATCAATCTTTTGGGATATGAACAACATATCAAAATCTGTTGAAACACGGACAGAAACGGTAACGAAAGAATCAACCGATGAGCAGGGCAACAAGATCGAAACTACAAAGCAAGTTGAAAAGAAATATCTTGTAATAACCTTATCCGGCAAGACTGCCGATGATATGGCTAATTCTTACTCGTTTAATGATACGCAAAAGAAATATTTAGCCGAATTGATGAGTGACAAAAACAACAAGCTTTGGGCTTCGCTTATCTATAATATCGGCGGAGTATCAGGTGGTAGCGGTATTGACATTAAAGACCTTGATTTTTCAAACGAAACGGTCAATGACACGCAGAAAAAAATCGTTGCAGTAGCGACAAATTCGGCAAAATACGGTATTTCTGCCCGTTCGGGTTACTGTCAGGCTTGGGTTGCAGATGTATATTAAGCTGTTACAGGTTCAAGAGGTTCTGCTCACTGTGCCTTATGTGCAGCAGATATGTGGGCAGTATCAAACGACTTCTCTCAAATTCCTGTCGGTGCAACTGTTTACGGCTATTCATCAAGCAAATACGGTCATGTCGGTATCTATATCGGCAACGGTATGGTCGCTCACAATATCGGTGAAATAAAAATACAAAGCCTTGAAAGTTGGATTAAAACTTACAAAGGCTTTGCTTGGGGTTGGGAGAATGGTAAGAAATGGTAATTGAAATGCAATATATTATTATCGTCATGCCTCTGTCTTTGCTTCAACATAGGACTGAACAGGAATATTATCGGGGCGGTTCCTAAGTTAATGAATTTTCACATCAACACAGAGGAACCGTCCCCCCTTGTGTTTCCATTCGTAACAATATTTTCTAATGTTATTGCATTATCGTGACATATTTTCATATTTTTACCTCCTTTTCAATTTTATTATCTTCCATTATGGGAAAATAATAATCCATTTCAGTTACGGCATCTAACAGATGCTGGTCTTTCCAATATCCCTCGGTATAATATGAAAAATATTTTGTTAGTGCAACTATTCCGTAGATTATAAGGCCAAAAATTAAAATAGCAATTATTTTGCTTGGCAAGGCAATATTATTTTCATCAATTAGAGAAGATATTAAGGCACCAATTGGAACGCCAATGAATAGTTCAAAGACTTTGTTATTTAGTATCTTGAATTTGTTTTCTCGTTGGTTAAAAATGATATTACATTCATTTTTTAAAATCAAAAGTTGCTCTCGTGTATTTATGCCGTTCTTCTTTAAGATTTCATATGTATTGTTCAAATACTGTTTATATTTTTCATCAATATCATTAAGTTCTTTTTCTCTTGCTTTTTGTTTATATAACTTTTCGCATTTATATTCCCATATATTAACCAAAACTACTAGAATAACTAACGGTATAGAACACCATAGTTTGTTGGTAGAAAAAAACGCAGTGAAAAGCATTGCAACAAGCGATAGGATAATCGCTATAAAAACTATCCAATGAAATGGCGTGAATAAGGATTTTAATTCTTTGAAAGAACGAAATCTTTTTAATCCTTTTTCACTGTTATCATTATTTATTTCTCTCCTAATATTGTAATATCTGTATGTCATTTTATTTTCTCCTCAATTTATTTTGTTACTCCGTCTTGTTATCGTGGATATCGCCCACTATAACAAGACGGAGCGTATTTTGTATCCCCGAAAATGTTTAATAGTGCTTACCTTAAACTTTCTATTTCACGCAATGCTCTTTCTCTCTCAGCAGAGTCAGAAATATTGTATGCAGCATTTCTTGCCTGTTCTAAGTACATATTTTTAGCACTGTCATTTTCGGCATCCGGTGCTTTTCCGATATAATACCTATAATCCATAATATCACTTTAATCACGGTAAACAGCAATTGTTCGTTTTGGGTATATCAGCATACTGAAAATACAAGGTATTTGGTATCGAAGTATGTTATCACGCCGTCTACTTCTTTGCTTGTTCTAATACCATTTCAATTGTAGGTATAGGTGGGTATACTCGTCCATACCGTCGAGAACGCTCGCAAGGCTTCTGCCGTAAGTCCAAGTGAACTCTCTGTCGCCATAAATGATAACATTACCGTTAGCATCATAGGTTAATGCAGTTTAACATCAACACAGAGGGACAGTCACCTTGTGTTTTTGGTAAGCCCAGTTTTCACATGAACACGAAGGAACCGCCCCCCCTTGTGTTTTTTATTGTTTGTTTCCCAATCTTATAAATAATATTTTGCAAAATATTTCAAGCAGAAAAACCGCTACTGTAACGCCTGCATAAAGCACAGTGCTTTGGATAAACAAATATTGTTCTATAAGCTGGCTTATAGGAAACAAAGAACATACCAAACCTTGAATATACAAATCAACCATTGAAGCCGACGCATAATAGATTGAACTAAATAAAATCAACAAAATCCCTATTAGCACCGAAATAACTATAAACGGTACAAATTGTTTGAATTGTATTTTTTCCAATAGTGTTCCGACAAAGTAAAAATAAATCGGAAGCAATAATAATTGAAGCGCTAAAATAACATATGTCGAAATATATCCTATTTGAGCATATTCAAACGATATAATATTTACAGTATAACAAACTACATTAAATAACAAAGTATATGCAATTAATGAAAATGTTAATTTTAATTTTTTAGATAACATTCTATATACCCCCACAATCATTTAACCCGATATAATCCTATAGGTGAACGTTTATACCTAAATATTGATCCGTATCGATTTCTAATTGTAACAGTTCTTGCATAGTAATAGTAATGACTTTGATTAACAGACAGTCTTGGTTTATAACCTGTATATTTTTTTGAATTTAAATAATATGAAATACTGCCATCCATTGCATAAATTTTCTTTGTTCTAGTTAATCTTCGTGCAATTCTAGTTGCTATATTATTTTTTACATCTAAATGTCCACAATTACATGCATAGATATATAATGTATCAATATTAAAATTTGATAAACTTGAAACATGTTTAGAGACAAAATTATCACTTGTTGTATGGATGCCATTTGGACTACCATGAAACATCCATACTACTATTGAATTACTTCTAACATTGTAATTCCAATATTTAATAAATGATGAACGATTTTTTATTGATACAAGACTAACAATTGAATACCTAATTTTCTTTCTCCAATATTTTTGTTCATCTTTTGCTTGTCTGTAAAAATCATCTGGATCATAGAAAATATATACATTCTTAAAAGAAACAGATGTGCGTTTATGACCATCAAAGTCATAATGATTAACCGAATTGTTAGCACAATAAACAAAAATATTTAAGCCTATAATATCTTCTTTTGAATTTTGCGAAATCTGATATTCATCCGCATTGATGAAACGACAGATACTTGAATCATAATACCTCGACTGCAAGTAGTAGTATCCCGTTTCGTTATCGTAATAATATCCACGATAGCGGAGCGGATTTTGCTTTGCGAGGTCGGTATCTGCGGTTAAGACTTTGCCCCAAGCGTCGTACTCGTAATTGCCTACAATATCGCCGTTTGTATCGGTAATTGCAAGTACATCATTCATCTGATTTGTGATGTAGAAATACTGCGTGCCGTTGAGTACAAAACCGAGCGGTGTACCGCTTGTATCATACTGAAAATACCAAGTATTTTCACCGTCTGTCTGCGACAGAATAATGCCGTCTTTGGTGTTGTAATAAGTTATTACACCGTCAACAGTCTTACTCGTTCTGATACCGTTCTCATCATAGGTATAGGTGTACTCATCCATACCGTCGAGAATGCTCGCAAGACTTCTGCCGTAAGTCCAAGTAAACTCCCTATCACCGTAAAGAATGACATTACCGTTGGCGTCATACTCTAATTCTGTATCGTCAACAGAAATAAGCAAATCTTTCCAGCCTGTATTGGCATAGGTAAAGTTTGTTACCGTATCGCCAACCGTTTTACTTGTAATATTTCCACGGCTGTCATAAGTATAAGTATCATCATTTGCCGACAAAAGCTGACCGTTTGAATCGTAGGTATAATTTACGCTCTTGCCTGCGAATGAGGTTGATGTAATTCTATCCTTACTGTCATAAGTATTAGTAACCGTAGTATTTTCACCGTATGACTTAGTAAGAACATTACCTTTATTGTCGTAGGTATACGATGAAGACAGAACGGAATTACCGTTATACTTTACAGTCGAAGCATTAATCTTTTCGTTATCGTCCGCACCTGTAACAGTATACGAATATGAAACGGTATTACCGCCGTTTGTATATTCAACGCTCTTATTCTTTGTTGTATAAGAGATTGAATTTCCGAAATGGCTTTCGGTTACATCGGTCTTTGCCTCGATTCCGTTTTCCTCATCCGCCTCTGTCTTTGCCTCAACATAGGACTGAACGAGGGTATTATCGGATATTCTGTATACTTCTACCTTATCATTTTCGCCGTATACATACTTTAAGCCGGTGTCGTTATTTACTTTTTGTGTAAGGTTATTATCTTCATTATAGGTATATGTAACATACGGCTTTGAGTTATCGTTCTTATACTGAGCGATTACATCACCGTTTGAATTATACGAATATCGGATAACATCATCATTTGCATAGCTTTCGGACAAGAGCCTGAACTCATTATCATAACTGTATGTAACGGTGGTTACTCCCGCAACCTTAACCTGATACAGTTCGCCGTGGTTCAAGTAGTAGAATTTATATATATCAAATTCTTCTCTTATCTTTGAGCCTATATCGTTATAGTAATACTTTGTGATTTTGCCGAGGCGGTTCGACTCTCTGGTGAGCGTTCCGTTTGCGGCGTAAACAAAGGTTTTACCTGCCTTTGTATCGGAGTATGTATTATTTTCGGGCAAGCCGTCCTTTGCGCTGTCGTAGTCCTCGGGACCGATTTCACGCACGGTTCTGCCTTTATTATCATAAACGGTACGGGTACACTCGCCGTTATCGTTTGCAAGGAGAGTTCTGCCTGCGTTATCATAAATATATGACGAGGTTTTATCTCCGCTGACGGTTGTAAGCACATTACCGAAAAGGTCATAGGTGCTGTCCGTTGTGCCGAGAGTGGTTGAATCGTTTTCCGTCTTAACTGTTGAGGTCTTTATCGCATTGCCGTAATCGTTATAAAGATAGGTTACGGTTTCAGTCGATTTACTGTCAACCGTTTTGGTAAGCATACCGTTATCGTAAGTATAATTTACGGTATCGAAGCATGTTAAGTCGGAATTATATATTTCGGGGATTTCTCCCGAATATCCGTCTTTAAGGCTTGCAGTCAAAACAACCTCGCCGATATCGTTATACACGGAATAGGTGTAAGTTTTTCCCGTCTGCTGACGAACAACATTACCGTTTGAATCATAAGTATAATATGTATTTTCGGCGTTCTCGTCGTTGGAAACCTCGCTGATTAATCTGCCGTTACCGTCATAAGAATATGTAACGGTCTTTCCGTCTGCCGTTTCCGACAACTTACGGTAATGATTATCGTAAGTATATTCAGTTGTTTTGCCGTCCTCGTCGGTAGAAGAAACGGTTAATAATGCGTCATCAAAACCTTGTGACGATGTAGTTTCAACAGAGCTGACGGTTGAAATCGTTTTATTTTCATCGTCATAGGTATAGTTAAGATATGCTCCGCTGTCGTATACATAACTTTGAACTCTGCCGTCGGCAGTATAATTAACGGTTTTATCCATACTCTTTGAGAGTACACCGTTTTTATACTCATACTGACCGATAATAACGCCTGCTTGGTCAACTACTTTGGTTAAATTATTATCGCTGTCATAGGTGTACTGAATACTGTTATCGGCAGGGTCGGTCACGGAGATAATATTTTTATTATCATTAAGAGTAAGAGTATACGCTCTGCCCGTTTTATCCGAAACGATAATATTATTGTCATTTCTCGCAACGTTTACGGTATCGCCGTATTTATTGCCGACAGAAATTATATTACCGTTATTATCATAAGTATAATTTACCGAATTAACATTAATTACATAGCCACCGTCATTAACGGTTAAAGTATAGTCGTTAAGCTCTTCGGTATAGGTATTTGCCGCCGATTTAACAAAAGTGAGCTTTGAACCGTCGGGCATAACCGATTTAATGACATAATCGTTTTGTGGCGTAACCTTACTGTCGGTTGCGAAATGCCATTTTTTATCTATGCTGTTATAACTGCGTGTAAAATCAAAACCGATATTTCTATACGACAGAGTGAAATCGGTATTTGATTCGCCGTAAGCGCCTGCATATGCGACATTCGAAGTAAACGAGCCTGATATTTCATAATCGCTTGACGATTCAAATTTAGCATATACATTTACGGTCTGACCGAACGGAATTGCAAACGGCACTTCATATTTCTGCCATTCTCCGTCCTCACCGATTTTATAGAGCATACTTTCACTGCCCCTGCGAGGGTTATATATTCCGACTAAATTATCGCTTTCATAGAATTGAGGTGCAATGAGAAAATCGGGATTTGTCGTTATCTTATCAATAACAACCTCGCTTGCGGCGGATATATTACCGGCATTATCTCTTGCATAGACATAGACTGTTGCGTTTTCGTCAAACTGCTTTGTATTCTCCGTCTGCCAGGAATAAACGCCCTGTGTAGTTGAAAAGCTGTAATCCTTTATACCCGAAGCAGAATCGCTTGACGAGGCTGTAAGAGTTACCTTATCCGTTGTCCAATCCTCGGAATTACCCGTAACGGTCGGCGTACTCGGTGCGTCTTTATCTATCTTATTTATAGTTTGAGTAGATACAAGGCGCCTGTTATCCCACGCGTCACGAACATAGATATAGACCGTGCAATTAGAAGAGAATGTTTTATAATTTTCCTTTTGCCAATTATACGTGTCTTTTGATGTGGAGAACGAATAGGTGGTTGTATGTAGACCTATTCCGCCGTTGTTATCCTTTGCACCGTTGACCTTAAGAGTTACATTACCGTTTGTCCAATCGGATGCGTTACCCGTCACGCTCGTGACCGTAGGTGCAACGAGGTCGTTGGTATAACTGATAACATAGTACGGGCGCATAGCGGAGGTGTTATATGTTCTCGAAGCAAACGCTCTCCAGCCGTACGTGTTATTCAAATCATTGGAACTGATGAAATACAGTCCGTAGTTTGTATATGTTCTATTGACCCACGCTCTGATAGCAGGAGCAATGTCAAACTTATACCAATAAACATTATCAGCTTTATCGGTGGATTTACTGTTTACAAGCTTTTGAGGCATGGAAGCACCGCTTGTATAGTTGGGTCTTGTGTTCCAAGTAACCTTAGTCTCGTTCCAACCGGAGGTAATTACATACGGTCTGATATATGTAGATGAGGTAGCGCCCGTAGTTTCTCTCTGCCATGAATAGGCGTAGTGAATGGTTGCCGCCTTTTTGATATATGTAGGCATCGGGAAATATGTAACGACTCTGCCGTAGCCATAGCCTTTATCAAGTCCCATGCAGCCCGTTTGCTCGTTACCGTAATTATTGGTAGGCTTACCGGTATAAATACCCGCGTCCTCGGTGTAGAGAAAATTGCCCGTAGTCGGGTCGATAACGACGGGGTAAGAAGTGCTGTCGCTTTCAAGCCAATTTTTATCAACGCTTATGCTCAACATATATGAGCCGTTGGAAATTTCATCAAGAGTATATTCGCAATCAACATAATGTTCATCGTATATACCGTCTACAAAATCACTGTCGTATGCGAAAGGCTTGGAAAAGGTTTGCACAACCTCATCGTCTGTATTTTTCAAAACTACTGCTCCGTCATCATCCAGCGAAGCAATGCAGTTATTTGTTTCTATTTTGAATGAAAATATATTTTTTCCGATATTACTGTCTAAAACGATTTCGTCCTTTATACCGTTAAGCTGAGGATAAAATCTAAGATTCGTACCGTCGCCGTAAATATTTTTGTACTGAAACACCTCGAATTTTTCGTTGAGATATTCCGCAACGGTTTCTTTACCGACGATATCATAATCGCTTATCGGAATTATCGAATATGAACAGTTATCAAATTCAGCTTGAACGCCTGTGTTGTAGTCTTTTGAAAAATTAATTCGATAATCGTTTTGTCCGTTAGTATATTCATATCCCCTTGATTTAAGCTTTTTGTCCGCTTTCTCAACGGATATGTCTTTGGTTTTAAGATTGCCGTTTTCGTCCGTATACGAAATCGGCTCAGAAAACAGGTAAACGGTATTCGAGCCGTCTTTGTTTTCAAGATTGATTGTGTGGTCGTCGGCAAGCATTGCCTCCTCGTCAACGGCTACCGCACCCTTCGTATCAACCATTTCCGCAGCATAGGCGGAAAGCACAGAATTAATACCGAGCCATTTTTGAAACCTGCTGTTGCCAAAGGTAAAGACAACAAAGGTGCCAAAGCCTATTATGACAGCGAGCACTATACTGAGTATTCGCTTCCACAACTTTGTTTTTTGATTTTGTAATGTTTTTTCCATTAAGACTTCCTTTCATTATATACTTAATACTATGAATTTTATATCAGTTATTTGTTTATCTATCCTCCTCGTATAATAAAGTAGTAGTTATTAGTGCCCCTCTCCAAGGACAATATGCCACACTGTAAATGATGCGGTACTGTTTTTGTTAAATGGCGATTCTTTTACATATTTAGTATCAGGCAACATAATCTCATTAAGCATTTGCTCTCCGGCATGTCCGAAAGGAGCGTGACCAAAATCATGCGCAAGTGCTATTGCCTCAGTAAGATACTCATTAAATTTTAAACCAATAGCAATTGTTCTTGCAATTTGTGATACTTCTAAAGAGTGAGTTAGTCTGTTCCTTTTATGGTCATCCGAACCGACTGTATATATTTGAGTCTTTCCTGCAAGTCGTCGAAATGCTGTAGAATATAAGACTCGATCTCTATCGCGCATAAATTCTGTTCGATATTTTGGTAATATATTTTCATCAGTTTTACGAACTATAAAATCATCCGGAATATTAAAGAAATCTTTTTTATAATTTTCCATTGTTTAATTATCTCCATAAATTTATTATCTGATTTTTATTGCATCATCGAATTTTTTTGAGTAAATTAAATATTATTTTTCTATTTTAATGTAACAAATTCCATATTTTGTCGCAATATGTGATGTCAAAATGCAAAAAAATTATGTTAAAATGCAAAAAAGCAGACACACAAAATGTGTGCCTGCTTGTAAACTCGATGTTTAATTTTGTGATGATAATAAGGAAATCATTAAAGTGAATTCTTGTTTGTTTCCATTATATTCCCATTGACAATCTCCACCATATTTCTTAAGTGTTTTTTTAATACTTTTAATACCAAGACCGTGAATATATTTATCTTTTTTTGTGGTTGTTAAATCGTTACCGTTGGTTTTAGGCGTATTGTTACAACTATTTGTTATAGTTATTAAATCATAAGTATTAATATGGTCTGTCGCTATACTTACTGTTTTATTAATTGATTTTTCACTTGCTTCTATTGCATTATCCAAAGCATTGCTTAGAATCGTTACTAAATCATTATTTTTTATATATTTTAAATTAGTCACACAGACATCAAAACTGAAATTTATATTTTTCATTTCACATTCAGTTGCATATTTACTGATAATTACATCTAACATATGATTTCCACAGTGGCATATACTACTGCAATTTTTCAAATTGCTTATCATTTTTGTTAGATATTTGTCGATTTCAGGATTTGAATTTAAATTGTGTATTGCATTAAGA
>ERZ1026772.1576-NODE-1576-length-11823-cov-11.328433_pt1 | contig 11823 bp, 8 predicted proteins | sample MGYA00380124_ERZ1026772 | MGnify/ENA primary metagenome ERZ1026772 (study PRJEB33269, sample SAMEA4719760) | human gut metagenome | biome: human-associated habitat; feature: organic feature; material: feces | place: Cameroon | collected 2013-10 ...
CGACGCCACCGACGGCTTCTTCAAACACGTCGGCGATGAAAATTCTCGTTCATCGATGAATATTTCGTTCTATTCACCAAATCCCGAACTCGATGCACGTTTCGTCGCGCAAGCCGAATCCAATCAAATGATCGGCCTGCGCGGTCACCGCGAAACGGGCGGCTTGCGCGCTTCCATCTTCAACGCGTTCCCCATCGAAGGTTGCCGCACGCTCGCCCAATTCATCACCGATTTCGCACAAAAAAACGGATAAAAGCGCATCGCCGCCACTACGCATCTACGATCTACGAAAGCGGCAACACTCCGCTGCCCCTCATCGATATGCCCAAATGCGCATACGCTCGCGGCGTCGCAATGCGACCGCGCGGCGTGCGCTGAATAAACCCTTGCTGGATCAAATACGGCTCATAGACGTCTTCGAGCGTCTTCGCATCTTCGCCCGTAGCCGCCGACAACGTATTCGCCCCAACCGGTCCGCCGTCGAATTTCTCGATTATCGTCCGCAATATCCGATGATCCATCCGATCGAAACCGAGCGCATCGATCCCCAAAAGCTCTAAACTCTTCTCGGCCAATTCCCGCGTCACGACTTTGAGCTCATAGACGCTCGCAAAATCTCGCAACCGCGACAAAAGCCGATTCGCAATTCGCGGCGTGCCCCGGCTACGCCGCCCAATTTCTGCCACCGCATCGGGCGCTATCTCGATCTTGAGCAAACGCGCCGATCGCGCGACGATCTGTTCCAAATCGCTTGGCGCATAATAATCGAGTCGTGCGATATGCCCAAATCGATCGCGCAACGGATTTGTCAATAGATCGGGGCGCGTCGTCGCACCGATCAGCGTAAACGGCGGCAATTCCAATTTGATGCTACGCGCATGAGGCCCTTCGCCAATGATGACGTCGAATGCAAAATCTTCCATCGCCGGATACAAGTTTTCTTCGATAACCGGATTTAATCGGTGAATTTCGTCGATAAACAACACATCGCGCGGTTCGAGCGATGTGAGCAAGCCTGCCAAATCGCCCTTCTTCTCGATCGCAGGCCCCGACGTCGATTTCATCGACACGCCGAGCTCATTTGCACATATCTGAGCCAACGTCGTCTTGCCGAGCCCTGGCGGGCCGCAAAGCAATAAATGGCAAAGTGCATCTTGCCGCAACTTCGCCGCCTTCGTAAACACCCTGATATTTTCGACTTCCGCCTTTTGCCCGACGTACTCTTCAAAGCACTGCGGTCGCAACGATTCGCACAAGCGCCCCTCCGAAGCACTTACCAACCCTGGGTGCAACGTCTCATTTTCGCGCTTCGACACTTCATAAATCGATACATCGTCGAGCGGTTGCACGCCCTTTTTGCGCTGCCGCGCCGGATGCTTCGAATCTTGATCAAATGCCATCTTCGTTCCCTATCTCCATCTCACCGCACTATCCGCGATGCCTCAAGCACCACACGATTTCGGCCTGCACATCCATCTGCTCACCCAACGCATCCAATTCGCCAATCACTCGATCGATCTCCGCCTCTGCAAATCCTAGATTCGCCAAAGCCGAACGCGTATCGAGGTGACTCGATTTCGACACAGCCACCCGACCATGTTCGGGCATGAGTTCGCCAAAATGACACGTTCTCAAAAACGATTCCAGTTCCAATATGACGCGAGCCGCCACTTTCGGCCCAATCCCCGACACGCGCTTGAGCGTTGCCGTGTCGCCCGTCAATACCGCACTCTGCAATTCTCCCGGCGTCAACGTGTCGAGTATCGAAAGCGCCAACTTCGCACCGACGCCGTTGACCGTCACCAAACGCGTAAACAACGTCCGCTCATCGGCCGTCCGAAAACCATAGAGCTCGATCGCATCTTCGCGCACTTGCGTATAAACGTGCAACTCCGCTTGCGCCCCGACCTCCAACGACGATACCTCCGACAACGCCATCAATATGCGATACCCAACGCCGCTCTGCCCCGCCTCGACGACGACCTCGCGACCATCGCCTCCGCCCACAAACAATACCGTTCCCTTAATATACCCTATCATACGATTTTCTCTACTATCGCCGACTATCGCGCCCCTCGGCGTGAACCCAATCATCTAAAAATCTGCGTTTAAGCCATTGGCACGACGTCGCAACCAAACCGCGAGTTGCACTCCGCATTCCAAGACTTATCATACACAAAATACAACACGACTGTGGCAAATAGATATGAGTTTTTCGTGAACTTTTATCGTTTCTCCTACACTTGTGCTCAAAGGATTCAACGCGCGTTCTTCTACGCATCGTTCCTCCCCCCTCCCGCGCCCGCTCGGGGCGCAGGGAGTGGAAGAACTTCGCTACCAATCGACTTCATCGTCCGAGTCTGACGAATCGAATCCCGAATCGAATCCATTGCTCGGTGCTTGGCGAAGTCCGAGCTCGTCGAAAATATCGCTATCTGCGGCATATCGACATCTTTCTTTCAAATCGCCCTCGCCTGGGCATTGACTCCATCCACCATCACTCTTCCCATCTGAGTCATGCGTCGATTTCCATTTCGATGCAGGGCATGTACTGTCGTCATCTTTACACGACGCAGCAACGACGCCAGCATCGATTGCCATTTTGAGATAATCCTTTTTAACGCCAAATTTACGACAACAGCCTTCGCGAGCGAGTGCCTCGAATTCATAGGCAGCTTTGGGATCGTCTGTCCAATTGGCGAGGAATTCATAAACATTGCAGAGTGAACGAACACTCGTCATGTCATATTCTTGGCAAAGATAAGCATTCAATCCAGCGTCATCGTCAAAAATCATATCAATGAGCTTATGGGCCGCTTCTACACGCATATCGCGCAATTCGAGTTCACTTTGAAGGGGAGGTGTATGCAAAGAAATCGACATATTTTCAAACATCAATGCATAGAATGTGCGCGACGCTTCGATATCTTCATCTTCAAAGTATTTGGCTAAATAATACTTTCCTCTATCCGATTCCTTCAGTAGTGCAACGCCCTTCTTGACATCTTTTGCAACATATTTGCCTTCGAAGTAAAGTTTGCCCAATTCGAGCGATGTGTCTATTTCACTATACTCTTCGAGTTTAGCAAGGCTTTCGAGCAAATTCTGCGCTTTCGATGCGATGTGGGCTTTCTTATCGCCATGTTTTGCGATTGCCGTTTCGATGAGAGCTTTCCCAAGCGCCACATCTTTCGCCACGCCCTTGCCATCGATATAAAGTCGTCCAAGCGCGAGTAATGCATCGATAACGCCTTCATTGGCGGCCTTTTGATAGAAGTCGGCGGCTTTTTTCTCGTCAATCTTCACACCATAACCAAATTCATATATTCGACCATGGCGATATAATTCGCGCTTATCTGGCTCACCCGTACATCGGCCATAATCACTACAAATCTCGCCCGCGCCACATACTTCATCTGTGCTACATTGACAAGAACCGCTATTGCATTTGAATCCATTGGGGCAACCTTTATCTTCGGTGCAAACGCAACTTCCCGATAAGGAACACTTTTGCCCTTCGCCACATTGACTATCCGATGCACATCCGCATACGCCATTTGTGCATGGCATCGTCGGACAATCGGCATCGCTCCAACACATCACAACTTGTGCATAAACGAGGTCATATGTGCTTTCGACTTCACTCATATCTTTGAGGTATGACATGGCTTCTTTCAAAGAACCCGGCTTTTGTGCATTTTCATACTTCGCATTGAGTTCAACGCGCTTTTGCGGATCGCGAATACACGCGCCATAGACCGAGCTACAAACTTTGCCTTCGGGGCATTGATCGTCTTTCTGGCAAGATTTAAACATCGATCCGTATGAACACACGTGATTATAACAGAAGCGCTTATCACCACCTAGCGGCGTGCAATCGGCATCTGCATCGCACCTCTGTTTACAAACGTGCATTGCAGGCTCGGGGATCGGATCGCCTTCGCTGTGCGGAATATAGCTATAGTAAAAATCTGAAGTATCGCAGATGGCATTTTCGCCCATCACGCGGCAATCACCATCGACGAGGCATTTATAAGGCGTTCCCGAATAGGGTATGCACATTCCGCCCGAACATATTTCGCTCGTTCGGCATCCGCCTTCTGGCCTAGGTTCTGGAGCTTTTTCGCCACCACCAAGCGAAAACGAGACGCTAAAGCCTTTCGATTCACCATCTGTCGTTTCTTTTGGTGTACACGCCTTGCCAATTTCTAGACATTCGTGAAACGATGCACAAAATTTCCCTTCGCCGCAATCGGCATCTTGCAAACATTCATACGCCTTGCATTCATTATCGATGCAGTGCTTGCCGTCTTTGCAATGCGCGTCGGTCGTGCATTCGACACAAATAGCCGATTGGAATTCGCGTCGTATTGTCACATGAGGATTGTCGTCGAAACTGTTGCGTGCGCTATTCTTTCCCTCATCTTTGTCTCTATGGATCAAATCGACCTGTGTTTCTTTCTTACAAACTTTGCCATCACCGCAATCGGCATCCGACCGGCATTGTTCGCAATCTTCATATCGACAAGCCCACGAATTCTTCGGGCACACGGTCATTTTACATTTCTTTTCGCAACCACCATCGATACAAGCCGCATCGTTACAGTCGTCTGCACTTTTGCATGCATCGGCGCATTGCCGATTTCGGCAAACCTCACCATCACGGCAATCGCCGTCACTCATGCACTCGACGCCATAACACGTGCCTTCATGACATACAGATTTCGCGCCACAATCGGCATCCGACTGGCAAACGATCTTTTGGCAACGCCTTTGATAACACTCATATCCGCCATTGCATTGGTCGTCGGTTTCACACGCTCGATCTTCGCGGCAAACGCCCGCCGGTACGGCAACCGAACGCGCACAGGTGAGTGCATCGCCATTCATGTTCCAAATACCGCACTCGGTCGAAGTGAGGCAAAAACTTGCACATTTCCCTTCGACACAAGTTTCGCCGGGCCCGCATTCCGATGCTTGCGTACAAGCGATGTACTTTTCCCGATTGGGCAAACATACGCCTGCATAACTGCACACGAACCCGCGGCCACAGTCCGAATCTTGCGCACACATGGCACACGTCCCATCGAAGCACCGCTCATAATCGGGGCAATCGAGATTCGTGCGACAACTCAAATGATCCATCGATTTGCATACCGATTCAATACAAGCCTGACCAGCCTCGCATTCGCGATGCGCTCGACACTCCGCCCCAATCTTCGCCCGATTGATCTGAAGATCTTTGGCTTGTAGGCGAATTTGAACCGTCTCTTCTTGCGCAGCTTTGACCTCACTTTGCTTTTTACAGCTCGTGAGCGATGTCGAAAGCCCTGCAAGCGACAGAGCAACGAGGCAATAGAGGAGTTTGCGATTTTGCATAAAACATCCAACGTATAAGGTAAACGAACGGCATTCGAGCAATCATCATCGCTCGAATGCCAAAAAGCGCGTTCCTTTTACGCCGATTATTTTTTGTGACAATCAATATTTATGCAACGGTGCAACGCCCCTCTGCACACACTCTCCCGTCGACGCATTCTTCATCGGCGCGACATTTCGTCGAGCAAACGCTCTTTGTCGCGTCGCAAAACTGCTCGCACTCGTCATCTCCATTGCACGGCTGCCCCCCATCACTCGCCGTTTCATACCCATCCCACATGCCATTGCCATTGGCATCGACGAGGCATGCCCCGTCGCGACAACCGTTATCGCAATGCTCCGATCGCATCAAACCATCGCCAACACATAGCATCACGAACTCGCCATCGCACGACTTCTGACCTTCTTTGCAAGTGCGACATTTATCGCCATTGCAACCAAATTCGCACGTTTTCGTCGTCTGCCATGCATCGTCGGTGCAAATCATTTCTGCGCCGTTGTCGCACTTTTGCGCATTGGGCGTGCAACCGCGACATTGCCTATCGTCGAGGCATCCCCTTGCGCACTCTTCATTCTTTACCCAAGCATTATCGTCACATCCGTATCGAATGCCATCTTTGCAAAGCGATGCATCGCTTTGACACACCGTACACTGCCCGCTTGCACATCCTTTCTCGCAAGTCTGTGCCAATTGCCACTTTCCGCTCAAGCACATATACTCGGCATCTTCGCGGCATTCGCGCGTACCTTCATCGCACGCTTTGCATTCTGCATCATTGCAACCATACGGACAATCGGCAACTTTCTCCCATGCATCGTTTTTGCAAACAAATTCGGCATTCTCGTCGCATTTTCGAGCCCCAGTGGCACAAACTCGGTACAAACCACACGTGTTGCCATCGCATCCACTTGGGCAGTCTTTGTACTTCTTCCATGCATCATCGACACACGTATATATTGCGCCATCGCGGCATTCTACAGCCCCATTCTTACACGGTACGCAAGATCCGTCGACACATGCAATAGCGCACAACACGGGCGTTTCGCGATCGCTCAAACGCAATGTCGTGTCGTTGATGCACATCGCCATATTATCTTCTTTATCGCTACACCCTGCGAGCACACCTTCCAATACGGCAATGCACAACGCCAGCCTATTCATCTGTCTCATAAAGTCTCTTTTCATCGTCCTCTCCTGTTCTATTCTCCAATCACCAATATCCGCGCGCCTATGGCTCACAAACAAAACTAATACCCAATTTTTTCACATTATTCTTAAACACCGGATTCTGAATCGTCTTGCAATAATTCTCTTGCGATATGCCACTCTCTTTGAAAAAACCATCCAAAAAGGAAGTATTTCGAACATTCCATTTCTCTAAACTTTGGTTAAACATCTTAGCCCCATAGAACATTTCGGTCATAGACCTCACCCCCGACACATTCCAGCCCGATATATCGCAATTAAACGACGTCGCTCCATTAAACATCGACGACATCTTGCGGACGCTATGCGTCTCCCATTTCGATATATCGCCGTTAAACGACGTCGCACCACTAAACATCGACGACATGTCGGTGACGCTATGCGTCTCCCATTTCGATATATTGCCGTTAAACGACGTCGCTCCGCTAAACATTCCCGACATATTCCATACATTATGCGTTTTCCAATCCGACAAATTCTGATCGAACTTCGTCGCACCATTAAACATCGACGACATGTTCGTTACCCGGCTCACATCCCAGCCCGATATATCGCCGTTAAACTCAGTCGCACCTTCAAACATCAACGACATATTGGTGACGCTATGCGTTTTCCAATTCGACAAATTCTGATCGAACTTCGTCGCACCATTAAACATCGACGACATGTTCGTTACCCGGCTCACATCCCAGCCCGATATATCGCCGTTAAACTCAGTCGCACCTTCAAACATCGACGACATATTGATGACACTATGCGTATCCCATTTCGATATATCACCCTTAAACGACGTCGCATCTTTAAACATCGACGACATGTTCGTCACCCGGCTCACATCCCAGCCCGATATATCGCTGTTAAACGACGTCGCACCTTTAAACATCGACGACATCACTACGACGTTTCCAACATCCCATAACGACACGTCGACATCCGATTTCATACTCGAAAATGCACCATACATCGCACGAACATTCGACGTATCCCAATGCACGATGCTCGTTTTCAAATCTGAATTTTCAAATATGCACTCAAACGACAAAGCATGGCTCACATCCCAGTGATCGATTGGCCCCGAAACAAGTGCAGAATCAAAATATCTATCCATGTATTCCAATGATTCTGCATTTGGAACGTCGTTCAATGGCATCTTGATGGGGTTTTTGCATTGCGAAAACGCAGCACGTCCCATCTTCACTGGCCCAAACGAAGCGATTTCTTTCAACTTGTTTGAACAGCTCGATTGCTTACAAATCGCATTATTATTATTACCAATCGAAAGACCATCGCACATCGTCCACCCATCGATAACCCCCGTTATTCTCACTCGATATTGCCCAGCCTCGGCATATTCGTGTTTGAGCTCATTGGGACACGATGTGTGCGCTTCGGGAGCTGTGCCATCGCCCCACTCGATTCGAAAATCGCACGCTCGAAGATATTGAACTGGGAAATCGACGATGCGGTCTGTTTCGCCAACTTCCCAAACGGTCTCGAATGCCTCGGGCGAGCATCGACCATCGCTGCGGCACAAATAACCGTCGATGCATTGGGCATCGCTCGTGCACTTCGTCGAGCAAACATAACCTATCGCACTATCGCAAAACTGTTCGCAGTCGGCATACTTGCGACACGACGTGCCTTGATCGGTAGCCGTCTCGAATTCATCGCGCAAACCGTTGTGATTCGCATCGCCCGAGCAATGTTCCCCACCACAGCCCATTTCGCAGTCGCGTACTTTCACCCATGCATTGCCATCGCATCGATACTCGCCATTCGACTCGCACTTTGCCGCGCCCTCGGTGCATACGCGGCACGCGCCACCTAAACAGCCCGCATCACACGCACTCGTCTCCTGCCACGCATCGTTTGTACACGTCCAAACAGCATCTGACTCGCATTTTACCGCGCCCTCTTGGCATACTCGACACGATGCCGAACCGCATCCCAACGAGCACGTCTGCGCAATCATCCATGCGCCAGCACGACATTCGAGTTCGGCATCGTAGGCACATTTGCGTTCGCCCTCACGGCAAGATCGACACACATCGCCATCGCAACCATCGGCACACTGTGCCAACTCAACCCATTCGCCTTCGCGACACGTATACGCCGCCCCCTCTTCGCATTTCTTTGCCCCCTCATCGCACGCCGATTTGCACGCAAATCCCGCACATCCCGACGCGCATTTTTCCAACTCGACCCACGCCCCATCGCGACACGTATACGCCGCCCCCTGCTCGCACTTCTTCGCCCCCGAGGCACATACCCGACACGCGCCCTCAAAACATCCCGCCGCGCAAGGTACCTCCACATCGCTACCACACACCTTCAGCGTCGACTCGTCGATACACGTATTCTCGCAACCAATCTCCTCCGAGCACGCCGCAACCGCGACACCCAAACACGCAAAACAAAACACCTGTGCTAACGACGCCCTACTCATAAGCTATTCTCCTCGTCCCTTTGCGACAAAACGCGATAAACGCACACGCTAATCATCGAAGGCAACCAAATAATTAAAAACAGTTGCCTCCGAGCTATATGAAGACTCAAACGACATCCTATCACATCGCCCCCTCTAACGCAACAATCGCAATCGATCCGTTATCGGCTACGACGCGATCCCCCCATTCCCCAACATTCGCCCCAACGTATCCACACACACCGCGATTGAGTCATCGAACCACGCGTCACCAATACAACGCACAGTGGGAAAAGATTCACATCTAATACCCATATCTAACACACCGCTTTTCATATGAAAGCCAATAACCTTGTTTACACCTTGTAGCCACACATTCGCCATACTGACATGCAACTTTGTCTGCACCATCTATCTTTTTCTTATCACACTTAACATCATGACCGCCACAATGTTCCATAGAATCATTTTCACAAATACCATCGTAGAAATGCATATTCCAAGGACATTGTATTATTTGACACTTTCCTTCTGTAGTGCAAACTCCTGCTCTACAATGGTCATTATCTGTACATTCAACGCATTTTCCTTCAAACACATTGCAATATCTATTGTCTGCATTTTTACTACAATCCGTATCAACATTCCCGCAATGAGAATCACTATTGATCTCACACTTTACAAAGGCGTCACCTTTCGTCACGCTATAATGGCCTTTTGGACACTTGAATTTGCACTTTCCATCTTGACAAATCCCCGCAGCATTTTCCGCCACACAGTGTTCATTTTTTAAGCACTGCGCGCAGCCAACTATATTATCGCAATATGGCTGGATCCCCGAACAAACAATGCCGTTTGCCGAACTACAAATGCACACGCCTTCGCTGCACGCATTCGTCGCGCCACTACAGACGCTATCATTTGCGCATGCTGTATACAAACACATTCCATTATTATTATTTAGCAAATAACCTTGACTCTTGCATCGAGTCGCCACACAAGTATTATTCCTACACACGCCTTTCAACCATCCTTTTACGTGATCTTCACAATTGTAATTCATGGCGCCACAATTCTTAACATCCCCCGTCTTTTCACACTTTGTACGATCAAAGGACGGGAAAAAACCATTTTCACATTCTGTTACACCACATATGCCACCATCGCATGTGTAAGCAGTTGCATTATCAATAACAACACTTTTACCGCACATATTACTACAACCGCCACAATTATTGACATCTATATTCAAGTTCACGCCACAAGTCTTATCACTTTTATCACACATTGCATACGGCTCTTCACATATCAATTGATTAGTTTTGCATTCTTTTACATGATTCAACCTCATTTTATATTCACAACCATTCATCACATCACCATCATAATCACAAAATCCATCAACGCACTGAAATGATTGAGTTGAATAATCATATTCAGCAACATGAACCGGACTCATATAAAACTCACACCCATTCTTTACATTTCCATCCAAGTCGGCATAACCATCAACACATTCTGCTACGCCCTTGTCATGACATGAAGACACATGATTCGACTCAAAATCTATACAAAAACCACCACATTCCTCCGTTCCCTCCTTGCACTTTGTGCACATTCCATTTTCGCAAAACGCTTCATCTCCACATGCATTACCACAAACGCCACAATTGGCGTTGTCGAAGAGCAAATCGACCAATTCGCCATTGCACGATGCTTGTACGCAAACATTCTTATAGCGGGTGGCATCCGCATTCTCTTCTGTCGGGGTGACGACATACACCTCTCGATAATTGTAGTTTTTCGGGCAAGCTCTGTAATTATATGCGTGGATAAACGCCTCGTTGGATTCATCTTTGTATAAACGACACAATGCCTTAGCTGCCTCGTCTTCTGCATGTGCACAATCTGTTCGCACTCCATCGACGACGATTCTGTGCCCGATCTTCTTGCACAACAATCGCGTCGCTTCTCCATTTCCTCCGGCGGGAGCGCTTGCGCTAGCTTGATCGTTTCCATTTTTTTCGCACACGGGGGGCAATCCTTCGACACCGCTCCACAATGCACAATACGTTTCGACGATAAAGCCCTGTTTTTCGTTCTGTGGTTGTGCCATTGGCGCTTGCGTTCCAGTTCGATCGGCATCGTCGTTCGATGCATTGCCGTCTTCTTTCTTTTTATCGCGAATATACGAATAATCGTTCAAGCGCAACACGATCAAATTCCGAAGGCTAACCGGTTCGCATGTCTCGAGTTGGTCTTTGTTTTCGATTGATGAGCATCGGAGCCAATTTTCGGCAAGCGATTCTGGAAGCGAGCAAGGACCATCGTACGATATTCGCGCTTGCTGAGCGACCGTCGACTTTCCCGTTTCTTTATTCGTCTCGATGTCGAAATTCTGCATTAAACCATCGTAAATACTCGAATCCCAATACCAATCGTCGCAAGACGTCGTGCCCAAGGCAAAACCACACGCCACGAATACACAAAAACCAGCCTGTAATCGCATTCCGCGCCACGCGCGTCTTTCTCTAAGCAAACGCATCTCTACTCCTTTCCATGCGAGCACGTGCTCACACCAATATTGTCCAGATTGTCGACATCACAACGACTTGTGCCTCGATCGTCGCAATCTTTTGGTAGCAAATCGACACACAAATACAAAATATCAAAATAGAGCATAACAGATCCCTACATAACTGCAAACCCGATGGTGTTACTGCGATATTGACCGCTCCCCCGGCCTGTCTGACCTCTCCCCCGGCCTGTCGGCCACCCCCTCTCCATAAATGGCGAGGGGGAATGGACATCT
>ERZ1026772.1581-NODE-1581-length-11769-cov-11.753543_pt1 | contig 11769 bp, 11 predicted proteins | sample MGYA00380124_ERZ1026772 | MGnify/ENA primary metagenome ERZ1026772 (study PRJEB33269, sample SAMEA4719760) | human gut metagenome | biome: human-associated habitat; feature: organic feature; material: feces | place: Cameroon | collected 2013-10 ...
TCCGTAGATATCTGATGATAACGCCTGATGCCATATTTACGGCAGGCATCCATCAAGGTTGCTGTACCCATGATATTAGTCTGCAAGAAAACTCCTGGGTTTTCAATACTGCGGTCTACATGTGATTCTGCAGCAAAGTTCACCAGGATATCGGGATGTTCTTCCTCAAAAAGCTTGTCTACAGCTTCTCTGTCGCAGATATCTGCCTGCAAAAAGCGAAAGTTAGGCACATCCATTATTGGTATTAATGTAGACAAGTTGCCTGCATAAGTCAGCTTATCCAAACAAATAATGCGATAGTCCGGATGTTTTGCCAGCATGTAAAATATAAAATTACTTCCGATAAAACCGGCACCGCCGGTTACGACAATGTTAATAAGAACGCCTCCATGGAAAAAAGTATTTGCATGGCAGTTTATACAGTATTAATCTTACAAAAGCGTACTCGCCAAATGCTTGATAACTCCAATAATAAACACTTAAAACTTTTACTGACATAAGTTTATAAAACAAACATACCAATAGCATATTACTGCTTCAGCTAATGTAGTGCTCAGCATCCTTCAAAAAACTTATAGCTATCATCACAATAACGATACCAATTGGCAGCGCAGCAATTATGCTTACACTCTGTAAATTACTCATAGAGCTTTCTGCAAAAAGTAACGCTATAGGTAACAATATCAGTAAAATGCACCACATTAACTGAATTACTTTGCTCGGCATCTCATCCTCGCCTAACTTATGATAGCTATAGCAGGAAGCCGTTAAAGCAATAGAATCAAATGATGTAGCATAAAAAGCTATCATCGTAAGCAAAATAACAAACATAATAACTTTTGCACATGGTAAAGTATTAATGATTGCTACGATCATACTATATAAATCGCCACTACCGGCATACATAGCCATAAAATCGGCACTGCCCATAACTTGCATTCCCATAGAATAATTTCCCAAAACTATAAAACTGATTAATGTAGAGCCTACACCAAAAGCATATCCTCCGAAAATAGTCTGACGCACTGTTCTGCCACGTGAAATATTGCCTATAAAAAAAGGAGCTGCCACGCACCAAACCATCCAATAAGCCCAATAGTAAATAGTCCAGTTCTGAGGAAAATTGTTAGTTCTTAGCGGATCAGTATACGTAGCTAACTCTATAAAGTTTTGTATCATTTTACCGAAGGAAGAAAAACCTGTTTCGATAATATATCTTGTTTCTCCAGAGAAAAGTAAAACAAAGCCCAATAAAGCAAAAAACATATAGAAGCAAGCTTTAGCCAAAAAACTTATCCCTTTAAATCCATGTAATAATGAGTAAGTATATACAAAACATGTAATTACAAGAATAAGAATATTAATAGCTGTTCTGTTAAGCTCAACTGCAAATAAATTATCAATTATCGCAGCCATCAGAGGAGTAGCCACACTAAATGTTGTAGCTGTACCGGCTAACAAAGCAAAAACTGCCAGCAAATCAATCAGTCTGCCTATAAATCCGTCAGTATACTTACCTAATAAAGCTCTGCAGGCTTCAGAATATTTCTGGCGTTTTCTTTTTCTGACATGGAGCATAAAACCAAAGGCTACTGCCAAAACCAAATAGAACGCCCAAGGAATAAAACTCCAATGAAACAAGGGAAAGACGCCTGCCCATTCCTGTATTGAGCCAAGCTCTTTTATATGAGGATCACTTGCATAAAGCACCCATTCAGAAAAGGAATAAAATAAAATATCCGCTGCTAAGCCACAGGTAAACATCATTGAACCCCAGCTCAAAAAAGAATATCTCGGCTTCTCATCTTTGTCACCTAATACTATATCACCATATTTAGATGCAGCTAAATACAGCGATAAAACAAAAATTCCCAAACCAATAATTAGATAGTAAACTCCTAAAACATTTCCAAAAGAATACCTTATCTTACCCAGCACAACATTAGATTGTTCCGGCATTACAAAGAACAAAATACATAAGAATAATATAATGCTTAGTGGCAGCAAGGTTATCAGCCAATCTATTTTTCCTTTGGTATTTTGTTCCATCTAGCGCTCCTCCAGATATTTTTTGTAGTTCGTATCCAACGCGGCTAATTCCTGTAAATTATCAATTTCCACAATGTCTTTTTTTGATATCGGGTAAATTCCCAGCTTGTATTCATCAGGATAGCAAAACATAGCTACATCATCCCAATAAATCTGATGGTTTTTTTTCTGTTCGAACTCTATTTCCAAATGTCTTTTTAATTTTTTACCATCATTTGCATTCCAACGAGAAACGCTATAAAGTTGCCACCCCTTTTCTCCACCATTTCTACTGCATGATATTACAACTCCGTCTTCGACTGTTTGCAACCATTCATCGGTTTTTGCATCAGTCCATACACTACAGTAACCGGAGTAAGCAAAATCAGCAGAAAGAATTTCGGGATTATAAATTATCTGGTCTCCGTCCATTATGATTGCATTTTCTATGTAGTCTCTTGCAACATATAAAGATGCAATATTATTACATTCAGCATAATAAGGATTATCTATGAGAACTAAGCCCGGATTATCTTTCTCCAGGCTCAAAAACTGCTCTTTCATATAGCCAACAACTACATATATCTCAAATATTCCATTCTTATGCAAAGCAGAAATAGCAGTATCAATCATTCTGGCACCATTCACTTTTATAAGTGGTTTAGGAGTTGTTAGTGTAACCGGACTCAATCTATTACCTAATCCGGCAGCCATTATAATTGCTCTTTCAACCTTTGACATCCTAGCACCTCGTCAGTTAATCAAATTTTTTTGGACGATATCAAAGAAATCTTTAGCATACTGATATTGCCTATAGGCATATTCACAAAACTTTACACCCAATTTTTCTTTATATTCGCACCAATTGCTCCACAGTAAGCCACAAACGGCTATATAGCAGTAGATTTTTATTCTTGTTTCTTTAGGACAATAACCGTCAAAATAAATATCAATTAAGCTATCCACCTGATCCTTATCATACAAAGAGTATATAGCAAACATCGCTATATCCACATGAGGATCCTGCATTGCTGCATACTCCCAATCAATAAGTTTAACACTGCCATCACTCAAAATAAGAAAATTATCAGGTACTGCGTCTATATGCGTTAAGCAATACTCTTCTTTATGCTCGCTTATATACTGCTGCAAAGAAAATACCTTACTCTTTGTTTCTACATAATCACTATACCCGGAAGGTGTGCCTTGCCAAAGAGATTCATAAAATTCAATCTGAACAAAAAGATTAAATTCATGCTCAACCTGTAATTTCATTTCATGAAATTCTCTCAGTCGTTCCAAACAACATTTTACATCCATTTTATTATGAGCATCGCACACTCTGGCATCACGATAAAATTCTGTTATTTTATAGCCATTTACAGGATTTATATACAAAACCCTGTCAGATAAATCCTTTCCGGCAATTGCACGGTAAACAGAAGCCTCTTCCTTACGATTAATCAGCTTATCCGTTCCTTCACCTGGAATACGCATTATATATTTTTTGCCACGGCATTGAAAATAAAAAGACCGATTAGTCATTCCCTTTTTCATAAGATGAATATCAGTTATGTTAACAATATCTTCATTTAATACTTTAGAAATACACAATAACGCATTTAAATCATTTGTAGTCTTAATACTATTTTTGTCTATCGAACTTTGTATATTCATAGCAACTAAAAATTCACTCCAATTTTTTTGGAATGTGTTTTGCGCTGTTCAACAGGCGGTAATTGCATATAGTCACTCCCATAAGTAGCTTCTAAAAGATTATTATGTTTATTCGGAATATAGAAAGAATAACCTTCAAATACATTTTTGACAAGTTTTACAGGTAAAATATCGTCCACAGTAGTAGGATAAACATACCCTACATCAGCAGCATAAGAAAAGAAATGACATTTATCGGCAGTATATTCATCCCGGTGCTCTATCAAATGCATGCGTTTCTTTTCTATAGCACGCATTGAAGCAAAACAGAAAACATTAGCATACAAACCGGCAAAAATTCTTTTCAAACTTCCCTTAGGATATTTATTTTTTTCATCCTTTGTTGTTCTTGACCACTGCAGTTTTTTTATAACTTCTTCAGATTCATAATAATCATAAGGAAAAATATCAACAAAAATACCATGATGATACTTTTCATTACCGGTTTCACCGGTTTCAACAAGTAAAGTCCCATTTTTTCGAATTTTTGCCCAAGGCAGCGGATACTCTTTATCGGTATCCTGAGTCTGCAAAAACATGTCTTTAGGTAATTTTTCCTGAGCTATTTTTAAAAATTTCTCGTAATCTGCTCTAGGCATAGATACATCACTATCATCATCCCAAGGAATAAACCCTTTGTGACGGACTGCACCTAAAAGAGTTCCTGCTTCCAGCCAGTATGTGAGATTATTTTCTACACAAATTTTATGTATTTCCTGTAATATCTCAAGCATAACTTTTTGAGCTGCTGCAACTGTTTTATCCTCATTAAACAAAACTATACTCTCCTTATTATTTTAGAATTCCAACTATATGCTTAACTAAATTCTCTTGACTATATTTATCATTAGCACCAATTAAACCAGCTTTATAAACATCAGCTTTACTCTTAAATGTATTAACGAACTCTTCCAACTGCTTAGTAAAGGTTTCTACGCTATCCAACTTTACAGATTCACCAACATTGAATTCATCCAATACTTCAGGACTCATTTCCGGTGATTGTAATACAGGTTTAAAATAGCCTATACCAGTAAAAAGCATTGCACTAGGCTGATAGCGATAACGTTCTGCACCATACGGCATTAAGATTACATCGCATCCCATAAGCTCTTTTTGCCATTCAATTCCCAATAAATTCTTATGCAAGAACTTAATTCCTTTATTATTTTCATACTTCTTTGTCAATCGCTCAAAATCGTCAGAATCCACCTGTGTTACCGTAGCACCTTGCACAAGCAATTCAACAGGAACAGTAAACTCCGCTTTAGTAAACGCCTCCAAGAAAAACTCTAAATTCTTTTCCTTGCGATATTGACCAAAGAATCCTAAACGCAAAGGATCATGAAAATTAAATTCAGGTTCAACACCCAAATCCATAGGCACATAAACCGGCGGTAGAATTGTATGGAAATTAGGACAATCCTTTAATTCAGGAAATTCTGTCTGCATACCAAGTGCTGCAATATGCACATTTTTATATTGCTTTAATGACTTTACGCCATTAACAAAATTCTCTCTGTCGCTAGGCATAATGCCATGCATCATAAAAAGTACTGGAACAGGAGAATCTTTCAAATCACTTTTTTTCAATGAACGCATGCCACGCCAACTGGATGTAGGTATAATAATGGCATCACACAGGCCTTTTTTCGCCTTAGCACAAGCAGAATCGAACCAAGCAATACGACGCTTTTCTCGAACAATAGACAGATATATTTTCTTCAGCTTGCCAACCCCAGCATAACTAACAGCTTCTCCACCTTCAAGATATTCTACATCAGTATGATACTCAAGTTTAAAAGGATAATTAGCAGGAACAAAAAACACCGGCTGATGGCCCTGTTTTTTCATATTCTCCACTAAGATTCTATCAAATTCGACTTCGTGTCCAGCAGGCATAACAATGCTTTCTAAAATTGCAATTCTCATTTTTTATCACCTTTTCTTTGTAATTCTAATAATTTAAGATACTTCATCAAAGTATAAAAGAAATGATTACAGCTCATAACTAACCCCATACCACCATCTAAAATACCTTTTTTCAGAATTGCCATTTGGATAAAGCCAAAAACAGCATGACCAAACGCTTTTCCTAAACTTACGCGCTTTCCTTTAGCATAAGCATCATTAGCCCAAATAGTAGTATATTGATCAAATTTATTTAACCATTGCTGCCATCCGGTATACGTATAATGCTCAATATAACCGCCCAACACCTTTAATTCATCCTTGCACATCGGCTTTTCATGTACTTTATTAACCCAATGCACATTTTTAGTCTTAAACAAGCGCGGTACAAAATCAGGCTTTAAAACACCATAATTAAATTCCTGCCCAAAAGCTACAGATTTGCGTTTTATTGAATACTGGCATGTTTTATCATGTCCAACAGCATTCTTTACGGAAGCTAAAAGCTCATCATTCATTCTTTCATCTGCATCAAGATACAGAACCCATTCAGTTTCTACATGCTGCAAGGCAAAATTGCGCTGCGCCGCAAAGTCATTATCCCAAGCACGATAAACAACCTTTGCGCCATTTTTTTCTGCTAATTGAACTGTTTCATCCGTACTGCCGGAATCAACAATCAGCACCTCTGCTGCCACTTTCTTGGCATTCTGCACAACAGCAGCTATATTTTTTTCTTCGTTTTTAGTTAAAACCACTACTGTAACTTTACTCATTTTTATTTTCCTCATATTGGATTTTTTATCTGCATATCTCATATCAGCAAATAGCAATCTTCCTGCTAAACACTCACGCTAGTAGGTATATTATACCATACTTTTCATTCACAAGTTGACTATGATTATAAAAACTCTATTTAGTAATTATCAAGAAACTGCATCCGAAAAAACGATTGAAAAAAATCACTTTTCGTTTTTTCCAATCAAATATTAAGAACTACTACAAGTAAAAAGTTTCATCGGTCCACCCATTCGTCAAGAAAAATGTAATTCATTGCACTTTTTCCTACGAAAAAATGCAATGAATTACATTTTTCCTAACGAATATTATGTGCGCACATTATTCTACTATACAACTACATTTCAAATGCAAAATAAGGAGCAGCTTGCGCCACTCCCTATCTATTCTTCATACTTCTTTATCCTGCGCTGCAGCAAAACAAGACGCAACGATAAAACAACAGCACTGCAGATTACGCCGATATCAAGGCTCTGCCAATAAGCAAAGGCACCGTTATTGAACTTGTAATCCAAAAGCAGGCCCACCGGCAGGCAAATTGCCCAATAGGCCAGCATGCTGCACCAAAATGTAGCGTTAACGTCCTTATAGCCACGCAAAATTCCCTGTATCGGCGCCGCGATTGCGTCGCCTCCCTGCCACATAATAGCGTAGATAATAAACACCTTCACCAGCTCAATAACATGCGGATTCGTTGTATAAATGAGCGCAATATACTCGCGCGCCACCAGCTCCAGCATCATGTAAAGCATCGCGATAAAAAGGCTCATCTCCAGGCCCAGTGCCGTGTAATCGCGCGCTCCCTGATAGTTTTTCGCACCATATTCAACGCCTACCACAATCGTCAACGCCAGTGAGAAGCTCATGGGGAACATATAAATGAGCGAGGAGAAGTTAAGTGCCGCCTGATGCGCAGCGATAACCTCTGTGCCGAATTTGGCAATGAACAGCGCCACAACACCAAAGATGCTCGTTTCCATAAAAATGGCCACGCCCATAGGCACGCCAATGCGCAGATATTCTGCCACCAGATGCTTAACAGGACGCACAAAGCCCAACACATCGTACTGCTTGAACGGTTGTAGCTTCGTCACCACCACCGCAAACATCACCAAAAGCAGCCAAAAGGTAACACCCGTTGCTACGCCGGCGCCAATGCCGCCCAGGCGCGGCAAGCCCAGCTTGCCGAAAATCAGCACATAGTTCAGGCAGGCGTTGACAGGCAGCGCCAAAAGATAAATCTTCATCGACAGCTTGGTATAACCCAGTGTATCTACAAGGCTGCGCAGCGGCGTAATGAGAAAGAACGGCAGCACGCCTATGCCAAGACCGGCCATATACCACAGCGCAATGTGATAAACCTCCGGCGCCAGGCCCATGCCCTGCAAAAACGGCGGCAAAAAGATAACACCGCCGACAATTATCAGCACTGAAAAGGCTATAGCCAACAGCATGCCATGTCGTACTACCGTAGATATTTTTTCCTTTTCGCCTGCACCCAAAAGGTTGGCAATCAAAGGCATCGCCGCCAGCAAAATGCCTGCAAAGCAGGTCTGCACCGGCATCCAGATATTACCGCCGATGGCAGCGCCAGCCAAATCCGCATCGCCAGCCTGCCCGGACATACTGGCATCAAAAAAGTTCATGCCCATAATCGCAATCTGCGTACCGATAATCGGCAACATAACGCTCAGCAGACGCTTAACCTTATCCTTATAATCCTTGTGTAAAATTTTTAGCATATCCTTACTCCCATTTTCCCTAATATAGCAAAAGCCACACGGCTGCAAACACAGTCGTGTGGCGAAAAGATGACTATTGAATCAGAAAAAATCCACAACAATTTTTCAGATTTTATTTTAACAATAAGCAGCCTGCTTGTCAAGCTTAGCCTTCTGCTTCTGCCAATTCGGAAAGATACGCCCAACGGTCCACCATCTCATCCAGCTTTTGCTGCACAGCCTCCTGCTGCTTCGTCAAATCTGCCAGACGGGTAAAGTCGCTGCCGCATTGGTTGATTTCCGCACCCAGCATTTTCAGCTCAGCTTCACTGCGCGCAATCTCCTGGTCAAGACGCTCCAGCTCCAGGCGCTCACCATAAGTCATTTTCTTCTTCGCAGGCTCTTCGGCAGGCTTTGCTGCAGCCACCAGCTTAGCCTTTGCAGGCTGCGCCTGCTGTGCGCTTTCCTCCTGCAGAGCTTCTGCATAATCGCTGTAGCCGCCGATATACGGCTTAATGCTGCCATCCTGCTCCAATGCGAAAATCTTTTGCGCAAAGCGGTCGAGGAAGTAACGGTCATGGGACACGGCGATAACCGCACCGGCAAAGCTGTCGAGATAATCCTCCAAAACAGAAAGCGTCGGGATATCCAGGTCATTTGTCGGTTCGTCCAAAAGCAGTACGTTCGGTGCCGTCATCAGCACGCGCAGCAGATACAGACGACGTTTTTCGCCGCCGCTGAGCTTGGACACCGGCACCCATTGCAGCTCCGGCGGGAAGAGGAAGCGTTCCAGCATCTGTGCCGCACTGATGCGCTGGCCGTCTGCCGTTTCAATATAATTATTGGCTTCCTTGATATATTCCAGCACACGCATATTGCTGTCCGGAAACTCGCTGTGCTGTGCAAAATAACCAATCTTCACGGTCTGGCCAACGCGCATTTCACCGCTCGTAGGCTGCAGCTTGCCGGCGATGATATCCATCAGCGTTGATTTGCCGGCACCATTAGGACCGACGATACCGATGCGGTCATTACGCAGCAGGATATAGCTGAAATCCTTGATATAATCCTTGCCGTCCCACACCATACCGATATCTTCCAACTCGATGATTGTTTTGCCAAGACGACTGCTGACGGAGGACATTTCCAGATTTGCTTCCGTCTTGACGTTCTTTACTTCCGCTTCAATTTGAGCAAAGCGCTCCACGCGGTCCTTCTTTTTAGTACGGCGTGCTTCCGCACCACGGCTGATCCATGCCAGCTCACGACGATAGATATTGCGCAGCTTTTGTGCAGCAGAGGCCTCCGCAATGCGGCGTTCCTCACGCTTTTGCAAAAACAGGCTGTAGTTGCCGACGTAAACATAACCCTTGCCGCCATCTATCTCCAAGGTGCGGTTAACTACGCGGTCAAAGAAATAACGGTCATGGGTTACCATCAGCAAAGCACCCTTGCGCGCCAACAGCTTTTGCTCCAGCCAGGCAACAGTAGCGTTATCCATATGGTTAGTAGGCTCGTCCAAAATCAGCAGGTCCGAAGGACGCACCAGCACGCCTGCCAAGGCCACGCGCTTGCGCTGGCCGCCGCTCAGCTCGCCCATCTGCTGCTGCAGATTAGTAATGCCAAGCTGCGTGAGCACTGCCTTCGCTTCACTCTCCAGCTGCCAGGCATATTTATCATCCATCTGCTGCTGCAAATCCAGCAAATGCTTCTGCAGCTTTTTGTTATCAGGCTCCGCTGCAGCCTGCTCCACCGCAGTTTCGTAATCGCGCAACAGCACCATCAGCGGGGAATCGCCTTTAAAAACCTGCTCCAGCACAGTTGCGTCTGCCTCAAACGGCGGATCCTGCGGCAGATATTCCATAACTATGCCACCGGGAATCGTCAGCTTGCCGTCACCGGCCTCATGATTGGCAATCATGCGCAGCAAGGTACTTTTACCGGTGCCGTTGACGCCGATAATACCGTACTTGTCGCCCTCTTCTACGTTAAATGTAATATTTTCAAACAACAATCTGTCGCCATAGCTGTACGACAAATCCTCTGCACTTAAAATCATTTTACTTATCTCCCTGTAAAAAATTTACACTCTAAAATTATAACACGCCTGCGGTTAAAAGTAAAAAGGACGAACCGCCAAGGCTCGCCCTTCGTATTGCTATTTCACCGTTACCTGTAAATTTTCGTTTTCTTCCGCTGCGTCCTGCAAAACCTGCAGCAGCTGCTCGCCATACCAGCCCAGCTTTTCATTATCCGTAACTTCGGCAGGCACAATGAGCTGCGTCGGCTCGGCGATTTCCGTCAGGCAATCATACAAAGCGTCTAAATTCGCGCCGTAGTACACAGGCAATGCCAGCGCGCTGCGCAGATATTTATGCAGCGCAGGCACAGAGTGCAGGCGGTTTATATCTAAAGTTATTGTTCTCATAATCTTCTCCTTTTTGCTTACTAATCCTAATCACTAACCACTAATTACTATCACTTTCCGTAAAGCTTGCTGAAGGTATTGTAGTGATCGCCGGTGTAGTAAATCAGGCCATCGTTGGAAAAGACAATGCGCTTCGCGTTACGATTGCCCTTTACATAATCAATATCGCATTCCTTCCAGTTGCGGCCGTTTTTCTTCGGCAGCTTACCCTCGTAATTGCCGTAGCGGTCACCGCCGATAGATTTACCGGGGGCAACCTTGTCGAGGGTGCCTTTGGTCTGCCAGCCCAGCTTTTTGGCCTCATTTTTCGTAATATAGTTGTGCGGTAATCGCTTATATTCGTTGATGTAGGCAGCAACATGCTCCTTGTCGGTGTAGGCAGCGCTTTCGCTGATTTTGATTTTGCCGCTGTTGGCCTTGACGTTGGCCGCAGTATTCTGGCCGTTGTTGCTCTTGGTTGTATTAACAGTTGTTGTCTGAGTTGTCTGCTTATCGTTGGTCTTGGGGCTGTTACTGCCGCAGCCGGCAATTACGCTGACGCTGAGCAGCATCGCCAGGAAGAACGCTAAAAGTTTTTGCATAAGAATGCTCCTTTCGTTTTCTTCTCATTATATCATATACAAAAAATTGGCGCACCATTACTAATACGCCGCACAACCAAAAGTTCACAAGTAATTCCTTGAAAAAAACTCTGCTTTATGTTATATTATGAGTAAGAAGACAACCGCCCACAAGGTGGGTTGCCGTTTGAATTTGGTTTGAAAAACCGCCTTGTAGCTGCAAATTACAGAGGCGGTTTTTCTATGTCCAGACTATCTGCTGTACTGAAAGATAAAAGTCAGCAATGCCAGAATGAACATGCCAAAAGCCATCAGGTCTTTGAAATCATAGTTCCTCATAGACATCACCTCGATTCTCTTAGAGAATTTCGGCAATGCCACCCTGCAGTGGTTCGTGTCAATCCAATCGGCTACGCCTCTTGGGACACTATCACATGGCGCGCATATACCAATCAGCAGCGTCCTATGGACTTGCTTCTTGGATGCGCCCACAACACGGTTGTCTTAAAACATATTTTAGCATATAAAACAAAAAAACATACAACGAACAAGCTGTGAAGTTTGCCGTTGTATGTTTTTTATTTATCTTCTATTTTTACCTTACATC
>ERZ1026772.1584-NODE-1584-length-11754-cov-13.117702_pt1 | contig 11754 bp, 9 predicted proteins | sample MGYA00380124_ERZ1026772 | MGnify/ENA primary metagenome ERZ1026772 (study PRJEB33269, sample SAMEA4719760) | human gut metagenome | biome: human-associated habitat; feature: organic feature; material: feces | place: Cameroon | collected 2013-10 ...
TTCATACACCTTCTGATAAAAACTGCCATCATTGTATAATAAAATATCACTCCCGTGATCCCTGTATTTACCAGTGTAGTGATCAGTTCATTATGTGCATTGGTCAGTCTTGACGTTCCGAAATTTTCATAAAGATAAACGGTAAGCTCCGGGATTGAATACGCACAGGCACTGAAACAGTCAGGCCCTGCTCCAAAAAGCTTCTGTGACAATGGCAGTTCCTGAAAAATCCGGATCCCGGTGATCATAGAAGCGCCTCGTCCATTTCCCCAGTTCTCATCAAAGGTAAGGAGGCTTCCAAGTCCTGCCTGATCGATCCCATGCAGTCTCCCTGACATATACACAATGACAGTCACCGGAAAGAAAAGTATCATAAAGCAGATGGTGCCAGGCAGAATAACCTTTAAGAGGTTTATGCCCGTCCGGCTTTCCTTCCCGCTTCGTATATGGCAGAAAAAACCAATAGCCACAGCAATCAGGCAGATCCACATCCCATTTTCCGGATCCAGCAGCTTACTGCTCAGTTCATCCAGCTCATAATTGAACCGCCCCGGCAGACATTCACGAAGTTCACCGCTTATGATCATGCCTGCCCCTATCGTAGAGAGAAAAATGGGGATCTGCATCATATGTACTTTATTTTCCAATGTCACCATGGTAAAAAACAGGAATTCGGCTGCGATCACCAGAAAGATACTATTGCTTCCCTGACTGAATGCTGCCGTGAAAACAAGGCACAATAGTAAGATTGCCAAAAATTCTCCTGTCAGCCCTTTCCTGACATCAAAACAGGAATCCTCTGTCCGTGCACTCCATAGAAAATACATGGCAAAGCCGATCGGAGCGATAACAGAAAAATAACCACAAAACCAGTTAATGTTACCGAGTGTGGAAATAAATTCTCCTCCTGCCATCTCCTGAAACGGCAGATATACAGAAAACCGGTTTAAAATCCCAAGCAAAAACACCAGACCGGAAGCCGTCACCGGTGCTGCATATATTTTAATAGTATCCTTCCAGAATCCCCCGATCAGGAAATAGATAAGGCAAAGAAGCAGGATCGTGGCAAACCCCATATACCAGCCTTCTGTTCCGAAAAAAGCTTCTCTCCGGTAGTCTGAAAATGCAAATGATACAAATGCTTCTGAAAGATACAGCAGAACCAGGAGGTCAACACCTGAAACCTTTTCAAATGAAAAAAGATAGCTCCGTTCCCCACTTTTCTTTTCCCTGATCCGTATCAGCAGTGTGACACCTGCCAGAACCAGCAAAAGGATCACGGCTGCTGTTGTTACGTAAAAGAAAAAATGATACTTGGCTTCTCCCAGATCTGCATACCCATTTTTCATATAAAATGGATACAGCACAAACATGATCAGCATATATGCTGTCGCCAGCAGATTACCTGCCTTCATCACCTGTTGTTTCATCAGGAACTCCCCCGTCCTTTTCTCCAAATAGGTACTTCCAGCTTTCGCAGAGTATCACAAGCCCTATTGGCCCCTTTATCATACCAAATACGCCGAATAATTTCACCCCTGCAAATACGGAAAACAAAATCCCTACCGGCCAGATTCCAACCTTATCGCCGATCAGCCTGGGTTCCAGGAATTCCCTAAGCAGCGCACAAGCCGCATACAGCAGTAAAATGATCCCTGCACTTACATATTCTTCGTGCAGGATACGGATAACTGCCAGCGGAACCAGCATAATTCCTGTTCCTATGAAAGGAAGCATATCCATAAAGCCTGTCAGTGCACCATAAAAAATACTGCTCTTCATACCGACTGCAGACAATACTGCCACACACAGAGTACCGATCAGAAGCAGTATGATCAGCTGTGCCCTTACATAGGTTTTCAGATAACGGACCACCTTTCCAGCTACTATAAAAAGTCCCTTCAGTTCATTGACCTTACTTAAGCCCTCCACCATCTGCTCATAATCCTTCAGCATCAAGAAGACTGCGATCATGGTAATTGCCAGAAAAGAGACCACCCCTGCGGCGCCCTTTACCCAGGGCAATGATCTTTCAAGATTTTCTTCAAGATATACACAACAATTCTGCAAAATCCTACTGTATTCATCCTCAAACTCTGTAAAGTTCTCCCTGAAACGGCAGCAGCATTCCAGTACAGAATAACCGATCCCCATTAATACCAGAAATAAGATGCCTATCAGAACCAGCAGAAGAAAAGATGCCAGAATATTTTTCTTCATACGGAAAGGCAGTTTCCCTGCCAGCCTGTGCATCAAAGCTGAAATACAGAAGGCTGCCAGAAATGGAGAAAATAAAGGACTGATAAACCTCATAAAAAGATAAACCCCTGCTGTGATCAGTGCAAAATATACATACTTCTTCTGCTTCTCCGTAAAATCCGACTTCTTCAAAAAAACACCCACACTTTCTTTTTCTCTACAGATAGTGTGGATATTTTCCATGAAAATATGAGATGATTATTTAAATTCTATTTCCAAAAAAGGGAAGAAAAATCTCTTCCTCCGGCATTCGCTCAAATTTCACATTTTTCCCTGTTGCAGGGTGGATAAACTGCAGACGGAATGCACAGAGTGCAACATTCTTCACCCCGATCTGCCGGCTGAACTCCTTATCTTCTTCGCTTCCATATTTGCTGTCACCAAGAAGCGGCATCCCGGCATGAGCCATCTGTACCCGTATCTGATGATGCCTGCCGGTAAACAGTTCGATCTCCATGAGTGAAATCTCTTCCTGCATCTCCAGTGCCATCAGCGTGTTCATACGGCGATAGGAAAGTCTTGCCTTTTTTGCCTGTGGAAAATCCTCTGCCACAATACGGGACATATTCGTCTTTCCATCCTTGTACAGATAATCACAGAGAGTACCCTTTTCCTTCTCAGGTCTACCGTAAATCACGGCATAATAATATTTATGCAGCTTTCCTTCTGCGATCTGCCGGCTTAAGGAAGCAGCTGCCTCTTTTGTCTTACCGAATACAAGAATCCCCGCCACCGGCTGATCCAGTCTGTGTACCAGGCCAAGGTACGGCTCTCCCTTTCCCCTGTACTGTGGCTGACCGGAAAGATAATTCTTTAATTCACTGACCATATCCTGCTGCCCGAGCCTTGCTGTCTGGGTGGCGATCCCCGCAGGCTTGTAAGCAACCAGAATATCCCTGTCCTCATAAACAATATATTTTTTCATATGTGTTGTGCCCTAGGATATTATTTTCATTTTTATACTTTAAACCGGTATCCCACTCCCCAGATCGTCTCAATATACTGTGGCTTTGCTGAATCATATTCAATCTTTTCACGGATCTTCTTGATATGGACCGTAACAGTAGCAATATCTCCAATGGAATCCATATCCCAGATCTCCCGGAACAGTTCCTCTTTGGTATAAACATGATTCGGATGCTCTGCCAGGAATGTGAGCAGATCAAATTCCTTACCGGTAAATGCCTTTTCCACACCATCTACAGTAACTCTTCTTGCTGTCTTGTCAATTCGAAGTCCACGGATCTCAATGATATCATTCTGCTTCTGTCCTGATCCGACCAGTCTCTCATACCTTGCCATGTGTGCCTTAACTCTGGCTACCAGCTCACTTGGACTGAAGGGTTTTGTCATATAATCATCTGCCCCAAGTCCAAGTCCTCTGATCTTATCAATATCATCCTTCTTGGCTGATACCATGATGATTGGTATATTTTTCACTTCTCGGATCTTCTTACAGATTTCAAACCCGTCAATACCAGGCAGCATCAGATCCAGCACGATCAGATCAAAATTTTCTTCCAGGGCTGTCTTTAACCCTTCATCTCCCGTATTCTTAATAATTACCTCAAATCCACTCAGCTCCAGATAATCTTTCTCGAGATCTGCAATTGCTTCCTCATCTTCAATAATCAAGATCCTGCTCATAAAAATGTCCTCCTGCTCTTTTGTTCTATGTTAGGTATTCTTCTATTCCTTTGCTTCCTGATATTTCCGAAGCACAAAATGCATACAGGTTCCTTCCCCCTCTTTGCTTGTGGCCCAGATATAACCTCCATGATCCTCGATGATCTTCTTTACAATGGAAAGACCGATGCCGCTTCCACCCTGTGCAGAGTTCCTAGAAGCATCGGAACGGAAAAATCTCTCGAAGATATTTGGCAAATCCTTGGCCGGAATCCCTTTTCCATTATCTTCAATCTCTACCCGGATAGAATCTACTTCATCCAGGATACGGATATCGATCTCACCCTTCCTGGAACCCATATATTTTATACTGTTTCCGATAATATTATTGATCACGCGCTTCATCTGCTCCGGATCTGCTATGATCAGCGTATCAGGCGCTACCAGATTGGAATAATTCAGTTCAATATTCTTGGATTCCAGATCCAGTCCAACTTCCTCCACACAGTCACCAAAATACTCTGCCACATTGATCCGGTGGAAATGATAGGGGATCCGGTTCGAATCAATACCTGAATAAACTGTCAGCTCATTGATCAGCCGATCCATGTCACAGGCTTTATTATAAATAGTTTTAATATACTTATTCATCTTTTCCGGCGTATCAGCTACCCCATCCATGATTCCTTCCACGTAACCCTTGATCGCAGTGATCGGTGTTTTCAGATCATGAGAAATATTGCTGACCAACTCTTTATTCTGTTTCTCTGTCAGGATCTTCTCATCGGCAGACTCCTTCAGCCGCAGCCTCATATCCTCATAATTCCGGTACAGATCCCCGATCTCGCCATCGTCCTTATGTGGCAGTATATATTCCAGATTGCCCTCGGCAATATTCTGCATGGCCACATTCAGTTCATTGATCGGTTCAAATACGCTTCTGCTGATCCACCTGGTCAGGAACAGACTTGTAAACACCAGAATCAACGTGATCGCCACTGCCATGTCTATAAAAAGCTTCCTTGACATAGTAGAATTGGCTTTCATAATGACAAACAGACTTCCTTCACTTCCATCAGTAAAATAAAAATCCATCTGCCGCACCAGCTTATTCATATCATCATAATAAATACTCTGTGCCGTTTCAGAATCTATATCCTCCTCATTAAATTCCGGAAGCTTGTCAAAGATCTGTGCGGATGCGAGCTGATTACCTGTATAATACAGCTCCTTCCCCTTCCGTACGATCAAATAGGAGGATTTATCTGCAATGTCATCATTGATGGCATCAAGGATATCGGTCTTTTCAAGGAGATGCGGATCCTGCTTAAGCCCCTCACGGATCTCTACAAATATCTCATCCGACAGGTGTCTCGAGGTTTCGGCAGGATCGATCCACACATTATAATTATTTACCCGCAGTCCCAGATCCTCCTGTCCTTTGGAAAGATGTCCCCCAATGATCAGAAATGCTGTCAATGCAAGAATGATCGGTAATAATATAATGGTTAAAAAGGTGATCAGAAGTCTTGTTTTAAATTTCATTGCCATTCTCCCAATATTCTGTAAAAAGTATATCATAAGATACATAAAAAAGATCATTAAAGATAAAGATATTATCTAAAATATTTATAAAAATCTATTGACTTTCTTTCAGAATGTGATATATTGATATCAGTAACAGTTATTGTTTTTAGAAAGAGAGCTAAGATATGCCCCTGAAACACAGTAGTCAGAGAGATTCTATTCTGGAATTTCTGAAAACAAGAAAAGATCATCCGACAGCAGATGTGGTATACATGAATGTCCGCAAATCTTTTCCGAATATCAGTCTTGGAACCGTTTACCGGAACCTTACACTCTTATCTGATATCGGTCAGATTGCCAAGATCCGTGTAGGAGACGGTGTAGATCATTTTGATGCAGACACTTCTCCCCATCATCACTTCGTCTGTAAGGAGTGTGGTGCTGTCATAGATCTTACACTGCCCCCGCTGTCTTCTGTAGATGAAGCAGCCTCTGCCCACTTTGATGGTCAGATCGAGGGACACACCATTTACTTTTACGGTAAATGCAGAGCCTGTTGTGAAGCACAGGCAAATGGTTAGTTATCAAACAAATATTTTATACAAGAAAAGGAGAAAGAATTATGAAATTTGTATGTCAGGTATGTGGTTATGTTTATGAAGGTGAAGCAGCTCCGGAGGTATGCCCGATCTGTAAGGCTCCCGCTTCCAAGTTTACTGTAGTCAATGAAAATGAGAAAACATGGGCTGCAGAGCATGTAGTAGGTGTTGCCAAGGGTGCCCCTGAAGACATCATCAAGGATCTCCGTGCTAACTTTGAAGGTGAGTGCTCCGAAGTTGGAATGTACCTCGCTATGGCAAGAGTAGCTCACAGGGAAGGCTATCCTGAAATCGGTCTTTACTGGGAGAAGGCAGCTTTTGAGGAAGCTGAGCATGCTTCTAAGTTTGCTGAGCTCCTTGGAGAAGTTGTTACCGATTCCACCAAGAAGAATCTCGAGATGAGAGTAGAGGCTGAGAACGGTGCTACTGCTGGTAAGTTCGATCTTGCCAAGCGTGCAAAAGCCCTGAACCTTGACGCTATCCATGATACCGTTCATGAGATGGCTCGTGACGAAGCTAGACACGGAAAAGCATTTGAGGGTCTTCTTAAGAGATACTTTGGCTAAGCTGTAAGCCATGCAAAATGCAAAAATAACGTCCTGCAAGTTTACTTGCAAGGACGTTTATTTTTGGCATTTTATACGGCGTCAGCCGTCCATGAAATAGATGCGAAGCATCTATGAATGAGCATGGCTTATATATTTCCTGTATTTCTAAATTTATACTTAAATTGTTCCTGTAATGACCAGTGTAGATACACCCGGACTGATACTCCATACTCCTGTTTCTGCATCCTGTACAAAAGATGCCGCAGGTACAGTAACCTGACCGGCTACAGTTGAAAAGGCTCCTGTCGCTTCGTTATAGGTATAGCCTGCCGGACTGCTGAAGGCTGTTCCGTTAAAGGAAACAGCAAGATTACTGAGAATCGGATCAAACTGATCCGTCACAATCACGCCGGTTGCCTCTTCTGCCGCAACATTACCTATATTCTGGATCAGGAAGGTATAAGTCAGTGTTCCATTCTCTGTAACTGGAACCGGGCTCACCGATTTGGTGATCATCAATACAGGAGCACTTTCTGCCTGAATTGTCTCTTCTGCTTGGACAGCAGTGATACCATTTCCTGATACCGTAACGGTATTCACAACGGAAGACTCTACAGAAAGCGGCGCATAGCGATTGACAGCTGCTTCATAGATCAGAGTGATATTTCCATTGGCCGGAATGGTAAGACCTGCAACCACAAGCGGAGGTCCTGCCGTAACAGCAGGTGTTGCCTGTACCACGCCATTCACATAGTACTTGGCTGTCCCGGCGATATAGGTAAGAGGCACCAGTGTATTCCCTCCAAAGGTATATGCTCCCAGATTGTCTGTTACAGTAATCCCCGTAAAGGGCACCGTACCGGCATTTACTATACTGACAATATATGTCACACTGTCATTTTGTCCATAGGTATTCCTTACTGCAGTTTTGGTCACTGACAGTACCTCCAGAATTTCTCCTACTGCAATATTGGAATTGCTGACTGCATCTCCATAACGGATCTGCGCCTGATTCGTAAAACGTGCCATATAATATACTATCCTTTCTTTTAATCTGGTATAGTATATTATATGGCACGTTTTGTATTTGTTTCGGCAAATACCGTCGGTTTTCACCTATATCTTCCTTAATCCTCCAGCGGCTGCGGATCAGATACGCTTACTCTGTGATCATACCATACACCCTTTTTCCCGATCAGCGCCAGATCAAATTCCTTATCCAGACTTGTTACCGGTACATCAAATCCGTAAACCTCTTCTGTAGTTCCATCACTGTAGGTAACAGTATCTGTCGTAGGCTCAAGAAGCTTTGCTCCACTCTTCTTTGCATCCTCTGCCTTACCTACAAAGAGATTTACGATATTCTTGGATGGCATGCTGACGTGAAGTGTCATTTCTCCGTTCTTTACAGTAAGAAGGCCTCTTCCGTCATATGCTTCATTTGCATGGAACATACTGCTGTCTGTATTGAACTCAGCCATATAGTCGCCATCGGATACAGAGGCAGCAGAGGCCTTAGCCTCTGCTGTAACTACATCACCAAGTGAATCAATCGCTGTTTTGGTATGATCTACATAGATCTGCTGGATTGCTTCGATCTCACCAAGACCTGCGATCTGTGTATCGATCTTTTCGAATGCTCCGGAAGCCTCAAACATGCTCTTCCAAGAATCATCATCATCGCCTGCCATATCATTATTGGCATGGTCACCGGCAACTACCATAAGAGGTCTTAATACTACCTTGGTATATCCGGCATTCTTTACACTCTCAATGACAGCTTCGCATGCTGTCTCTTCCGGTTCACCTTCTACGGTTCCAATAAATACATTATCATAGCTAAGATCTGCCATCTGGGTTGCCATCTGGCTGTAGCTTACCTTTGCAGTATGAGAAGTACCATGTCCCATGAATACGAAAGCAGTTCCATCTTCCTTTGCTGCCTCCAGAGAATCAAAGCCTGCTGTCTTAACTGCTTCTGCCGTAATAGCCTCAGCAACCTTTGCCTTGTCTTCATTTACTACAGATGCATCACTTCCAACCTCACCAAGAAGAGGCTCTGCGATCACAAGATTTTCAAACTTGTCCTTATAATTCTCTGCAGCTTCTGTCAGTTCATCATATTCAGCACCATGCATTAAGTGAGTGGGCTGGATCACCAGATTCTTAACACCATTGTCTACTGCACGCTCAAGTGCCTGCTCCATATTGTCGATCTTCTCACCATCTCTTGCCTGTACATGGTTGATGATGATCTGTGCTGTAAATGCTCTTCTGACTGACCAGTCAGGATAAGCTGCCTGCAATGCCTTTTCTACACCACCAATATCAGCTGCTCTGCTGTCATTAAAGGAAGTACCAAAGCTTACAACAAGAAGCTCATTCTCTCCGATACTATCTTCATTTAACGGATCATCCTTGGATGCATCTCCGGTATCTCTTCCGAAATAATCAGGATCTGCATTTTCACCTTCTACCAGTTCCTTCTGCGCATCTGTCAGTGCATCCCAGCCAGCCTTTGCTGCTTCACACTGTGCATCTGTTTCGTCTGTTCTCTCCTGCACATAGATCGCATCGATCAGTGCGGCTACTGCATCTGCTGCTGCCTGATCATCCACTTCCTCTGCCACGTCCGCTTCTTCTGCTGCAGGCGCTTCTGTTGCTGCCGCTTCCTCTGTCTGTGCACCTTCTGCTGTTTCGCTGCTGCTTCCGCATCCGGCAAAAAGAGAAATGCACATTGCCCCTGCAAGAAGCAGGGCTAATGTCTTCTTTTTCATACTCTTTCTCCTCCTGTATGATTTTTATTTTCATAGAAAATAAATACTGAAAATCTGCCACAGGCAGTCTTCCTGCATATTCATAAAAAACTCCGTCAGGAAATCCTGACGGAGTCATTGTACGCAAATAAATCCATCTGCAGTTGTCTTCTGACAATACAGACAGCTTCTGGCAGTACGACCAATACCTCGTGATCTGGAATTTCTTCCTGTACCAATAACTGGCAGGTTTCCTGGCTCAAAGATCCTCATCCGGTCATCACCTTCCCAATGCTTTTCACATCAGTGGCAATCTTTCTCGATGACCGCACTCCCTTCTCACAGTGACGAGATCGCACAGGTCTTACACCTGTTTCCCTTTTAACCCTTGTGAACCGGATCCTTCTGCAGTCTTGCATCCGATCCATATGATATTCACGCCGGCACCAATTACCTTTCCTATGAAACTGGTATCTATACTATCATGCTACTTGTATTTTTGCAACTGTTCCATCTGTACTTCTTCAGTTTCAGAATAGCCTGAAAATAATAGGCTGTGCTGCTTGTCCTGCACTATAGGCACAACACTGTGCAAATGTACTGTTCGTCAGGATCTCCATATAGATCCTATCCCTCTGTCGCTTTCAGTATGAGTGACTTCAATTCTCTTGCAGCCACATTTAATGGATGCCTGGAATCATAAACCATACACACATTCCGCTCCGGTATGCTTTCCCTCAACTGGATCTGTACGATCTTCCGCTTTCTGATCGCCTCTTTTGCCATTGGCTCCGGAAGAAAAGCAAGTCCAAGTTCGCATTTTACCAGCGGAAGGATTTGATCCGTAGTTGCCGCTTCTGTATCCGGCATGAGCTCAATACCATAGGTAAGAAACAGCTTATGATAAAATTGAAACGTCATGGTTTCACGCCCGAGACAGATCAATGGATAATCCCGTAGCTCTGTCAGGGAAATCTCCTGACTTCCAAGGGCAGTAAAGGTCTTACCCCCTACCAGAATCTCTCTGAAAGACTGTAGTCTGATCTGTTTAAGCGGAGCTTCCGCTTCTACTGGTGTTGTTACAACCGCAAAATCGATCTTACCACTTTTCACCGCATCCACAGCCTGTGGAGTTGAATGATTATAAATCTTCAGACGGATCCCCGGATAATCCATGTGAAAATCCTTTAACTTATCAAGGAGGAATATATTCAATGCAGTTTCGCTGGCTCCAATTGAAATACTTCCGTGGGACATTCCTGTACTGTCAACCAGTTCCTCCTCGGCTGCCAGCAGCTGTGACATGGCTGCCGATACATGAATATAAAGCTTCTCTCCCTCCGGTGTCAGCTGGATCCCACGATTTGTCCTTACAAATAGCGTACAGTGCAGCTGCTGCTCCAGACAGTTCATTGCCCTTGTGATATTAGGCTGACTATTCCCCAGTGTATGTGCTGCCCTTGTGAAATTACAATATTTTGCCACATAATAAAAAATCTTATAATACTCAAAATTTACGTTCAATTCTGTTCTCCATTTATTTCTGCCATATCATTTTATGATTTCTATTATATCAATGATAGTTTTTACACATCTCTGTCCGTTCAGTATAATGAACTCGTTTTAAAAAAGCAAGTCAAAGGAGTGAATCTTATATGAGCAAAATCCCAAAAGTGGTATTAGCGTATTCCGGTGGTCTTGATACTTCCATCATCATCCCCTGGCTGAAAGAACATTATGATAACTACGAAGTAGTTGCTGTCTGTGGTAATGTCGGACAGACTGATGAACTGGATGATCTTGAAGAACGTGCAAAATCCAGTGGTGCAAGTAAACTGTATATCGAGGATCTGACAGAAGAATTCGTCAATGATTATATTATTCCTACCATGCAGGCCGGTGCCGATTATGAAGGATACCTTCTTGGTACCAGCTTTGCACGTCCTCTGCTTGCAAAGCGCATTGTGGAGATCGCACATCAGGAGCATGCCGATGCTGTCTGCCATGGCAGTACCGGAAAAGGAAATGATCAGGTCCGGTTTGAGCTTGGCATCATGCACTTTGATCCTGACCTGAAAATCATTACTCCCTGGAGAGAATGGGATATCCAAAGCCGTGATGAGGAAATTGATTATGCCAAATCTCATCATATTCCATTAAAAATCAAGCGAGAAACAAATTACTCTAAAGACAAAAACCTGTGGCATCTTTCCCATGAAGGTCTGGATCTTGAGGATCCCGGCAATGAACCTCAATATGAAAAAGAAGGTTTCCTGGAACTTGGAGTTTCCCCACTTCAGGCACCTGATCAGCAGGAATATGTAGAGCTGAACTTTGTCAAAGGCATTCCAACCGCTCTGAACGGCAAGGACATGAGGCCTGTCGAGATTATTACAGCACTTAATGAAATTGGCGGCAGAAACGGCATCGGTCTGTATG
>ERZ1026772.1592-NODE-1592-length-11701-cov-4.154302_pt1 | contig 11701 bp, 17 predicted proteins | sample MGYA00380124_ERZ1026772 | MGnify/ENA primary metagenome ERZ1026772 (study PRJEB33269, sample SAMEA4719760) | human gut metagenome | biome: human-associated habitat; feature: organic feature; material: feces | place: Cameroon | collected 2013-10 ...
GATGATACGATTTTTTCCAGTCTTCTTGTGACGACACAGCTTCTTGGCAAATATGGTCTTTCCGCAGACCGGATTTATGTCGGGAACAGCGGGAAGCTCAGTGTGTATTTCGGCGGTGTGTGCGCAAATCTCGGAGAGGATCAGTATATGGATGAAAAAATATCCAACCTGTCGAGAATTCTGCCGTCACTGGAAGGAAAGAGCGGTACGCTTGAAATGGCGGAATTTACAACGGATACCGGGATGGTGACGTTCACGGAAAAAAAGTAAAAACATGCGGAACAAACCGTTTATTCATTGATTATTCTGGGATTCAATTGTATATTAAATGATGTGTAACTGTTTCAAACTGTATCTGATGCTTCTCTATTTCGGATGCAGGAATATACAAGAGAATTTTCCTGAGTAAATACCGATGCTGTTCATCGGATAAATCGTTGCAGTTGGGATAGGATGATTGAAAATTATTATTAATAAGGAGGCACTACCGTGCTGGAGATTAAAACAGACGAAAACGAAACCGCTTGCAGAATTATCGTCGTAGGTGTTGGCGGAGCCGGCAACAATGCTGTAAACCGGATGGTGGAAGAGGAAATCTGCGGAGTAGAATTCATCGGTGTGAACACGGATGTACAGGCTCTGCAGCGCTGCAAGGCACCGAAGCTTCTCCAGATCGGAGCAAAGCTGACAAGAGGTCTGGGAGCAGGAGCCAATCCTGAGGTCGGCAAGAAGGCGGCAGAAGAGAGCGCGGAAGAAATCACGGCTGCACTGAAGGGCGCAGACATGGTTTTTGTTACCTGTGGAATGGGCGGCGGAACCGGAACCGGTGCGGCACCTGTCGTTGCGAAGCTTGCAAAGGAGCAGGGAATCCTGACCGTAGGCGTTGTGACAAAGCCGTTCAGCTTCGAGGCAAGAGCCAGAATGCAGAAGGCAATGTCCGGTATTGAGAACATCACGCCGAATGTGGATACGCTGATTGTCATTCCGAATGACCGTCTTCTGGATATCATGGATCGCAGAACAACGCTCCCGGATGCTCTCCGGAAGGCAGATGAGGTCCTTCAGCAGGCTGTTCAGGGAATTACAGACCTGATCAACGTTCCGTCGATCATCAATCTGGACTTTGCGGACGTGCAGACAGTCATGCGGGAGAAGGGAATTGCGCATGTCGGTATCGGAAGCGGCAAGGGCGATGACAAGGCAACCGATGCAGTCAAGATGGCAGTAGAGTCTCCGCTGCTTGAAACCTCCATTGACGGTGCAACCGATGTTATTCTTAATATTTCCGGTGACATTTCTCTGTTTGATGCAAACGATGCAGCTTCCTATATCCGTGACATCACAGGGGATGACATCAACGTTATCTTCGGTGCGAAGTACGATGAGTCTAATTCGGACAGCTGCAATGTTACTGTCATTGCAACCGGAATCGGCCAGCGCCAGCCGGCGAAGAAGGAAGAGCCGGAGGAGCAGCAGAATCCGTTTACACGCAAGCCGTTCACCCCGAACCCGAATTTCCAGGGCACGCAGGGAGCAAACGGCTATCAGGCAAATCCTTACCTTCAGCAGAATGCGCAGAATGCAGGTCAGCGCCAGGGCTTTGTTCAGAACGGACAGCCCGGAATGCCGAATTACGGTGCACAGTATGGCGCAGCTCAGGCGGCAAATCCTGCTTACAATGCTCCGTCCCAGGGCGGATATGGACAGCAGCCAGGGGCAGGTCAGGGGTATCCTCAGACCGGTGCGCCGCAGCCGGCTCAGCCCAGATATCAGGCACCGCAGTATCATTTTAATCCCGGCAGCATTCACACCGGGGATACGCAGAACATCGTGATTCCGTCCTTCCTTTCCCGTAAGGACAACAACGATGACAATGCATAAGGAATTCTTCAGATGATTGTGTTCACGGACAGAGAGCTGGAATTCCTGCAGAAGGAATTTGACCTGTCTGCGGAGGATATCACAGCATTATCGGAAGATGAATGGATGGAGATCGCAGATCAGTGCTTTGACATTGAACTGGAGGGAGATCTGTCTGACGGCAGTAAAATGCCGGATCGCTGCGGAATTGCGGCAGGAATCATGGATAAGCTTGCGCAGCTCTGAGCAGGTGCTGTATAATAGCGCCTGACAAAATTCATATCAGTTAATGCAGAGTAGGAACAAATGCGTTGGTCTGTATCGGAAATGAATTCCGGAGAGACCTGTAGTGCTGCGGGAACAGGGAGTTGTCCCGCGGACGAAAGGCAGCGATGCTGTCTACGGTGTTGGTTCCGCATCCCGCTGCTGCATAGGATGAGTGTGGACCTTCACCTCCTCTGTGCGGTACGGAATACCTGCGCAGAGGAGGGATTTTTATGGAAAAAAAGACAAACGATAACCAGAAGCCGGCCAATATCTGGGTCAGCTCTGCAAGAGAGTTCGGACAGCTGCGGAATATCGTGTTCTGCGGTGTGATGGGAGCGCTATCCGTTGTTCTGAGCTTTGTCGGATCAATCCGCATCAATCCCTATATGAAGATCGGCGTTTCGGAGATCCCGAATCTGATGATCGATTATCTGATGGGACCGGTGGTGGGAGGCGTGTTCGGTGCCGTCATGGATTTTCTGAAGTTTCTCATTCATCCGGATGGTTCCTTTTTCCCTGGATTTTCACTCAGTGCTGCCGCTGCAGCAATGATCTTCGGCATGTTTTTATATAAGAAGAAGATTACATTCTGGAGACTGCTTGTTTCGGAGATTCTGGTAAAGCTGATTGTGAACATCGGAATGAATACTCTTTGGCTGGATATGCTGTATGGGAAGGGCTTCCTTGCAATTCTTCCGCACCGGATCGTCTCCAATCTGATCCAGCTCCCGATTGATACGATTGTGCTGTTTGCAGTCCTTTCTGCGGTGGAGAAGGGAGCCAAGAAGTACTGGGTCAATCAGGAGTAACGACCGGGAAGAACCAACTGCAAGGGCAACGGTTCTATATCGGAATTCTTGTGTAGACATTTTGCGGACAATGGTGCTATACTCATCATTGTTCGTAAATAAGGGGATGTAGCTCAGCTGGGAGAGCGCCAGGTTCGCAATCTGGAGGTCGCGGGTTCGATCCCCGTCATCTCCACTAGCCGGAAACCTTGTATTTTCAAGGTTTCCGGCTTTTGTTATGTCTGGAATAATCCCTGTGGAGCAAAAAAGCCAGATAGAGATGAATCCGGGCGGCCGAAATAATCCCTGTGGAGTAAAAGAGCCAGATAGAGATGAATCTGACCGGGGCAAAATAATCCCTGTGGAGCAGAAAAGCCAGATAGAGATGAATCCGACTGGGGCAAAGTAATCCCTGTGGAGCAAAAGAGCCAGATAGAGATGAATCTGGACGGCCGAAATAATCCCTGTGGAACAGAAAAGCCAGATAGAGATGCATCAGACCGGGGCAAAGTAATCCCTGTGGAGCAAAAGAGCTAGATAAAGATGAATCCGGACGGCCGAAATAATCCCTGTGGAGTAAAAGAGCCAGATAGAGATGAATTCGGACGGCTGAAATAATCCCTGTGGAGCAAAAGAGCCAGATAGAGATGAATCCGGGCGGCCGAAATAATCCTTGTGGAGCAAAAGAGCCAGATAGAGATGAATCCGGACGGCCGAAATAATCCCTGTGGAGCAAAAGATCCAGATAGAGATGAATCCGGGCGGCCGAAATAATCCCTGTGGAACAGAAAAGCCAGGCAGAGATGCTGATCAATTCAAGTCGCCGAAGGCCTGGAAGAAATCATTCTGAAAGCAATCGAGCAGGGCATTTTCACGATTTATTCTGCACGCGGCTTCGCATTTCACGGGGGCTTTCGCTGGTCAGCTTGCGAAACTGGCGGTTGAAGCTCGAAAGGGACATATAGCCCACCTGGCTGCAGACATCCAGCACCGACATGTTCTCGGCAAGAAGCATTGCGGTCGCGGCTCCGATGCGGACCCGGTGAACATAATCGGAGGGGGCACAGCCCAGTGCACTGTAAAATTTCCTGCGAAGTGTGGAAGTGCTCATACTGCAGAGCTGCGCCAGTGTTTTGATGGAGCATGGCTCTGCATAGTGGTTTGCAATATAGGTGAGTGCAGGAGATCGGTACAATAATCAATACGCTGAAGTTTGCAAAGAATGCCGAGGAAGGAATTGGCATGCAGGTGGCACAGGGAAATGACACGGACAGCTTTGCCTGCAGCTGCGGCTCCATTCTGGGTGTTTATTTCGCAGAAGGACTGCAGGAGCACTGGTATACACAGTTCAACAATACCATCCATACGATTATGGCTGGTTTCCATGAGACAAAGTTGGATGCTGTGATAAAGCGTATGTAGCTTCTGCATCGCAGCATATAAAAAACAGCATATAAAAAATATGAATTTTCCGTGAAGTCTCTTTCTTTTTCAAAGACACGTACTATACTGTACTAGTACAAATAATACAGATGAATGCGAGTCCCTTTCCGGCAGATGGGTGTGAAAACCCGGGCCGGTAATGGGGAGGATTTGAAAGGAGTGTACCATGATGAGAAAGAAGATTTTGACAGGAAAACTGGCGGCGGTCATGACTGCTGCAGCACTGATGGCAGCGGCAACTGCATGCTCTGCAGGAACGAACGCAGCACCTGCAGAAGGATCCACGGAAGCCGTGACGGAGACAGCACCGGCAGAGGGATCCACGGAAGCCGTGACGGAGGCAGCTGCTGATGCTTCTGCAAATACGGAAGACAACGTGTCAACAGAGGAAGCGGGGACAACGGAAACAACAGAGTCTGCAGAAAATGCCGAAGATTCCGGCACATTGCGCTGGGAGAACATCAGCAGGAGTGCAGATACGAAGCTGAAGATGTCTGTCACGGACAAAGAGCTTGAGGAAGCAAGTAAGAACACCGATCTTTCGTTTTCTACCAGAATTCAGTATGTCAAGGTGGACGAGAGCGGCTATGACACGTTGCAGAAGGCCCTCGACAAGGATAATGCAGACAGCCTGGAGCTTGCGAAAGAGGAGTATTCGTACAACGCTGAAGATCTGAAGAATATGGTGGAGGAAAATGAATCGGCGGCTGTTCCCTTTGCACTGGAAAGCACGGTTCTGATGAAGCGTGCGGATGACAAGGTGGTCAGCTATCTTCGTGAGAGCTACAGCCAGCTTGGCGGAGCGCATCCGTCCACGTATTTTGCCGGGAAGAATTACGACACGAAGACTGGCAGTGAGCTGACACTTCAGGATGTTGTGGCAAACTATGACGACGTCTATCAGTATGTGCTGGATGAGCTTGCGAAGAATGAGAAGCAGCCGGAGAACGAGAACTGCTATTTTGATGGGTATGAGGATACCGTAAAGGAGATGTTTTACGGAAACTCCGACTCTGAAAGTGCAGTGACAGACGCAAACAGTGAGGAGACAGGGCTTTACCCGATGCCTGCTTCTTCCGTCCAGTGGTATCTGGGAGATGACGGTCTGAACATTCTGTTCAACGACTACGACATTGCTCCTTACGCCTATGGTCCGTCGCTTGTCACCATTCCCTATAACAGCGGATTGATTGTCAGCGAATATGCAGAATAATTTCAGAAATCTGCCGGAGGGCCTCTTACCGAAAACGGTGAGAGGCCCTTTTTCGCATTGAAACAGGAGAATAACATACCGCTTGACAAATTCATTCCACAAGATGCAATAACATTGTGTTATATATAACACAATGTTATTGTATGGAGATGGTGTTTATGCCGGCAGTCAGAAAAGTTTCAAAGGAACAGATCATCGACGCTGCGGTGGAGGTGCTGCGTGACGACGGCTTTTCTGCCATCAATGCCCGCAGCATTGCCAAAAAATTGGGCTGTTCCACGCAGCCGATCTACTTTTCATTCAAGAACATGGAAGAACTGAAAGCCGCTTTGACGGAGCGTGCGATCGAACTGCACACGCAGCGTGTGCGGAATTCTCTGCGCGCCCACGAAGGAAGCGACAGCCGCTACAGCAGCTACGGAATGGGCTTCGTCAAATTCGCTGCCGAGGAAAAGCAGCTGTTCCGCTGGCTCTATCTGGATGGTGAACAACCGGGAGCATATCAAAGTGATGTTCTGATGCAGGAGATCATCGGCGTGATCGTCGATGAATTTGGATATGCAGAAGACGTTGCCCGCCGCTTTCATCAGGATATGATCTATTTTATCTACGGACTGGCAATCCTCGCCAATACGGATCATCTGCACCTGACGGAGACAGAGCTGCGTGAGGCGTTCTGCCGGGAGTTCCGCGCGCTGATTGCCATTTATGGGAAGCCCGCAAAGCTGCCTGAATTTGCTGTGAAAGCAGGTGTTGTTTTATGAATCTGAAAGTGTCATTTTTATGGATCGGGCTTGTGATCTTTGCGCTGCCCATGCTAATCAACATCGCCTATGTCATGTTTCCGCCAGTCGGAAAAGCGGAACAAGCCGCAGCGGCCACGCATTGGATCGAGATCGTCGAACAAATCAGCCGCATCGCCTATCTGTTTGCAGTTACGCTGATTGTGAGTCGGGATAAGCTTAGCTTCCGGAGTGGCTGGCTTTATCTTGCGGCAGCTTTCCTGTGTTGTATTTCTGTCTCTTATACACATCTGACGCTGCCATCTGGCTGCATAACCTTCCGGCTGCGATCATAATGGTGATTTTCGGCGCAGCGCATCTCAACGTGTCGACCCGATCCTTTCACTGACGATTGTTCTGCGCTGCGTTCTAAAAAATTTGTCAGCAGGCCTTGACAAGTAACCAATCGGTAACTATAACTATGGTTACCGATTGGTTACTTCGATGATCGCTTTATATCCAGAATAGAATCCGGTTATAGAAAGTCAGGAACATCATGATGAAAGAAGCCACAAAAGAAAAGCAATGGGTCTTATGCCCTTGGTGCGGTGCCAAGACACGCTTGCAAATCTTTCGGGAAACGGAATTAAAGGCATTCCCCCTGTTCTGTCCGAAATGCAGGCATGAGAGCATTATCAACGTTAAAAATTTTGTCATCCAGACCAAACAGCCAGACGCAAAGACGCAGTGCTGATCGCAAAGCCGATCATGTACTGCGTCTTATTTTTTTTGAGAGGAATGTTCTATGAACGCAATTATTTACACCACCAATACCGGCCGCACGGAGCGTTATGCCAGACAGCTGGTGCAGAAAACCGGACCTCCGGTGTATGTTCTTGCCTCGATTGATAAGCACACAGCGATAAGAATAGGAGGAATTATATGATGATGTGTCCGAAATGCGGAAAAGAAATGAGAAAAGGCTATCTGTTCAGCAGCAAGGACGGAGCGTTCAGCTTTGCAAACGAAGTGCCGAGTGCCTTGGAGAACGCAAGAAACGCGGAAGGATTTGTAAAGCTAACCACTCTGAAGGTCGGTGGCCGCACCAGCGTGGAAGCATGCTGCTGTGATGCATGCAGAACGATCATGATCCAGTATTGAGAGGAGCAGTGAGAATGAAACTCTATTTTGGAAACGCCGTCACTACGGCGACAACCTTGATGATCCTTGCCCTGCTGGGATTTATCGGCTGGTCGGTTTGGGGCCGCGCAGTTATTCAGTATTGGGGACGAAGAAGTGTGCTTCTGCTTGTTTTCGGACTTGTGGTCTGCTGCTTTGCGGCGGCGCGGGACGGGTTAGAAAAAACGATTCAGAATGTCATTGACGGAAGCTGCGCACCGGGGCTGTTTCCGCTGGTCAGCATTCCCACGATCGTCGGCTGCGTTGGCGCGTTGCTGATCCTCATTGCCGCCATTGCCACGCCAATCGCCAAAACGCAAAAGATGCGCGAGGTTTGGTTCTATGTGATGTCGAGTGGTGCAGTGCTGAAAATCGTGACGATGGAGATCGCACGAATTATTCTCTGAGGAAAAAACAGAATGAAAGATTTAATAGTATATGTTCACGGAAAGGGCGGCTCGGCTGGGGAAGCCGAGCATTACGCAATGCCCTTTCCGTGTCACGAGGTAATCGGGTTTGATTACCATTCCCAAACACCTTGGGATGCAAAGAAAGAGTTTTTTGCGTTTTTTACCGAGCAGAGAAGCCGGTGTGAGCACCTCACCTTGGTTGCCAACAGCATCGGAGCTTTCTTTGCGCTATCATCTCTGGATGAAACGCTGGTGGACAACGCCCTTTTCATCTCTCCGATCGTGGATATGGAAAACCTGATCTGCAATATGATGCAATGGTCGAATGTGACCGAACAGGAGCTTGCCGAGAAACGGGAAATCGCCACGAATTTCGGAGAAACGCTGTCATGGGAGTATCTTTGCTATGTGCGCAGGCATCCGATTATCTGGAATGTCCCCACCTGTATTCTCTATGGTGAGCATGACAATCTGACATCGATTGAAACAGTATCTGCGTTTGCAACGCAGCACCACGCTGATCTGACTGTCATGCCCGGCGGTGAGCATTGGTTCCATACCGACAAGCAGATGCAGTTTCTGGACCAATGGATCAGGGAACGCAGCTTAAAAGATGTCTGCGACTGGTGACGCTTAACGGCATGGCGTTTTGCAAGAAAAATTCAACGTCTGCAATTACTTGACTTTCTCTCAAAAGCGTTCACAATAAAGCTAACTAACGTTAGTTAATAGGGCGCGATGATGAAGCAGGAAGATACAAAGCAGAGGATTTTGGATAAGGCCCTGGAGCTGTTTTCCACGCAGGGTTATGATGCCGTCAGCGTGGGAGAGATTGCAAAGGCGGTGGGCATCAAAGCGCCGTCCCTCTACAATCATTTTCCAAGCAAGCAGGCGATTTTTGACGCCATTATGAAATCTACAGCGGAGCAGTATGAAGCGGATACCGACCAAATCGACATTCATGTGCAGAATGCGGAGCAGGATATTCCTGTTTTTACGGAGATTACCGCCGACGCGCTCTTTGAAAAGGTGCGGCAGATCTTTGAGTATTCGCTCCATAATGAAACCATCAGCCGGTTCCGCCGCATGATGACCATCGAGCAGTTCCGCTCACCGGAGCTGGCGGCGATCTATTCCAAGCGATATGTGGAGCGGGTGCAGAACTATCATGCCGGTATCTTTCGGGCTTTGATAGCGGCGGGCGAAATCACAGCGGAGGATCCGGACACACTGGCGATGCTGTATGTTTCGCCGGTATTGACACTCATCGGGATATGTGATCGTCAGCCGGAACGGGAAAGCGAGTGTCTTGAGAAGCTTCAAAACCATGTACAGCTCTTTTTTTGTATGGTTCATGGCGGCAATCCAAAAGGCGATGAACGTCATGTATGAGCCGGATAAAAATGGGTGCTCTGCATCAACACACGGAAAATTTCAAATAAAGATTATTGATCAGCCAGACGCAAAGACGCAGTGCTGACCACGCATGTTGTGGTCGGTACTGCGTCTTTTTCAGGAGGAGAACCATGAAAAAATCTTTGATACAAAAGCTTGGGCTGTTTGCGTCATGGTCGTCTGTATCGGCATCCAGGGCCAGAAAACCAGGCTGCTCCGTTCGGGCATTTATCTGTTCGCCATCATGGAGTGGATCTCGGCGGTCGGGTATCGGATGTTCCCACTGAGTGACAGCGGCTATGCCGGGGCGTTTCAGGATGTGATGCATATGGTCGTCACCGTTTTGGTGGTGCTGCTGTCCATCGTATCGCTGACCGTTATCATTGCCGCCGGAATCAAGAGCGAGAATTGTCGCTCTTACGGTGTATGTGCCGCCATTGCGCTTGCCATGATGCTTGTCGGCGCGCTGGGCATGAAAATTGTCCCCGCCGGATACTTTGGCGTGGTCGAGCGCTTCAGCGTGTTTGCGGCCACGGGCTTTAATGCCGCGCTGGGCATTCACCTGTTTTGCAGTCGAGCAATGTAGAAAGTGGTGTAAGTACAATGGCGTCAAGTAAAGAGTATCTTCATTTCATCTTAGAACAGCTATCCGGTTTGGACGAGGTTTCATACCGGCCTATGATGGGAGAATATATCCTCTATTACCGCGGTAAGATCATCGGAGGAATTTATGATGACCGGTTGCTTGTAAAGAAAACGAGATCCGCTCTGGAACGTATGCCTGCGGCAATTTGTGAGCTCCCGTATGAGGGAACGAAAGAAATGCTGCTGGTAGATGAGGTTGACAGCAAAGAGTTTCTTACAGAGCTGTTTGAGGCAATGTACGATGAATTACCATTACCAAAACAAAAACGAAAGAATAACGGAATGCGGTAGAAACCGCATTCACGGAAGTGAGGAGCGCAGCGATGAAAAATATGAAAAGAATTGCACTTGTTATTACTGTATGGATGGCGTGTCATCTCACGGCTTGCAGCTCAGTTACACAGGAACCGTCTATGACTGCAGACCAGTCGGATCAGGCTTTCGCGACATCTGAGGAGAGCACTACGACTACGGTTTCAGCTTCGACTTTCGGTGAAACGGCTTACCAGGAAATACTTACAACATATGCTAATGCATTGAATGAGAAATGGGACGGCAGTTCTTTAATGAAGAGCAATATTGACACGCTGCTGTTGGATTGCTATGGGGATGCTCCTTTGGAAAACGTCGGCTATGCTGTTATCGACCTGGATGATGATGGGACTGAGGAACTGGTGATCGGTACAACGGAGCGCCTTTCGGATGAGTTCTATGGAAAACTGATCCTCGCTCTGTACACACGGAATGGGGAAGGCACCATGAGTCCAGTGTTTCAAAGCATGGCCCGTGACCGTTATTATTACACCGGGGAGAATCAATTTGCCAATCTCGGTTCCAGTGGTGCAGACGACAGTGTGAACATCACAGTGAAGTATGCGGGCGGCACGCTGAACGATACAGGACTTGTCACAGATCCCGCCGATTATGTCCAGATGGAGCTGACACCCATGAGTCAGTGGGTACAGACGATTGGATTGCAGGAGGGAGAGCAGATAACGTCAGAATTGCAACTTCCCATTCTGGATGATATTGACCAAAACACCACAGTGGGAACGGCAGGTTCCTTTATGTCGGCGGTACAATCCGCAGTAAAGCTGTTGGACGGGGGAATCCATACAGGGCTTGATTCGGAAGAAGTCAGAGCGGCAACGGTTGCCTGGATGGCTGATCGGGGAAATGATGAACAGGTCGCATTTGCAGAAAAACTTTCGCTGGTGGATGAGGCTTATCAAAAGCTGCTGACCAGCGAAGCAGAGACATTGCTATCCTCAGCCGGTATCGAAGATACCGAGCGGTTCTGGACGGATTCCCCGGTAGAGCCGATAGAGGCGATCATGCAGGCGGCGGGGCTGCGTTGATGTAATTGAAACATTTCTGTTGCAGAAGCTTCAGAGGAAGGAGTGCGGATTGCAATACGAAAAAGAAATTGTCTTAAAGGACGGCACGGAATGTCTTCTTCGTGGCGCGAGTGAAGCGGATGCTGCTGAAGTACTCCGGATTTTTGGTCTTACGCACGCAGAAACGGACTATCTTCTGACCTATCCGGAGGAGAATTCGTTTACGGTTGGACAGGAAGCAGAATTTCTGAAGGAACGCAGCGAAGGTAAAAACGCCATCGAAATTGCGGCGTTCGTTGACGGCAGGATTGCCGGAACAGCGGGCATTGATCCGATTGGTGACAAGGAAAAGATTCGTCACCGCGCAGACTTTGGCATTGCTGTTGAAAAAGCCTACTGGGGTCGCGGCATCGGGAAAGCCCTGACACTTGCATGCATCGAA
>ERZ1026772.1595-NODE-1595-length-11681-cov-9.454154_pt1 | contig 11681 bp, 12 predicted proteins | sample MGYA00380124_ERZ1026772 | MGnify/ENA primary metagenome ERZ1026772 (study PRJEB33269, sample SAMEA4719760) | human gut metagenome | biome: human-associated habitat; feature: organic feature; material: feces | place: Cameroon | collected 2013-10 ...
TTCCCCCTCGCCATTTATGGAGAGGGGGTGGCCGACAGGCCGGGGGTGAGGTCACGGGCCAGGGGGTGAGGTCAAAATCTAACGCCCTTGGGCGACGGGCAACGCATCGATGATCTCGAACGAAAACACCCAAAAATTGTGCACATAACCCAATATGAGCGTGTAGAAGACGACGAAAAAGAAAAAGCTCACCGCCGAGAATACACCCTTTCCCGATTTCGATTTGGGCAAAATGGCGCGCCACTTAAAAACCGCCGCCATGATGAGCGTGCTCACCATCGACGCGGCGATCAAAAACAAAATGGCCGCCTTCTGGATGAGTATCATGATCCCCATCACAATCCTCTCCTAATCGCGCAACATATCGACCCAATGCCGCGCTTCGCCAGCGAGTGCCTCGTCGTCGCCGTCGGTGCAAAGGGCGATCAGTCGTTCGGCGCGCAGGGCGTCGACGTTGCAATTGTCGACGAGGGCTCCGACGATATCGATGGCAAATTGGCGCAATATCGGATGCGTCGCATCGAAATGATCGAAGAACAAAAAAGCGAGTTTGTGAAGGTTTTCGGGAACTTTAGACGCGATCCGAATCCAATCAGCTTTGCGCGATTCGTCGATAAACGCCGATACGATTAATCGCTCGCGCTTATTCCAATCGAAGAGATGCATGGCGATTTCGACGGGTTTCTTTTCGATATCGCCGAGTTTTTCGAACACGGCGCACGACGCTTCGAACAAGTCATCGCGCTTCATATCTTTGAGCACGAGCCCTTCGCGGCGGAGTTGCGCGAGCTTTTCGTGAATTGCATCGGCTTCGGCGCAGAGCGCAGCATCGTGTTCGATGGCAATGGCGAGCGTTTCGACGCCTTCGAGCGCATCGAGGGGGAACCCGGCATACGCTTCTTCGACAAACGATTGCGCCGTATCGAGCGATATGAGCTGATTTCCCAATAACAAATACAGCGCCCCCGACTTCAAATCCCAACGCATCGATGTGTCTTGTAACATCTGCTTGAGCTGATGAATTGCCGCGCGATTCAAATCTTTCGGCCGCGTTGCTCCCACTGTATCGACGAAGACGCCACTCAAATTGTTCGATCGCAACATTGCCCCGCACCAATGTAGCCAAATATCCATCTTCTGCGCACTCGAAAACGCACTATCTTCGAGGTATTGCATCGACTTTTCCGATATCCATCCCAAATCGGTCCGAAGCAGAGGCGACACCGAATCGACGATCTGAATCCACTTTTGCAATCGAACTCCGGCATCTTCGAACGTCGGTTCCATCGCTCGATATAGGCATTTGCAAAAACACGATGCCCCCTCGTGCGCAATCGTCTTCACGTTGTTGAGCGTTCGCACGATATGGCGCATACCCTCGTCGCAAGCCACGATCTCCGATATCGCGCGATCGAGACTTTCTTCGTCTTTATTCATAGCAAGATATACAAAATGCATCTTACCAGGCTCGTCGTCGAATAATATTTCGCTTCCGCGCAACTTGGCGATGGCTTTTCCTGCTTTTTCAAATTCCCTTATCATCTCGGGGGTCATGCGATTATCTCCTTTTAGCTTATGGCTTATCGATATGGATGGAGAGGGTTGGGGGAGGTCATGGGCTAGATGGCGGGGTCGGTGGCCAGATCAAACTCGCTCAATGCGTTGAGCAACCTACGCCATTGATCGTGCGACACCCCAAATCGATAGACTGTCGTGCCGAGTCGAACGCTCCCCAAACGCCCATCGCACGCATGTTGCGTGCAAAACGTCGCCACTTGGGCGATCTCGCGTTCGTATTCGACGCGCGACCGACCTCTTGCCGGCTCGACGACGATATGCGACGTCTGGGCATGGCGCTTGTTCCGAATCGGAATATCTTCGTATATTTTGCCTTTTTTTGCCGATAATTTCCACAAAATGCGACCGCGCCGCCGACCGTGGCGCAATTCGGCTATCGTATGCATTTCGGTTTGGAACCTCGGGCGATCCGTAGGGGGCTGCGCGGTGCTTTCTTCTTCGCAAAATGCGATCAAATCTGTTCCTGGCTCATATCGCGGATAAACGCGAGCCATATCGCTCGCCTCGATCGTTTGCCGACATTCGAAGATCGGCACGGGGAACCTCGATCGCACCTCAAATGTCGAAAACTGCGCAACACCACGTGCGTCGAAGATGCACATATACCGAGCACTCGCCGTTTCTCCCGGCGCTAAACGCGCCACATAAATCGGTCCGATGCAATGCGCATCGTCGAATTTCTCGTACAAATGCAATCCATAGACTGGAATCGCCGAGCGATTTGTCATCAACACGTCGATATGTGCATTGCGTTGTGCAAAGATGTCTTCGGGGAATCGCCGAACGACTTCTAGCGGCTGCATATTCCGATGCGCCAATGCACTCACCAAGGCAAACGCCGCAGTCAACATGCAAAATAAGATCATCAGTCCTGCATTGCCCGAATATATCGCCGCCGCGCCAAGCGCTAGCCAAAAAAACACGAACAATACCCCCTCGCGATTAATGGCTACGCGCAAGCGGTGGTGTTTAGGCGGTCGGTGCATAACATGACAAAAAAAAAGGCTCTCTTTCGAGAGCCCAAAAGGCAAGTAACGGATTCGAACCGCTGTAGAAGGATTTGCAGTCCTCTGCCTAGCCTCTCGGCCAACTTGCCATCCAAAAGGCGAGTAACGGATTCGAACCGCTGTAGAAGGATTTGCAGTCCTCTGCCTAGCCTCTCGGCCAACTCGCCAACAACGAGACCGCTTATAATCGACATTTATGCCCTTGTCAACAAAAAACGCTCGCCTTTTGACTAATCTCATTTTTATGTCAAAGCGAGCCCCTGCGAGCCCGCTTTGCCAGCCCATATCTATTTCGAAGACTCAACGCTACGACCGACTCTCACGTGATAAATGTAGATGAGGAAGCAGCAGAACACAGAAAGCCCAGCGAACACGAGCCACATCATCGTCGGATTGTGCATATCTTGGGCAATTTGTTTATAGAGTGCGCCCGAAAGCAAACCGCCAAAGAGCGATCCGAGGGCATTGCTCCACATGTAGTAGCCCATATACATGCCGACTTTTTCTTTTGGCGCGACGGCATGCGCCGTATATTCCTTGGCTCGTGGCGACGCCATCATCTCACCAAAGCTAAATATCGCTACACCTAAGATGATGAGCCACGGGTTAGCTCCAAAGATTCCGATCATCGCAAAGCTCAATGCCGTCAAAAATATACCCACCATAATCGCGATGAGCGGCTTAATTCTGGCGTTGAGTATCGAAACGATGACTTGGAATAGGATGATGCAAGCGGCATTGACGTTGACGAAGTGTTCGGGCTTGAGACCGCCATCTTTATCCATAAAAATCCGAGCGATCATGCCATCGCTCCCCGTATCGAATCCTAGCGCGCCCGCGACCATCGTGAGCCAATCCATCACGGGCTTCGTATCGATCGAATCGGCAATATAGAGCGGAAGCGTGATGAATAGCTGGTTATAGGCAACCCAAAAGCTCGACAATAGGAGCAAGAAGAGCAAGAATCGCTTATGTCCGATCCGCATGCACCACGTCTCATTTCCCGTCTTGCGCAATACGTAATCGGCAATGATGTTGGCGAGTACCCAGACGAGAGCAACGATCGAAACTTCCCCGATGGGGAACCATTTGCACCCCATGACGAAGATGACGAGTGTCACAAAAAACGTCACAAAGAATCGCCCATTACCAATGACTTCGAGCACTTCGTGCATGACTTGTTTGAACGATTTCGCCGACTGCGCCGCGCTATCGCGCGGTGGCTCCTTGTAAAAGAACAATAAAATGGGAATGTTGAGCGCAATCCATGCCGCCGAAGCATAGAATACGTATTCCCATCCATAGCTGCGCAACGTCGTCGCAACGAGAGGGCCAACAAAGCCACCGATATTGACCATCATGTAGAAGATGCCAAAGGCGAGCGATCCGTTCTTTTCATCCGAACATCGACCGACCGTGCCGACGACGAGCGGTTTAAATATCGATGCCCCGATCCCGACGCACAAAAATGCCGCAAAAAACGTCGGCATCGTGTCGGCTAACCCGAGTAACAAATACGACGGCGCCAAAATGCAATAGGCGATGAGGAGCATCTTCTTATAACCATATCGATCGCCCAATGCCCCCGTCACAAACGGAAACAAATAAATCAAAAACGAAACGACACCTTGGATAATACCGCGATCCGACGACGTCAGACCCAGACCACCATCCGATACGGCATCACACATATAGATCGACGATAGCGCATAGAAACCATACCAAGCCATTCGCTCGATGATCTCCATGATATTGGCGACCCAGAATGAACTCGACAGCGATTTCACCGTCGAGCCTACCGATACTGATTCTTCACTCATAGACAATCCCTACCAAAAATGAAAAATGGCGCACATGCACCGACATATATGCATTAGCACGATTGTCCCTGCCTCCCAATACATAATCCCCACTCAGTCGACGGATTTCTCGATTATTCTCTATTATCCAGTACCAAAGTGTCCTTTCGAGGCACTCGCGTGAGCCATCGACAAGCCCGCGCAATACGGGCAAATCGAACTCGATTATTGTCTCGCATTGATGGCAAACGAATGGTACAATGACAAAGTTGTGTTGGCTATTCAGCCGTCGATCAAAGATCTCATAAAAAAAATAAAAATAGTTCTCTAGAAAGCGCGTATTTCTGCATGACATGGCTCATGCGTCCACGAATGACCTTCGAATTAGGTAAGGAGGCCCAGAATGGTGACTGAATGCGATAGCAAGCCCAATGGTATTGGACCGACAGAGACTGGCGAGATTGCCCAAACAGTGGAGGATTGTTTAGAACGGGAGGGATGCGTCTGTGAAGCGTGTGGCGCTTCATGGACGACAGAGGCAATCGAACGGGGATTGACGTTGATATCGGATCCGATATCGCGCCCGTTTTTCAAGGGGCAACCGAAGCTCGTCGAATATCTCATCAACTTGGTGAGAAATCACGGCAAAAGCCCCCATCACGACGACATTGTCGTCAAAGACATGTCGCAACAAGTCGTGATCAGCAATGCAAACGGTCATTCGGCTCAGCTCGATATCGTTGCTCGCGATGAAAACAACAAGATCTACAACATCGAGTTTCAAAGCCGGCGAGAATCCGCCCTGGCGCAGCGTTCGTTTTTCTATGCCGCATTGCTGTTTTTAGAAGCGTTCAAGTCGGGCGTCGATTACAAAGACTGTCCAAAAGTATGCGTCATCTTTTTTCTCGAAAACGGAGAAGGATGCAATGACAAACTCGTCGAATGCGTGACGCCAGTCGATACGTCGGGCAATCGAATCGATTGGCCTATCGAAGTGTATTTGATCAATGGTGCGTTGAACGACGAATCTGAGCTCGGTATAATATTGCAGGATATGCGTTGCAAAAATTTGCACGCACTTCGAAATTCCAAGCTCAAAGAACGGATGGATAAACTACTGTACCAACACATAGGGAGAAAGGAAATGTGTGAAGCTCAAGAAAAATGGGAAAACGAATTGCTAAAACGAGGTCGAGATGAGGGCCGAGAAGAAGGTCGAGAAGAAGGAAGCATGCAACGTCTCATCGAGATGACGAAGCGGATCATGACGCATTTTGGCAAGACGCTCGACGATGCAATGGCGTTTTTGCAACTCACCGAAGATGAAAAAGTGAGTGTCCGACACTGCATGGCGACGTCGTAGTTTTGCCCGCGCTATGCGGGCGCGTCGCAAAAATTTGCACGCACTTCGAAATCCCAAGCTACCACCCAATCTTCAATGCCTTGGCTAGCGCCCCACCAAATCTCCGCACTTCTTCGATCGTATTCGATTTTCCAAACGATATGCGAATCGTCCCTCGCACGATCGATTCGTCGATCTGCATCGATGTCAAGACGCGCGAAAGACGCGTCTTGACGCTATCGCACGCCGATCCCGTCGATACGCATATCCCCATTAAATCGAGTAAATGCATGAGTCCTTCGCCACTTGCGCCTTCAAAACCCAAACTCAAGAGCCCGGGCAACTTGCATTCCGAACCATTTTGTACGCAATCGACGCCGAAATCGGAAAGCGTGGTTTTGAATATATTTTCCAATTCTCTAAGATGGATCGAATTTTCTTCGATATGATCGACGTTGTTTTGTAGCGCAGCCGCCATTCCGACGATGGCGGCAACGTTCTCTGTGCCTGCTCGGCGACCGTGTTCCTGCTCGCCGCCATCGATAAACGACTCGATATCGATGCCATCGCGAATATATAAAAAACCTATCCCACGCGGACCATTGAATTTATGCGCCGATGCCGACAACATATCGACGTCGAGTTTCTTCACATCGATCGGCAAATGCCCAACGGCTTGAACGGCATCGGTATGCATCCAATGACCGCATCGGTGCGCCATCGACGCCAATTCCGCAATCGGTTCGATAACCCCTGTTTCATTATTTGCCGTCATCACCGATACGATCCCAGGCTTAGGCATGTCGTTCATCGCTTGGCGTGCCAAATCGATATCGACGATCCCACTCCGATCGACCGCTATAGGGGTGCGGCGATGGGGCGCACCGATCCGTTGAACCGTATGCCAAATCGATGGATGTTCAATCGTCGATACCACAACGGCGCGCCCCATCGCCGCACCGGATTGAATGACCCAATTATTCGACTCCGTTCCACCGCTCGTAAACGCGATTTCTTCGGGGCTCGCTCCGATACACCGAGCGATCGACTCGCGTGCACGATCGACGGCTTTTCGAGCCCGACGCCCCATTTCATACGTTTGCGATGGATTGCCATATTCATCGCGCATGTATTCGACCATCGCATCGAAAGCACATTTGTCGAGCGGCGACGTCGCCGCATGATCGGCATAGATGACTGTAGGCATTTTTACTCCAAATACGACGCTTCTCGTCGCCGATCTCTGCGCAAAAAGACCCGCGACCGAGGATAGCTGAGCGTTTAGCTATGCGAAGGCGCAACCGATGCAAACTGCTCTGCAACGTTTCTCAAGTATTCGACGTTTTTGCCATCGAAGCACGCTTTGCGAGCCTCTTGAGCATGCCGAGCGCCGATATCGAAGCATCGATATCCTTCGTCTTTGCGACAATCGTCGTCTGTCGTGCACGATTTCAAACACATGTCGAAACCGATATTGACGTCTCCGACGGCAACCGATTTATCGATCCGTTTATGGATTTCGTAAACGAATTTTACGCTCCCCTCGGGGCACTTCGTCGAATCGAGTTTTGCAATGCTATGATCGCCCGTATTGACGAGCCCGAGAACCTTGTCGATTGGCGTTTGCACTTTCGCGGCAATCCCCGAAAGATTCGTCGAAATGTTGCGCGTCGTCGCGAGGCAATAGCCATTCTGGGCCGAAAAGCGAACGCCATTGTTGAGCAATGTGTGAACTGTGTCGGTATACGGTTGAATCATCTCGCCTATATCGCCCAACATGACGCCTTCGAGCGATATGATGAAGCTGGCCAAGCCCGATTTATCGTAGCCATGCGTCGTGCCGTTCTGCGTCGTCGTTATCGTCATCGTCGAATCTCGCAAACACTCGACCGTCATTCCGGGCGGCGGAATAATCCCTTCGCATCCCTTCACGCTATCGGTATAAAAGGCGGGGAATGTCAGCGTATCTTCGTCGGCGATAATGCCGATATCAATCTCCCATAACTTTGCGGCAACCGCCATATCTTTGAGCAAGTTCTTCAAATCCGCCCCCGTATGCGATTTGTAACACGACTCGCCGTCACACGTACACGGATCGCCGATCTTTGCAATGACTTTAGGCGTTTCGCATCGCTTTGCCTCGGCATTGCAAACCTTACCCATACTACGACAATCCTCTTCGCGCTCCGCGCGACCAGGCTCGCAAATGAATAAAAATCCATCCGAGCACCGGACATAATCTTCGGTGCACTTTTCCACATCGCACGACTTCGTCGCGTCATCGCAAATCATGCCCCGCTCGGCACAATCGACCTGTTCTAATTTGCCACTCTTACACGTCAATAGCGTGTTGCCATCGCATTTATCGTCGTCTTCGGTACATATACCATTGCCACCACACCGATACCGCCCATCGACGAGGTTGCATAGCGCATCGCCACATTCTCTTTCTATTCTATTGCCCTCGGCATCGCACAAGACGAGCGTATTGCCCGAGCACGTTTCGACACACGAGCCCAATGTCGTAGATGTTTCGTCGGAGTCATCGCAACCAAACACCGAAAACGCCATTGCTGTCGCGACCAATAGGACTATTATCTCGCTCTGTTTGTTCATATCTCACTCTCATGATTGGTGAAAGTTGAAATCGTTCGCCAATTCGTGACGCACCGCGTCACGCGCCCTACATATCGATTATAAACGTGAAACTCAAGACACAACTCAGCAGTTTTTTACCGTACAAATTTTCTCATTTCCGTGAACTTTCTCGTTCACAACGACACATTTCCATCACCTACTGCAACGCAATCATCTACACCAATCAGCCATCTACCCACGATGTTGGTGGCATATTTTGTACATCTTATATATTTATATATTGACATATTCACACACCCATACATTGACACATTCATACATTCATAATTTATATTTATAATACATTCATCTTTTAATATATACATATCCATACAAACGCCCGCACCGCGGGCGTCCACTCCCCCCTCGCAAAATCCACAACGCCCGCAATCGCGGGCGTCCATTCCCCCTCGCCAAATCTATCACATCTGCCGTAGGCAGATGTCTCTCCCCCTCGCCATTTATGGAGAGGGGGTGGCCGAAAGGCCGAGGGTGAGCTCAAAAACTAGGTTTTAGGCGTCTCCTCCGTCGTACCATTGAATTGATTGGTCAAATTTTTGAAATATTCGAGATTATCATTATCGAAGCATGCCTTTTGAACTTGCTGCGTTTCATTCTCAGCAGGAACGCCATTGGGAATTTCCACGCATGTATAACCATCGTCTTGGCGGCAATCCGTATCTGTCTCGCACGATTTCAAACACATATCGAAACCAACATTGAGATCGACAGAAGCAGGGAGTTTAATAACATTTGTAAGTTCAATTTCCTTTTCAATTTTTTTGGAAATTTCATAGTCGAATTTCACAGCCCCCTCTGGGCACACGCTAGTTTCCAATTTTGCATCGGCATGTTTACCTTCTGTATTGATAAGAGTCAACAATTTATCGACCATTGATTGTCCGGGCAAAGCCAGCCCATCGAGCTTAGCTTTAATATCGATCGTAGCGGCAAGGCAATAACCATTTGTCGACGAAAACTCGACGCCTTTGGCGAGTATTGCATGAAGCTTAGACGAATACGGTTTCAATTTATTGCCAATCTTCTCATTCTTCTCTAGAGAATCAACAAACGCTTTCAACCCAGAGCCTTCATAACCTTTTACCGTCTCCCCATCTTTACTCGTCACGGTAATGCTTGAATCGCGGAAACAACCGATCGTCATTCCTTCTGGCGCTACGATGCCTTGGCAACCTTGGACATCTTTCGAAAAGAAATCGGGAAACGTAATCGTGTCGTCATCTTTGATGAGGTCAAAACTAATACCAAACTTTTCAGTTATGTCTGACACTACCTTAACCATTTCTTTGATTTCTTTCCCCGTCAAAGTCTTGCTACAAGACGCCCCTGTGCAAGAGCAGGGATCCCCAATCTTTGCAACGGCATCAGGCTCTACGCATTGATTATCCTTACATTCCATGCCTTTTTGTGCGCAATTGTCTTTCGTAGCAGGCTGCCCTTTGACACACGTAATGAGCAACGAACCATCGCATGTAACCGAATCTTCTTTACATTTTTCGACATCGCACTTCTTTGCGTTCTTATCGCAAACCTTGCCATCCGCCGCGCAATCCGTCTGCTCGATCTTGCCATCTTTGCACGTATACAACGTATTGCCTTCGCATTTATTATCTGCCTCGGTGCATTTCGGATCGGTATCCTCGCCACCAGGCTCTTTGCCACCGCATTGGGGTTTGCCGCCGACTTCGTGGCAACCGGCTTCGCCGCAATCCTCTGTGTGAGGTTTGCCGTTGCTGTCGCAAGTGACGAGATCGCGCGTGCCATTGCACATTTCAACGCAAGTCTGCGCTTCGCCTTTGGGGACGCACTTAAACGATGCATCGCAAACTTTGTTGTCTTTAGCGCAATCCTGCTCGACTTCGTTGCCATTGGCATCGCACGAGATAGCTGTCGTCCCATTCTTGCAGCTGGCCTTGCACGTGTCAATCGGGCTCGAGCTACCCGAGCTGTCGTCGCAAGCTGCCATCGCAAGCGACATTGCCGTAATTGCCGATAATGCTAAGATTTTGTTCGTCTTTTTCATGTCGTAACCTTGTTGTCAAAATTGAGTCGTTCAATAACAAATGGCTTATCGAGCCAAATGTGCAGTATATCGGTTTGGTGATCCAATTTCAAATTGCCGTCGATATTTTCCTAAAACGGCGTCACCGTGTAGTTGTCCGATAACTTGAGGTTATCTTCGTGATAGCAGAACTTCACGCCTTTGCGCTCCAAACACGTCATCTCACCTTCGACATTGCAATCGGCATCGGTATTGCAGATCTTCACACATGTCTTATTCGTAATCGTCGCATCGACAGTCAAGATTTTGTAATCGAAGGTCGAAGCGAGCAATGCGCTCCCTTTGGGGCATTGCGTAAACGCATCGGCATCGCCATATTCGACGAGCTGTTTAAACGTCTCGTTCTCCATATCTGCCTTGACCGCCGAAAGCGAACAATAGCCCTTAGGCGCATAGACCGTCGGTGCGATGGCGCTCAATTGAGCGTCGATCGTCCGCAAACAAACGCGTTTTGCACCCGTTATCCCCGTGTCATCGACGGCATCACAGCCAACGAGCTTCCCTCTATCATCGACCGGCGACGGCAACGGAACACCCATCGCATCGCACACATTGTCTTCGGTTGCCTCGCAACTGCACCCATTCCCTATCCCAATATCGCGCTTCATATCGTCACTATCGTCACACGCTGCCAACGATAAACCCAAACCCAATGCCAAAACGGCGATAAAAGACGGCGATTGAACCGAAAATGAACTTATTTTCATCGATTTAACCCTCTGTTTGCAAAATATCATTCAAACGATCGCAATTTAGCGAAAGAAAATTCGATCAACGCACGACCAAGTCGCACCGATCCGCTTTAGAACGGCATCTCGATGATTTTGTTCATTTTTTTTGCCTCCCCCCCCAAACGCCGACGTCGCAAAAACCGAGCCGCCCATCCATATGAACCTGTCTATTCCCCCTCTCCATTTATGGAGAGGGGGAGGTCAGAGGGAGTGGTCTATGGGAGTGGCGAGATGATAAACGAAGGCAAATGCGTATTTACTTTTTGTACAGGATCACCCGAGCCCTCAAAAGGCAAAAAAAAAGAGCACTTCGCGTCGAAGTGCTCTTTGAATACCGAGGATCGGAATCGAACCGATACGAGGTCGCCCTCGCCAGATTTTGAGTCTGGTGCGTCTACCAGTTCCGCCACCCCGGCAAAAATGCGTTCAGAAATAAAGAGCACTTCACATCGAAGTGCTCTTTGAATACCGAGGATCGGAATCGAACCGATACGAGGTCGCCCT
>ERZ1026772.1597-NODE-1597-length-11676-cov-11.914637_pt1 | contig 11676 bp, 8 predicted proteins | sample MGYA00380124_ERZ1026772 | MGnify/ENA primary metagenome ERZ1026772 (study PRJEB33269, sample SAMEA4719760) | human gut metagenome | biome: human-associated habitat; feature: organic feature; material: feces | place: Cameroon | collected 2013-10 ...
GTCGTCCATTCTGGTGGCGGGGGTGCCGGGCCGGGGGGAGAAGATAAACGTGAACAGGGCGTCGAACCGCACCTGCTCCACCAGTGCCACCGTCTCCATGGCCTCGGCCTCCGTCTCACCGGGGAAACCGATGATCACATCGCTGGTCAGCACCAAATCGGGCATGACCTTCCGGGCATAGGTGATGAGATCCAGATATTTTGCCCGGTCGTAGGGCCGGTTCATGGCCCGCAGCACCCGGTCGCAGCCGGACTGCACCGGCAGGTGCAGCTGCTTGGCCACGTGCTTGCAGCGCGCCATGGTGTCGAACAGCTTATAGCTGGCGTCCTTGGGCTGGGAGGACATGAAGCGGAGGAGATAGTCCCCCTCGATCTTATCCAGCTCACTTAAAAGGTCGGCAAAGTCCCACGGCGTATCCAGATCCTTGCCGTAGGAGTTGACGTTCTGCCCCAGCAGGGTGATCTCCTTGTACCCCTCGGCGGCCAGCTGGCGCACCTCCTCGAGGATGCGCGCCGGCTCGCGGCTGCGCTCCCGGCCCCGCACATAGGGGACGATGCAGTAGGAGCAGAAGTTGTTGCAGCCGTACATGATGGACACCCACGCCCGTGTGCGGCCCTCCCGCACCACCGGCATACCCTCGGCAATGGAGCCGTGCTCATCCTCCACGGAGAACACGCGGCCGCGGCGGGTGTAGACCTGATATAAAAGCTCCGGGAACTTCCACAGCGCCTGAGGGCCGAACACCAGATCCACATGGCGGTAGGACTGGCGTACCTTCTCCGCCACCTCCGGGCGCTGGGCCATGCAGCCGCACAGGCAGATGATCTGCTCCGGGTTGGCCTTTTTCGTATGGGTCAGCGCGCCCAGCGTGCCGTAGACCCGCTTTTCCGCGTGGTCGCGGATGGCGCAGGTGTTCAGCACCACGATGTCCGCCTCCTCCGGGGCGGTGACGAAGGTGCAGCCCATGGCCTCCAGCATACCCATGATATGCTGGCTGTCCGCCACATTCTGCTGGCAGCCGAAGGTGTCCACCAGAGCGCGGACGTTCTTTCCGCGCTGGGCGTGCACTTCCCGTATTTTCCGTTCAAAATCCCGCTGACGGAGCGTCTGCTCCTCGGGGATCAATACCTGTTTTCTATCCAAGTCGGGCCTCCCTGCCCCGTGTCGATGCGGGGCGATATTTGAATACTCTTTTGAATACTCTATTATACCACGCGGCGCCGTGCAATACAAGAAAGTCACGGAATAAAAGTTGCAAACGGCGGGCAAATGGGATATGATGGGGGAGAATCCAAAACAGGGAGGATGCCCTATGTGGTATATTGTGGCGCTGGCGGCCTGCGTGGCGGGCGACCAGCTTTTGAAGTGGTGGGTGGTGTCCCATCTGGAGGTGGGGCAGTCCGCGCCGCTGCTGCCCGGCGTGATGCAGCTGACGCGGCTGCACAATACCGGCGCGGCGTGGAGCAGCTTTTCCGGCAAGACCGGTCTGCTGGCCATCGTCACCATCGTGCTGATGCTGGCGGTGGCGTGGCTGCTGGTGAAAAGGATCGTCCGCCATCCGCTGGGCGTAACGGCGGGGGTGCTCATTCTGGGCGGCGGTATCGGCAACGTCATCGACCGGGTGTGCCGGGGATATGTGGTGGATATGCTCGACCTGCTGTTTATCGACTACCCCATCTTCAATCTGGCGGACTGCTTTGTGGTCATCGGCGTGGTGCTGGGCGCCGTGTACTACCTGTGGTTCTACGACAAGTACGACAAGAAGGAGCCGAAGGATGACGCTGCATCTGAAAGCTGAGACGGAGGACGCCGGGACGCGGCTGGACGCCTTTGTGGCCTCCCGCGCCAACGGACTGACCCGCTCGCAGGCGGCGCGGTACATCGAGGAGGGGAGGGTATCCGTGGACGGCAAGCCCGCCGCCAAGAGCTGCCGCATCACCGGCGGCGAGGCGGTGACGGTGGACGTGCCGGAGGTGCGGGACACGGCGCTGACGGCGCAGGATATCCCGCTGGACGTGGTGTACGAGGACGCGGATGTCATCGTGGTCAACAAACCGGCGGGGCTGGTGGTGCATCCCGCGCCGGGACACCCGGACGGTACGCTGGTCAACGCCCTGCTCCACCACTGCGTGTCGTCGCTGTCCGGCATCGGCGGGGAGAAGCGTCCCGGCATCGTTCACCGCATCGACCGGGACACCAGCGGTCTCATCATCGCCGCCAAGAACGACGCCGCCCATCTGGGGCTCAGCGCCCAGCTCAGCGACCACACGCTGGCGCGGACGTATGAGTGTCTGGTGGTGGGCAACCTGAAGGAGGACGGCGGCACGGTGGACGCGCCCATCGGACGGCACCCGTCGGATCGGAAGAAGATGGCGGTGGTCGCCGGGGGACGGCCCGCCGTGACTCACTGGGAGGTCATCGCCCGGTATCCGGGGGTGACCCATGTGCGGTGCCGTCTGGAGACGGGACGCACCCATCAGATCCGGGTACACATGGCCTATATCGGCCACCCCATTCTGGGGGACATAGTGTACGGCGCGAAGAAGCCGGTACCGGGTCTGACGGGACAGTGCCTCCACGCGGTGGGGCTGCGGTTCATCCACCCCCGCACCGGCGAGATGGTGGAGCTGCACTGTCCGCTGCCGGAGGAGTTTCTGGCGCAGCTCCGGAAGCTGGAAAATAAGGCATAAATCGTAAAAAGAGAGGACACGCATCGCGTGTCCTCTCTTTTCTAATACGCTTATTCGATGACGGGGAGATTCTTGACCACGGCGGCGCAGCGGGGACACAGGTCGGGGTGACCGGCGTCGCTGCCCACGGTGGGCAGCACCTTCCAGCAGCGCAGGCACTTGGCGCCGTTGGCGGGACGGACGGCCACGTCCTGCTCCGCGCCTACCTCCACGCGAACCTGCGAGACGATGAGCAGGTCTGCCAGATCGGCGGCGTCCATATCGGTCAGGAAGGCGTCCTCGGCGGTGACGGTCAGATCCACCTCGGCCTCCAGACTCTTGCCGATGGTCTTGTCGGCGCGAGCCTGCTCCAGTGCGCCGTTAACGGCGGTACGGAGGGCGGCGAGGCGCGCCCACTTGCCCATTTCCTCCTCACTGAGGGCGTAGGCGGCGTAGGGCTGCACCATCTGGTTGAGCAGGACGTTGCGTGCGTCGTCACCGGCGCGGTGAGGCATGGCCAGCCACACCTCGTCGCAGGTGAAGGCCAGGATGGGGGCGAACAGACGGGTCATGGCGTCCAGGATCATCCAGACGGCGGACTGGGCGCTGCGGCGCTCCAGACTGTTCTCCTCGCCGCAGTACAGACGATCCTTGATGATGTCGAAGTAGAAGGAGCTGAGATCCACCACGCAGAAGTCGTTGACCATGTGGGACACCACATGGAACTCATAGTTGTCGTAGGCGGCGAACACCTTCTCGATCAGGGTGTTCAGGCGGGTGACGGCCCACTTATCCAGCGGCAGCATCTCGTCGGGCTGCACCAGATGGTCGGCGTCGAAGCCCACCAGATTGTCCAGACAGAACTTGCAGGTGTTGCGGAACTTCAGATAGTTCTGGCTCAGCTGCTTGAAGATCTCGTCGGAGCAGCGCACATCCACGTGGTAGTCGGCAGAGCCTGCCCACAGACGCAGCAGATCGGCGCCGTACTTGTCGAAGATCTCGGCGGGGTCCATGCCGTTGCCCAGAGACTTGTGCATGGCCTTGCCCTCGCCGTCCACCGTCCAGCCGTGGGTGACGCACTCCTTGAACGGAGCGCCGCGGCCCAGCGCGCCTACGGCCACCAGCAGGGAGGACTGGAACCAGCCGCGGTACTGGTCAAGACCCTCGATATACATGGTGGCGGGCCAGAAGTGCTGGTCGCGCTCCATGGCGGCGAAGTGGGTGGAGCCGGAGTCGAACCAGCCGTCCAGCGTGTCGGTCTCCTTCTCAAAGCCGACGGTCTTGCCGCAGTGGGGGCAGGTGAAGCCCTTGGGCAGGATGTCGGCGGCGTCCATATCGAACCATGCGTTGGAGCCCTTCTCCTCGAACAGACTGGCTACCGCCTCGATGCTCTCCTCGGTGCAGATGGGCTTGCCGCAATCCTTGCAGTAGAACACGGGGATGGGCAGACCCCAGCGACGCTGGCGGCTGATGCACCAGTCGGTACGCTCCAGGATCATGGAGCGCATACGGTCCTTGCCCCATGCGGGTACCCAGCGCACGTCCTCGCAGGCGGCGATGGCGTCGTCCTTGAAGGAGTCCACAGAGCAGAACCACTGGGGGGTGGCGCGGAAGATGATGGGCTGCTTGCAGCGCCAGCAGTGGGGGTAGCTGTGGACGATGTCCTCGCTGGCGAACAGGGAACCGTTGTCCTTCATATCCTGCAGGATCACGGGGTTGGACTCGTCGGTGGTCATGCCCTCGTACTTGCCGGCATAGGCGGTGTGCTTGCCCTGATCGTCCACGGGCACCACCATATCCATGCCGTAGCGCTTGCAGGTAACATAGTCGTCGGCGCCGAAGCCGGGGGCGGTGTGGACGCAGCCGGTACCGGAGTCCATGGTGACGTAGTCCGCCAGCACCAGACGGGAGGTCTTGGGCAGGAAGGGATGGTCGGCCAGCATGTTCTCGAAGAAGGAGCCGGGGTGGGTCTCCACGATGGAGTAGCCGGTGAAGCCGCCGATGCCCATGACTTTTTCGGCCAGCGCCTCGGCCATGATATACATCTCGTCGCTGTAATCGGGCTTGACGATGGCATAGCTCTCGTCGGGGTGCAGAGCGATGGCCAGGTTGCCGGGCAGCGTCCAGATGGTGGTGGTCCAGATCACGAAGTACAGCTTGCTGTGGTCCAGATGGGGCAGCTTGCCTAGGTCATCGTGCATGGGGAACTTGACGTAGACGGTGGTGCAGGGGTCGTCCTTGTACTCGATCTCCGCCTCGGCCAGCGCCGTCTCATCGTGGGGACACCAGTACACGGGCTTGAGACCCTTGTAGATGTGGCCGTTCTGGTACATCTTGCCGAAGACCCGAACCTCCTGCGCCTCAAAGCCGGGATCCATGGTCTTGTAGGGATGCTCCCAGTCGGCCACCACACCCATGCGCTTGAAGCCCTCGCGCTGGACGTCGATATAGTGGTCGGCGAACTCATGGCAGGCGGTGCGGAAGTCCGCCACGCTCATGGCCTTGTGGTTCAGCTTGTTCTGCTTGATGATGGCGGATTCGATGGGCATACCGTGGTTGTCCCAGCCGGGGATGTAGGGGGTATAGTAGCCCCGCATGGCATACATACGGGTGATAAAGTCCTTCAGGGACTTGTTCAGGGCGTGACCCATGTGCAGCGCGCCGTTGGAGAACGGAGGGCCGTCGTGCAGAGAGAACAGGGGCTTGCCCTCGTTCTTCTTCAGCAGCTCGTTGTAGAGGTCGATCTCCTCCCAGTGCTTGAGCATATCCGGCTCGCGCTTGGGCAGACCCGCCCGCATGGGAAAGCCGCTCTTGGGCATATTCAGTGTCTTTTTGTACTCCATGTTGCGTCTCCTTTTATCTGATTTTTTGAATGACAAAATAAAAAGCGCCTTTGCCTCCTAAGAGACAAAGGCGCGTAAAAGCATCCTCTGCGGTACCACTCTCGTTGTCACAGCTGTGACCACTCACCCCCACCAACCGTGGGTACGGGAAGATAACGGCCCGCCGCCGTCCGCGCTTACCGGCTGAAAAGCCATCAGGCGGATGCTCAGGAGTGATACCCCAGACCGGCTGCCCGTCCGCCTTTCACCAAATGGCGGCTCTCTTTGCGCGGCAGGGAGGCGGGGCGCGTCTCCATCATCGCAGTTATACAGTGTATCCTTGAGATAACGCTACTATACTCACAAAAACTGCCCTTGTCAATGGCAATTTTGCTGAAAAACCCGCTTTTTTACAGGATACCGGCCAGTATCAGCAGTCCCACCGCGCCCATGACCGTGTAGAGCACGCCGCAGATGGTCAGCAGCACGGTAATGGCCTTGTAGAGGGTGCTGTCCTTTTTGGTGTGCTTGAAGCGGCGGATGTAGAACAGGGACAGGCACGCCAGACCCAGCAGCAGGGAGGACAGGCTGTTGAGCAGGACGCTGTCCTTGTACACCGCCAGACGCAGCACCAGCACCACCAGCAGAGCGCCGAACACCACGCCCAGCCAGACCTTCAGCCATGTGGGGAGCTGTACCCGCTCCTGCTGGGCGGCCTTGTCCATGATCTTCTGTGCCATGTAGCTGCCGGCGGTATAGCCGCCGTAGTTGCTGTTTTTCTTCTTGTGATGCACGTTTTTGTTGGGGTTGCCCTTTGCCTTGCGGATGGCCTCCTCCTGATTGGCATAGTGGTTCACGTTTACTTGGGCTTTGTTCTTAGCCATGGGTCATTCTCCTTCTGTCATTTGATCGGTGAGATAGCGGCGCAGCAGGTCGAGGGCGTGGTGGGCGGACAGGGTGCGGATACGCTCCCGGTCGCCGCCCAGCGCCAGCTGCCGGACAAAGACGCCCTCCGGTGCGGAAAGGGCGGCAAACACGGTGCCAACCGGGTTGCCCCGGTCGTCGCCGTCCGGCCCGGCCAGCCCGGTGACGGACAGGGCCAGATCCGAGCCGGTGAGGACGCGGACACCCATGGCCATGGCGCGGGCCACGGGAGCGGACACAGCGCCGCAGGCTTCCAGCAGGGAGGCCGGTACCCCCAGCACATGGTTCTTTACTCCGTTGGTATAGCTGACCACGCCGCCCAGAAACACCTGCGACGCGCCGGGGACATCCGTCAGGCGCTTGGCGATGAGGCCGCCGGTACAGCTCTCGGCGGCGGAGAGGGTCAGATGCCTGTCCCGGCAGAGGCGGAACACCGCCTCCTCCAGCCCGGAAACGTCTTCGCCGTAGAGATAGCCGCCCAGCCGCCGCCGTACCTCCGCCAGCACCGGCGCCATCCGGGCTTCGCAGGCCGCTTCGTCATCGGTGCGGGCCGACAGGTGCAGCGACACCTCGCCGGGCAGGGCAAAGGGCGACAGGGTCAGATCCGCCTCCTGCCGGAGAAGGTCGCTTAAAAGCTCCTGCACCTGCGGCTCCGTCAGGCCGAAGATCCGCAGGTCGTGGGCGCGGATCACCTGTCCGTGGCGCTGCTCCAGATAGGGCAGCAGACAGTGCTCCGCCAGATACCGGCACTCCGAGGGGACGCCGGGCAGCAGCACGGCGGTGACGCCGCAGGCGGTAAAGGCGCAGCCGGGGGCGGTACCCACCGGGTTGCGGAACACGGTGCAGCCCGCCGGCAGATAGGCCTGCTGCAAATTGCAGGCGGGCATCTCCCGGTGGAACACAGTGTCGAAGTAGCGGCGGATGTCCGCCTCCGCCTCCGGGTGGTAGACCAGCGGCGTGTCCAGCGCGGCGCACACCGCCGTTTTCGTCATATCGTCGTAGGTGGGGCCGAGGCCGCCGGTGAACACCAGCAGCTCCGCCCGCCGCGCAGCGGCGGTGACGGCGGCCTCCAGACGGTTCTCGTCGTCGCCCACGGCGGTGTGATACAACACGTCCACACCGGCGGCGGTCAGCAGCTCCGACAGGAACCGGGCGTTGGTATTGGTGACGCCGCCGGTCAGCAGCTCACTGCCGACAGCGATGATCTCCGCAGTACGGGGCATGGAAAACGCCTCCTTAGAATGTGGGCTTGACGCGGATCATCTCCCGGTTGGCCATGGCCCGCTGGCACAGACCCTCCACGTCCAGCGCGCTCTCATACTCCCGGGCCTCCTCCACGCTGGGCTTGGTCTTGGGGTGGCGGGGGGTGAACACGGTGCAGCAGTCCTCATAGGGCAGGATGGAGGTGTCGAAGGTGCCGATCTTCCGGGCGATCTTCACGATCTCCTCCTTGTCAAGGCCGATGAGGGGGCGCAGCACCGGCATGGTGGTGACGTCCTCGCTGACGGCCAGCGCCTGCATGGTCTGGCTGGCCACCTGCCCTAGATTCTCACCGGTGACGAGGGCGCGGCAGCGCAGCTCCTGCGCCAGCATATCGGCAAGGCGCATCATGAAGCGGCGCATGATCAGGGTGAAGTGATCCTCCGGGCATTTGCGGCGGATCTCCTCCTGAATTTCGGTAAAGGGGATGATGAACACCGCCAGACGGCCGCACCACGGCGTCAGCTCCTGCGCCAGCTTCAGCACCTTCTCCCGGGCCAGCTCGCTGGTGTAGGGAGGGGAGGCGAAGTGGATCATCTCCAGCTGGACGCCGCGCTTGGCGATCATGTAGCTGGACACGGGGCTGTCGATGCCGCCGGACAGCAGGCTTACCGCGTGGCCGCCCATCCCCAGCGGCAGTCCGCCGGCAGCGGCCTCCGCCGGGCCGTGGACGTAGGCGGCGTCCTCCCGCACCTCCACATACACCGTCAGCTCCGGGTGGTGGACGTCCACCGTCAGGTGGGGGAAGGCGTCGTGCAGCGCGCCGCCCACCCATTGGCTCAGCTGGATGCTGCCCATGGGGAAGGTCTTGTCGGCGCGCTTGCTCTCCACCTTGAAGCTCTTGGCGGCGGTGAGAGCATCGGCCAGATAGGTCTTGGCGGTGTCGAAGATGGCCTCCTTGGACTTCTCGCAGGGCAGGGCGCGGGTGATGGCGATGATGCCGAACACCTGCTTGCAGGCGGCGTAGGCCCCGGCGATGCCACAGGTGTCCTCCACCGGCTCCACATAGATGGTGGACTGGCGGGAGTAGATCTTGAATTTGCCGAACGGCTGGGTGCGGCGGCGGATGTTGCTCATCAGCTTCATCTCAAAGCTGCGGCGGTTCAGTCCCTTCAGGACTACCTCGCCCAGCTTGCACAGGATGATCTCGTGCATGGTTTGGTTTCTCCTTGTCGTTTTACTTGTCGTTTATTTTACCGCGCTCCAGGCGCACAGCGCCAGCATGGCCGCCAGCACGATGCTCACCGGCAGGCGGAAGCGGCGGTAGAGGCGCTGTATGGCCGCGCCGCAGCCGAACCACAGCAGGCTCGCCAGCGCGCAGAAAAGGGTGAAGGCCAGTGCCGCCAGCAGCATGGCGCCGACGGCGGTGGTAAAGGGGATGATGTACACGGAAAAAATGCTCAGCGCCGCCACCCAGCTTTTCACGTTCAGGACCTGCAGCAGGATGCCGCTCTGAAAGCTGCCCTCGCCGGAGCGCTGGTCGTCCCCGGCGGGCTTCAGTCCGCTGCGCACCATGCCGAAGGCCAGATAGAGCATATACAGGGCGCCCAGCCACTTGAGATATGGCACCAGCGCCGGGATCTTTTCCGCCAGCAGCACATTCAGAAGGCCGCACAGGGCGCACTTGACGAAAAGCCCGGCCATACTCCCGGCGAAGAACCGCCAGAAGCGGGAGCCGCCCGAGGCGCCCAGATACAGGCTCATCAGGTTGTTGGGGCCGGGTGTCACGGCCATAATGGCGCAATAGACCAGAAAGGCGGGGATGTTCATAGACTGCTCCTCATTTCAGGATACCGCTGCTGCGGAACTGGATGGCCTCCGCCAGATGGGACGCCTCGATGTGCTCGCTGCCCTCCAGATCGGCGATGGTACGGGCCATACGCAGGATCCGGTCATGGCTGCGGCCGGTAAGACCCAGCCGGTCAAAGGCGCCCTGCATCAGCCGTTCACCGGCGTCGTCCAGCTGGCAGTATCGCCCGATCATGGCGGGGGTCATGTAGGCGTTGCAGGACACCTCCGTGCCGGCGAAGCGCTGCTTCTGCACCTCCCGGGCGGCGTTGACCCGCTGCCGGATAACGGCGGAGGACTCCGGCGTATCCTTGCGGCGCATGGCCTCGTACTCCACGGAGGGTACCTCAATGTACATATCGATGCGGTCCAGCAGGGGGCCGGAGATGCGGCGCATATACTGCTCCACCTGATTTTCCGAGCAGGTGCAGCGGCCGGAGGGATGGCCGTACCAGCCGCATTTGCAGGGATTCATGGCGCACACCAGCATAAAGCGGCTGGGCAGCGTCAGCGTCCCGGCGGCGCGGGTGATGGTGACGAAGCCATCCTCCAGCGGCTGGCGCAGCGTCTCCAGCGCCGACTTGTCGAATTCCGGCAGCTCGTCCAGAAACAGCACGCCGTTGTGGGCCAGCGAGATCTCGCCGGGCCGCGGCGTGCCGCCGCCTCCCGCCAGCGACACGGTGGAGGCTGTGTGGTGGGGGCTGCGGAAGGGCCGCACATCCACCAGCGGGTGGGCGGCGTCGGTCATACCGGCTACGGAGTAGATCTCCGTGGTCTGGAGGGATTCAGCGCGGGTCATATCGGGCAGAATGGAGGGGATGCGCCGTGCCAGCATGGACTTGCCCGCGCCGGGCGAGCCGATGAGCAGCACGTTGTGGCCGCCGGCGGCGGCGATCTCCAGCCCCCGCTTCACATTTTCCTGCCCCATCACATCGGCAAAGTCCGGCAGAGGACGGGCGGCGGGCTCCGGCTGCCAGCGGGCGGCGGGAGTCATGGGCGTTTCGCCCTTCAGGTGGGCGATGAGCTGGGACACATCCTCCACGCCGTAGACGGTGAGGCCGTCGGCCAGCGTGGCCTCGGCGGCGTTCTGCGCCGGGACGTACAGGGTCTTGACACCCAGCCGGGCGGCGCACAGCGCCATGGGCAGCACACCGGTGACGGGGCGCAGCGCCCCGGTGAGGCTCAGCTCACCCAGAAAGGCGGCATCCTCCGGCAGGGGCTTCAGCTCCTCAGCCGCCGCCAGAATGCCCAGCAGGATGGGCAGGTCGTACAGCGTACCCTCCTTGCGGACACGGGCGGGGGCCAGATTCACGGTGATCCGGCTGACGGGGAACTTGGCGCCGCAGTTTTTCACGGCGGCGCGGACGCGCTCCCGCGATTCCTTGACGGCGGCATCCGGCAGACCCACCACATCAAAGGCGGGCAGCCCGCCGGAGAGAAAACACTCCACCGACACCTCGTAGCCGTGGATGCCGGTGAGTCCCAGAGAACGCACAGTGACCACCATGGGCCGTCATCTCCCTTCCAATATGTCGTTCACCCCTCATCTTACCATAAAAAACGGTGGGTGAACAGCGCTTTTTTCAAAAAAGCGGCGGGCGTTTTGCGCGGAACGACACTTTCAGGCGGGCATGAGATGAGAAAATTTGTGCATGGCGCTAAAAAAGTTTCACAGTAGTAGAAATCACAAAAATCAGGTTTACAGGGCAAAATGTTTGTGTTACTATCAACAATACCGACGGGAAAGCGTTTTTACGGGATGCTTTCGCATGAACTTCCTTTCCGGCCGCCAGCGGAGGGCGGGGAGGGAGTGCTTTTGCCTGTGTACCGCACGGGCGAAGGCGGAATTTTGAAAAGACTATTTATTTAAGGAGGCACGTTATGGTAAGAAAAATGAAATCCATGGATGGCAATAACGCCGCAGCGCATGTTTCCTATGCGTTTTCCGAGGTAGCTGCCATCTACCCCATCACGCCGTCCAGCCCCATGGCCGACTTTGTTGACCAGTGGAGCGCCAACGGCCTGAAGAACATCTTCGGCACCAAGGTCAAGGTGGTCGAGATGCAGTCCGAGGCCGGTGCGGCCGGCGCCGTTCACGGCTCTCTGGGTGCAGGTGCGCTGACCACCACCTACACCGCGTCTCAGGGTTTGCTGCTGATGATCCCCAACATGTACAAGATCGCGGCGGAGCAGCTGCCCTGCGTGTTCCACGT
>ERZ1026772.1606-NODE-1606-length-11588-cov-3.988294_pt1 | contig 11588 bp, 12 predicted proteins | sample MGYA00380124_ERZ1026772 | MGnify/ENA primary metagenome ERZ1026772 (study PRJEB33269, sample SAMEA4719760) | human gut metagenome | biome: human-associated habitat; feature: organic feature; material: feces | place: Cameroon | collected 2013-10 ...
ATCCTTGTTGCCGTTTGCCTGATGGTGTATGCGATCTTTTACTGCAAGACCAAGGGCGAGGACAGAGAGAAGATAATGGCGAATTACAAACAGCTTCATGCCAATGGGTTCCTGGGGCTTCTGAAAGACAGCTTCTGGGCGTTGCTCACTCCCGTTATCATTCTTGGCGGTATATACGGCGGGATCGTTACACCTACTGAGGCAGCGGCGATCTCTGTTGCCTATGGCCTGTTCGTGTGCGTGGTCATCTACCGCACCGTGAAGATCAAAGACCTTTGGGGGATCATGAAGACAGCGGCCTCGTCCATTGCCCCGACCGTATATATCATCGCGATGGCAGGCGCCTTCGGACGCTGCATGGCGCTCATGGGCGGACAGGAATTCGTTGCCAATATGTTCCTGAGCACCGGAAGCAAGACCGGCACTCTGCTGATCATACTCGGCTTCCTTCTCATTCTCGGATGCGTGATGGATGTCGGCCCTGCGATTCTTATACTGGCTCCGGTTTTCAACAACATAGCGAATTCTCTCGGCATGAACCCCGTCCACATGGGTGTAATAGTTGTCGTTACCCTGTCTATCGGCTTTGTAACGCCGCCTGTTGGCGTCAGCCTTTATGTGGCGACGAGCCTGCCGGGGAAGGTCCCGTTCAATCAGATCGCGAAACAGGCCGTACCTTATGTATGCCTATTTTTCCTCGCCGCGATAATCATAGCATTTGTCCCGCAGCTGTCGTTGGCTCTCATATAGCATAGCCGCGGCAGATAACACAGATGTTCGCAGTCAAGGCTGCAACAGATATAAATTATATTTGGAGGAAGAAACAAATGAAAAGAACCCTCGCGCTTCTCATGGCCATAGTTATGGTCCTTGCCCTCTGCGCCTGCGGAAACACCGAAGTTCCCGCGGATGCTTCGAAGACAGACTCCCCGGTAGCAGATGCCCCCGCAGACACCACGGTTTACGACTTTATATTTGCTCACTGCGAGGCGGATGATGCTTCCACTCACGACATCGTTGCCGATGCGATCGTTGAGTACCTCAATGAGAATGCTCCCGGCCGCTTCAACTGCAAGGTTTATCCCGCTGCACAGCTCGGCGCGGATCGCGAGAACATCGAGTCCGTTCAGTCCGGCACCATCACTATGACCGGCCAGAGCACCCCCGTTCAGGTCAGCTTTGTTCCCAGCCTCTGCATTTTCGATGCTCCCTTTGCATACCGCACTCTCGATGACTGCGAAGCTCTTCTCGCAGACGAAAACCTCATGAATCTTGTCAACGGTGAATTCGAGAAGGTCGGTCTCAAGCAGGGCCTTTGGGTCGTCGGCGGCTACCGTCACCTGACCACCAACAAGGAGATCAAGGAGATCAGCGATATCAAGGGTCTGAAGATACGCACTATGGAGAACAAGTATCACATGAAGCTGTTCGAGTGCCTCGGCGCTACCGCAACTCCGATCAACAGCTCAGAGCTCTTCACCGCACTGCAGCAGGGTACCGTTGACGGTCAGGAAAATGACTATGGCGTTATCGTCATGAAGGACATCCAGTCTGTTCAGAAGTATCTCACGGAGACCCACCATCTTGTGGCTTTCAATTCCTACATCTGCAACCTGGATTGGTATAACAATCTCCCCACAGATCTGCAGAAGGTCTTTGACGAGGCTCTTGCCTACGCCAAGGAGAAGGGAGACTCTTATACCTATGAAAATCAGGAGTACTACCGTCAGGTCATTGCCGACGCTGGTGTCCAGATGAGCGCTTTCACCGCCGAACAGATCGCCGAGATGAAGGATATGTGCGCTCCTGTTTATGAGATGATCGCAAATGCAGATGGCATGAATATGGACGTTTACAACGCGTTCAATGCTGCGCTGGAAAATATTTACTCAAAGTAAGCCAGGTATTATTCAAGTGTTCCGGCTGAAATATGCCGGAACACGGATTATGGAGGAAAATGCAACATGACACACGAAGAACGACTGAAAATATTTGAAGAAGTTGAATGCGGCTGCGTTACCGACGCAATGATCGCTTTCGGTATTGGCTCTTGGATGACCGGTATTTTTCCCGTAAACGACAACGCAAAAATATATGGCCGCGCAAGAACCGCATTCTTTGACATCGTAACTCCTCCCAGAGAGGCGGTTACTCCTTATCAGCTTATAGAAAGCTGCGTCCCCGGTGAAGTGATGGTCTGGAATGCTGATATCAACGCCAATATTATGGGCGAGAATATCTACACCTTCGTGAAGAACCATCAGCTCGGCGGCGTCGTTATCGAGGGCCGTGTCCGCGATTTCAATCAGATCGTTGAGCTTGGCGGAAAGGTGGCATGCAGAGGCCGCTCTGTTGGCTCCGCACCCACGAACTTTCGCGCAACAAAGGCAACCACCGATATTCCTGTGACCGTGGGCGGCGTTGTTGTCAATCCCGGCGACTATATCTGCGGCGATGCTGACGGCATAATGGTCGTGCCCGCAGCCGATGTCGACGATGTCCTCATTCAGGCGAAGATGAATATGGAATGGGAAGGCAAGCTTGCAAAGGCAATTGCAGCTGGCTACACCGCGGAAGAAATGAAGGCCGTTTACGCCGAGCAGAAGATACTTGACCGAAAGAAATAATATATGAAAATTATATTGGCATCTGATTTCTCCGGGTATCCCCTGAAGGAGACTGTAAAGCAGCACCTGATAAGCAGCGGGCATGAGGTCGTCGATGTTGGACATCACGACGACGGTATAAAGGTTGTTTATCCGGAGGCGGTTTCAAATCTGTGTACGGAATTCTTGAAAGGTACTTATGACCGCGGCATGCTGTTCTGCGGGACCGGAGCCGGAGTAAGTATTACGGCAAATAAATTTAAGGGCATTTACTGTGTCCCCTGCGAGAGCATTTTTACGGCAGCCAAGTGCCCGATAATAAATAATTCGAATGTTCTGGCAATGGGATTGAATGTTGTCGGCCCTGAAAACGCATGCAAAATAGCAGATGCTTGGCTCGATGAGAGTTTCTGCAAGGGCTTTTCGCCTGAGCGCAGGGAGTTCATCGAAGGTCTGTTTGCAAAAGTTCAAGAGATCGAAGAGAAAAACTTCAAATAAGTTTTCCTTTTTAACTCAAGTATTCAGCGGGCATACAAAGCTTTTCGGGTAAAAGCTGTACTGCCAAAATGAGGGCAGCCAAGGTTGCCCTCATTTTTACAAGAGGAATAACAGTCCGCACTGCCGTCAGTTGACAAAACCAAATACGCCGGAGCACACAAATTCCTGCTGCCTTATCGCGCCCTGCGGCGGTATTTGCTTCTGTCAACTGATGGTGCACAGAAAACTGATCAGAAAGCTTCAGTCAATACAAATTCAAAACTATCCAGGCGACTACGAACTCGGGAGGGAAAAATTATGAGAATAGCGCTTATTAACGAAAACAGTCAGTCTCCGAAGAACGATTTGATTTTCTCCGTGCTGAAGGAGGTTGCCGATGAATACGGCCATGAGGTCTATAACTACGGACGTTATTCCGCCGAGGATCCTCATGAACGTACTTATGTTCAGGCAGGACTCCTCGCCGGAATACTCCTGAATGCAAAGGCGGCAGATTTTGTGATAACCGGCTGCGGAACGGGGGAGGGAGCAATGCTCGCCTGCAATGCGTTTCCGGGTGTTTTTTGCGGTTATGTAGTGGAACCCACGGACGCCATCCTTTTCCGGCGTGTCAACGATGGCAACGCCGTATCCATGGGATATGCAAAAGGCTTTGGCTGGGGGGCAGAGCTCAACCTGAAGAATGTTTTTACCGCCCTGCTTTCCACCGAGGGCGGGAGCGGATATCCCAAAGAGTGGGCCGAGGCCGAGAAAAGGAACAAGAAAGTCCTTGACGGCGTAAAGGCGGTCACTCAAAGGGATATGCTCACAGTTCTGAAAGAGATCGACAGGGAGTTCCTGCTCGGCGCGATTGCCGAAGAAACGTTCCCTGAGCTGTTCTTTAAAAACTGCGGGGACAATGACATCTCCAGATATATCAAAGAAGTCTTGTCACAGAAATAAACAGGGAAAGAAGGTACAAATACAATGACGAGCGAAGAACTCAGCATTCTTGCGGAAAAAACAGTCGCTCTGCTGCTCTCCGCAAACAGAAGCATTCAATTCCTCTGCCGCGATACAAAGGCCGGAGGGTGGGACAGAATGATGTTCCATGAACTGAGCTATGGCACGGTGGCAATATGCGGCCGCCCCGTCCTTGCGCGGATGATAGAGGAAAAGCTTTCCGAGTTTGGCTGCAAGGTCCTCCTTGCCGATACTGTTGACGCACCTTCCGTGTCCGACGCGGACTATCTTATCAATCTGGATAATGGGCTTGCTGTAGATAATGCGTTCTTTGATAAGGTGAAGCCCGGCATGATCATTGTTGACGCTGCGGGGGTGCCTTTTGATAAAACGGCCGTGATCTCTGCGCTCAGGTCAGGTAAGGCAGCAGGGTTCGCGACTGCCTATGCCGCTGCCGGGACGGACGCGGAGCTTGAAGCATGCAAAAATTATGCGGCATTCCCGGAACTCGGGGAAGAAATGAGGGACTGAAATGAAAGTACTTGTAACCGCAACTGATTATGACGTCCTTTGCAGGGACGGACTTGAGCTGCTGCAGAACCGGGGCTGCGAGGTGATCCTGAGCAGATACGGCCGGCCCCCGCAGATAGATGAGCTTGTGACAATGGCAGCGGATATCGATGCCTGCATTGCCAATATGGAACTGTGGAACAAGATATCCATGGATAATGCCCCAAAGCTGAAGGCAATTGCCAGATTTGGAACGGGATATGACAGCGTCGATCTTGAAGAAGCGAAGAAGCACGGAATCGTTGTCACAAACTGCCCCGGCGTGAACGCGCCCGCGGTTGCCGAACACGATCTGACGGTCATGCTTGCGCTCTGCCATGGGGTTATTACGGGCAGCGGCAAAACGAAGAAAACGGAAAACCATCTTTTTGGAAAGACCGTCGGCATTATAGGCCTTGGAAATATAGGGCGGTGCTTTGCAAAGCTTCTTAAGGGCTTCGGAGCAAATGTGATCGTGTGGAACCGCACACACAAGCCGGAGCTTGCCGCGGAATTGGGAGTGGAATTTGTGACGCTCGACGAGCTGTGGAGCAGGAGCGATTTTATTAATATCACTGTTGCCAGCAATTCCGATACTTATCATATCGTAAACAAAGATTCGATCGAAAAAATGAAGGACGGTGTGATCATAGTCAATGGCGCCCGCGGGCCTCTTGTGGACGAGGAAGCCATGGCTGCCGCGCTGAGATCAGGGAAAGTGGGAGGCTTCGCGGCCGACGTGCTCTGCAAGGAACCCTTCGACCTCAGCAATCCCCTTATGGGGCTTGACAACTTTATATGCACACCGCATTCCTCCGGTCAGACTTATGAGAACTATAAAAACACCGGACTCATGACAGCTCAGGCCGTGCTTGATGTTCTGGACGGTAAGGAGCCGGCCAACCGCCGCGCGTAGACCGGAACAAAGAATGCCCATACCAAGAAAACATATAAATACGGAGACTTGTTATGCAATTAAATGAACTTGAAGAGATCTGCAGGGAAGTCCGCAGAGATATCATTGAATCCATTACCGCTGCTAAATGCGGGCATCCCGGCGGTTCGCTCTCCTGCGTGGAATTGATTGCCGCGGCTTACTTTACTCAGATGCGTGTAGACCCTCAAAATCCGGATGATCCGGACAGAGACAGGTTCGTCCTTTCTAAGGGGCACTGTGCTCCCGCATATTATTCCGTTCTCTCACATATGGGCTTTTTCCCGCACGAAGAGCTGCTCAATTTGAGAAAAATGCACAGCATTCTTCAGGGACACCCGAGCAAAAAAACTCCCGGCGTGGATGCTGCGACAGGCTCTCTCGGGCAGGGCGTTTCTCTGGCGGTCGGCATGGCGCTCGCGGCGAAGTATCTCGGGAAAGATTATCACACCTATGTTGTAACGGGAGACGGCGAGCTTCAGGAGGGACAGGTCTGGGAGGCCTTTACAGCGGCAAACCATTACGGCCTTGATAACCTCACGGTGATGATCGACTGGAACGGACTGCAGATCGACGGAACCAATGACGAGGTCATGTCTCTCGGAGCTCTGGCAGATAAGCTCAGAGCATTCGGCTTCCAGCTGATCGAGCTCAAGGATGGAAACAATATTTCGGACGTTGCAGATGCGTTGAATGCCCCCGCTGAGAAAGGGCGCCCCAAGTGTGTCCTTGCCCACACCGTGAAGGGGAAAAGCATATCCTTTATGGAAAATCAGGTAGGCTGGCACGGTAAAGCTCCTTCTGAAGAAGAGAAGGAAGCGGCGCTGAAGGAACTGGAGGGATGAGCTATGGGAAAAATGATTGCAACTCGCGCGGCTTACGGTGAGGCTCTTGTTGAGCTGGCCAGGGTCAATGACAGAGTGGTTGTTCTTGACGCCGACCTTGCCCATGCGACCATGACACAGACTTTCAAAAATGCTTTTCCGCAGCGCCACTTCAACGCAGGTATCGCCGAGGCGAATATGATCTGCATGGCCGGGGGAATGACCTCTGCGGGGCTGATACCTTTTTGCTCCACTTTTGCGATTTTTGGTACAGGCCGTGTATATGAGCAGATCCGCAACAGCATTGCTTACCCCGGGCTGAATGTGAAGCTTGCTATGACGCACGCGGGTATCTCTGTCGGTGAGGACGGGGGCAGCCACCAGTGCTTTGAAGATATTGCCCTGATGCGTGTCATCCCGAACATGACGGTCATCTGCCCGGCCGACGCCGCGGAGACCCGTGCGGCAGTATTCGCTGCCGCGGAAATTGACGGCCCCGTATATCTCCGGCTTGCCCGCATGGCCACACCCGTTTTGGAGGGAAGCGCAAGCAAACCCTTCGTTCTCGGGAAAGCGAATGTTCTGAGAGAAGGGGACGATGCGGCGATCTTCGCCTACGGAATTGAAGTATTCGAGGCTCTGCGCGCGGCGGAAGCGTTGGAAAAGAAGGGCGTTTCCACCGCGGTGATCAATATGCACACGATCAAACCGCTGGATGAGGAATGCATTCTCCGCTTTGCCGACAGAGGCATGAAAATTGTGACAGCTGAGGATGCAAGCGTAATAGGAGGGCTCGGAGAGGCTGCTGCGTCTGTGCTTGTGAAGCATGGAAAGAATGTCAGGTTTGCCTCGGTTGGCGTTCAGGATCGCTTCGGTCAGTCCGGGACACCGGAGGAGCTGATGGACGAGTATGGACTTTCCGCGGAAAAGATCGCTGAAGTCATTGAGAACATGTAGCCACCGGCCAAAAGCCCAGCAGCATCCTTCGTTCCGCAGCAAACAGAGGGCGGCGCATTACCACGAAAAATACGAAAAGTATCTGCGGTTCTATAACGGGGGGTTATGAACCCGGCACAGCCTGAGGGCTGACAGATCGTGTGAAAAATAGAAAGGGGTATTTTTATGTCACAGGAAACGCTTGATAGAATTTACAGCGGGAAAATTATCGCCATTATCCGCGGCATCGCCAGCGATAATATTATCGAACTCGTCGAGGCTATGCTGGCCGGAGGAGTCGACTGCGCGGAGGTCACGTTTGACCAGTCCAGCGCCGAGGCTGCACGGGATACGTTGGTTTCAATCCGCAGGATATGCGATCATTTCGGTGATAAGGTGTGCGTCGGTGCGGGCACAGTCATGAGTCCTGAACAGGTGCGTCAGGCGGCAGAAGCCGGTGCAAAATACATAATTTCTCCTAACGTTGACCCCGCGGTCATCGCCGAGACAAAGAAACTCGGCCTGGTTTCCATACCGGGTGCGATGACGCCGACAGAAGCTGCATGGGCATATTCTCTCGGCGGGGATATAATAAAACTTTTCCCAGCCGGTAATCTGGGAGCTTCGTATATAAAGGCGCTCAAAGCACCGCTGAAGCATATACCGGTCACCGCGGTCGGCGGGGTAAACGCGAAGAACAGCACAGAGTTTTTCAAGGCTGGCGTTATAGGTATAGGCGTTGGCGGAAACCTCGTCAGCAAGGAACTTGTCGAGTCCCGTAATTTTGCTGCGATAACCGCAGCCGCAAAGGAATATACCGACGCGCTTGCATCTGTCTGACGGCAAGAGAATTGCTAGAGGAAGTGACCAATCCGGAGGTTTACGTGAACAGCAGCTACATTTTTTATTTTGACTCAGGCACGTCCAATACGAGAGCATACTTGCTGGACACTGATTTTAAGATCGTGTGCGCGCGAAAGAAGGGCTTTGGCTCAAAGGACTCCGCCATTGCCGGGAATAATTCAGGCTTGATCGACGGCCTGTGGGAGCTGTATCAGGAGGTTCTGGATGCCGCGTCCGTTGAGGACGGCGATATTTCAGGCATATACGCATCCGGAATGGTGACCTCGCCATACGGTCTCTGTGAGGTGCCGCATGTCAGTACCCCGATAAGCGTCAGAGATTTTTCGGAAACTGTCTGCCCGTTTGAGGAGAATACAAGGTTTCACAGAACGATCGATCTTATTCCGGGGCTCAAGAGCCTGAAGGAGGACTTTTCATTTTCGGGTAATATGCGCGGCGAAGAAATAGAAATTTTTGGAGCCATAGACGACCTGAGAGAAAGCTGCCCGGATAGCGCCGTGCTTATTCTGCCGGGTTCACATACGCACATGGCGTTAATTAATGATGGAGCGGTAGAGGATATTATCTCGACATTCACGGGTGAACTGTTTCATGCGCTGCAGAAGGAGACTGTATTATCTCCTATCCTTGAAGGCGAGATACCAGAAATAGACGCGCAGATGGTAAAGCTGGCTTACAAGAATCTGACCAGATTCGGCTTTAACCGTGCAATATACATCGGGCATGCCATGAAAGTGTTTGAGCGCGGCTCTCCGGATCAGTGGTTCTCATACTGTGAGGGCGCAATAAACGGGGGAGTAAGGCAGGTTCTGGAATGCTACTGCGGCAGATTCTGGAAAAACTGTGAGACTGCAGCGATAGTTTCCGATGAATTTATGTACAGGCTGTTTGCAGCGCTTTTTGAGGATAGCGAACATATAAAAAGAGTCGTTTGGCTGCCAATCGATTCCGACAGTATCTATTCGGTGAAAGGGCTCAAGAAGATATTAAAAACTAACAGAGGAAAATAAAAGTGAAAATCATGATCACATCGCGCTCATTCGGGAAGATAAATGATGAGCCGCGAAAAATACTCGAAAATGCAGGATTTGAAATCGTCGCGAAGGAAACGGATTTTGATCAGGATGAATTTGAGCGGACTATTCCGGAGTATGACGCTCTCATCATCGGGGCTCATCCTTTCCCCGAAAGTGTTCTGGAGAAATGCAGCAAGCTCCAGATAATCTGTAAACATGGTGTCGGGCTTGACAATATTCCCGTTGATAAATGCCGTGAAATGGGCATCGCCGTATGCAACGCACCGGGCACAAATTCAAATGCGGTCGCGGATCTTGCGTTTGGCCTGATAATTGCTGCCTGCCGCGACATCGTTGCCAGCGACAAGAAAGTACATGACGGCATATGGAAAATAGCGATCGGCGTTGACGTCTGCAGAAAAACGCTTGGAGTTATTGGGTACGGTGCCATTGCAAAGAATGTTATACGCCGCGCCAAGGGCTTCAATATGGACGTTATTATTTACAACCATCGCCCCAAAACGCTTGATGACGAATTCAAGGGATACGCCAGATTTGTTTCTCTGGAAGAAATATATGAGAAAAGCGACATTATTTCGCTCCATGTCCCATTGTCTCCCGAAACAGAGAACATGATCACATCCGCGGAAATCGCGAAGATGAAAGACGGTGTCGTTATTGTCAATACCTCCAGAGGAGGAATCGTAAACGAAGCCGATCTATACGAGGCGTGTAAGAGCGGAAAAGTACGTGCAGCCGCGACGGATGTCAGCATTGAGGAGCCGATGGCTGCTGATAACCCTCTGCGTACGCTCGACAACGTAATAATTACCCCGCACATGGGCATGTATTCCAAGGAGGCAATAAACGCTGTTTCCATTATGTGCGCGGAAAACGTCGCAGCAAAAGTGAGCGGAAGGCCGTTGGTAAATCAGGTGTGCTGAAGGTGCAATACATAGGTATAGGAGCATTTCAGTAACTCGAAAAAGGTGCCAATTGAAAAGAGAAGAACCTCACGGTAAGATTGAGGTGCATCTGGCAGGATGTAACAACCCAATCAAACCGGAGGTTCACCATGAATTATACACAGAACAGCAAGATAGCACAAGTCACCGAGAGAACTTTAGTTATCGGTGTAGACATTGGCAGTGAGACGAATTATGCACGAGCGTTCAACTGGCGAGGGCAGGAACTGTCAAAGAAGGTATTTCGTTTCAGCAACAGCCAGGAAGGCTTTCAGAGCTTCTCGGACTATCTGAGAAACAATCAGGCAATCGCGTCCGCTGAGCAAATCATCGTAGGCTGCGAGCCCACCGGGCACTACTGGTTCACCCTTGCAAAGTATCTGAAGGCACAGCATATTAATCTGGCTCTTGTCAATCCGTATCATGTTAAGCAAATCAAGGAATTGGTTGACAACAGCCCCAAGAAAACGGATCAGAAAGATCCCAAAACAATCGCAAAGCTGGTAGTGGATGGAAGGTACAGTTATCCGTATCTTCCGGAAGGAATCTACGCAGATTTGCGGGAAGCGGTCTCAAGCCGGGAGCGGATTGTGGAGGAACTTAATGCCGTCACGAACCGGCTCAAGCGCTGGCTTAAGATATATTTTCCGGAGTACTTCACAGTCTATAAGAAGTTTTCCTCAGAAAGCGGCTTGACAGTGTTGGAAACAGCACCGCTGCCGCAGGATGTGGTAAAGCTGGGAGCAGACGGCATCAATCATCTCTGGCGGGAGAAGAAGCTGCGTGCGGTTGGGATAAAGAGGGCGCAGACCTTGGTAGAAGCCGCACAGAACAGCATCGGACTCGACGGCGGTGTATGCGCCCGCATGGAAATGCAGATGCTCTTGGAGGATTACAGAACGAAAGAGGTACAACTGGAAAAGGTCACAGCGGTATTAGAGGCGGAAACGCTGAAGATACCGTATACTGAGAAGCTGCTTTCCATCAAGGGGGTAGGACTCATTACAGTGGCTGGATTTCTGTCGGAGGGGGGTGACATACGACGCTTCGACTCACCGAAGCAGATCCAGAAACTGGCCGGACTGGAATTGAAAGAGAACAGCTCCGGTAAGCATCGAGGCAGAACCTCCATCAGCAAACGCGGCAGAAAAAGGATGAGGAAGATTCTGTTTCAAGTCATGCTGCCCATGATTCAGAACAATGCCGAGTTCCGTGAGGTATATGAATACTTCACGACTAGACAGAAGAATCCTCTCAAGGGCAAGCAGGCCATCATCGCAGCAGGCTGCAAGCTGATTCGGGTATTTTATACCATTTTGAAACATGGTGTAGATTACGATCCGCAGAAGCTGAGGATGGATATTATCCGTCCGGAGTCAGCGGCAGCTTGACAAAGAAACCCTGTAACCGGGAAGCGTCCGCCAGCTCAATGGTGCCGGGGTGCAGGAATGCAA